>Ga0187894_10002731_pt1 | contig 20781 bp, 13 predicted proteins | sample GBC1701081metaG_FD_136650 | JGI IMG/M metagenome (GOLD analysis project Ga0187894, IMG submission 136650) | White microbial mat communities from a lava cave in the Kipuka Kanohina Cave System on the Island of Hawaii, USA - GBC170108-1 metaG ...
CGGCGTCTATTTCCTGCTCAAACAGGGACGCGCTCCTTACGTCACGCGGTTCTTCGTCATCTGCCTGCTCGCATTCATCGCGCATTTCTACAGCCCGACCGAAGAGATGCGCACGCAATTCGATAAAGGCATTGATCTGGCCGACACGATCGCGCTCGCGTTCCTCGGCCCGCTCTTTATTCATTTCGCCGCGATCTATCCGCTGCGCCAGCGCCTATTGACACGCAGCCGATGGCTGAGCCGGGGGCTGGCCGGATGTCTGTACGCGCCCGCGGCGATTTTCGTCGCGGCCGAAGTCTTGTTGCGCGTGGCCAAATTCCGCGCCCTGATTCCAATCTCCCCCGTCAACTTCAAGAGCTTTCTCTCCAAAGCCGAACTCGCGCTCTTCGTAATCTCGCTCGCCGTGAGCGCCGCGCTCTTCATTCGCACTTTCAGACAGGCGCGCTCAATCGTCGTGCGACAGCAGATGAAATGGGTGACCGGCGGTATGAGCGTCGCCGCGATCGCGTTCGCGCTCTTCTATCTTCCAACTTACCTTACATCGTCGGTGGTTTCGCCGCTGCTCGGATCCATCTCGATCGCGCCCCTGGTCCTGATCCCGCTCACGATGGGATATTCGATTGTCCGTTACCGCCTGAGTGACGTCGACATAGTGATGCGGCGGTCGTTCGCGTACATCATCGCCACGCTCTCGGTCGCGGCGGTCTTCGGATTGGTGATGGCCGCCGTGTATCAATTCATCAACCCGCAGATGGATTCGCCGACCGGCGCCTTCCTGATCGCGGCAGTGACGATGTCCGTGCTGGCGATGCTCTTCGCGCCGGTCAAAAGCTGGGTGCAGGAGCGCATTGACCGCGTCTTCTACGGCGAGAAATACGATTACCGCGTGACTCTGCAGGATTTCGGACGCGCGCTCGCTTCAACCATCGAACTCGAGCCGCTGCTCGACAGTTTGATGCGCCGCTTGAAAGAGGCGCATTCGGTCGAACGGCTGGCGATCTTCATCGAGGACGCCGACGAGCTTTCCGGCTTCCGCGTCGCCCGGGCCGAGGGGGTCGACCGGAAGATCGAGCTACCCAACAACCTTCTCTCGATCCTGCGCGAGCACAGCGGCGTGACCGGCATCGTTCGCACGGACAACCTGGAGCAGGCGGACGATAAGGATGAGCTCGAACTCGGCGATCCGGCGCATCACCCGCTTAGCTCCCTGTTCAACTACTACGTGCCCTGCGCGGCGCGTTCGCGCGTCGTCGCCGTTCTGGCGCTGGGACGCACGACCGACGGCGCTTTGCTCTCGTCGGAAGACACCGCGCTCTTGCGCGCTATCTCCGGCTATGTTGCGGTGGCGATTGAAAACGCGCTGCTGCTTGAAGAGCAGGCTCGGCGCGCCAAAGAGCTGGCCCGCCTGAAAGAGTTTAACGAGAACATCATCGAGTCAATCAACGTCGGCGTGATGGTGGTCAATCTGCACGGGCGGATCACCAACTGGAACGGAGCGCTCGAACAGATCTACGGCCTTAAACGCGAACAGGTCATCGGGCGCCGCATCACCGAGGTCTTTCAATCCGAAATGCTTCGCGCGCTGCGCGATCTGATGGAGCGGAGCGAATGGCAGCAGGGCGAGCCGGTCAACGTCTACAAATTCCGCGCGAGTTCCGCCGATGGCCGTGACCTGACGCTCAACATCTCGCTCGCCGCGCTGCAAAGCAAGACCGCCGAGATCGAAGGCTCGCTCATCGCAATCGAGGACGTGACCGAGCGCGTCAGCCTCGAAGAGCAGGTGCAACAGTCCGACAAACTGTCGTCAATCGGGTTGCTCGCCGCCGGAGTCGCCCACGAAGTCAACACGCCGCTGGCTGGCATCTCGTCCTACTCGCAGATGCTGATGCAGCAGATTCCCGACACCGATCCGCGTCATCAACTGCTCGAAAAGATTTACCGTCAGACTTCACGCGCCTCGTCAATCGTCAACAACCTGCTCAATTTTTCCCGCGTCAGCGATTCGCGCTACACGCTGGTTGACCTGAACCGCGTGATTGACGACACGATCCAACTGCTCGAAGCTCAACTGCGCAACACCGAGATCGAGGTCGTGCGCTGTTATGCGGGCGACCTGCCGCTCGCGCCCGGCGACGCGCCGAAGCTGCAACAGGTGCTGATGAACCTGATCCTCAACGCGCGTGACGCCATGCCCCAGGGAGGCACGCTCGAAATTTCAACCGGCTGGGATGGAGAGTCCGTCGTGATCGACGTCCGCGACACCGGCCACGGCATCGCGCCCGAACACCTGGCGAAAATCTACGACCCGTTCTTCACCACCAAACAGATCGGCCAGGGCACTGGCTTGGGCCTCGCCGTCAGCTACGGCATCATCCGCGATCACGGCGGCCATATCACCGTCGAAAGCAAGCTGAGCGAAGGAACCCTCTTCCAGATCACCCTTCCTCTGGCCGCCACACGCCAGATGTTCGCCACGGCAAGCGATTAAAGGCATTGATTGCTATTTGGGAAATCGTTGTGAGTTCATGTGTCTCTAGTTTTGCAGCCAAGTTCCGCGTATCTGTTTTGAATCTGTTGCGTTCACCCCACACTGGAAGATACCGTGTTCCTGCTGTGCACCGCCGAAAATAACATCTATTGCGAGGACAGGCTGCGCGAGCCGGCTGATTGGGTACTGAGTTGGGAAGGATACGAAGAGGCGTCGATTGACATGCTGGCAAATCACATCCGTTTCAGCATGAATAGAACGGAAATATCACATGACAAGCTATCAAATTTTTCGACTCGGCAATGACCTTGACATTGAGCTGACGAACCAACTTAAAATTGGTGACGGTGCCAGTTTCGCAAAAAGACGCTGTGAGTGGTCGCCCTTATCTGATCGCTGGCGCATCCACTGTCCAGGTTCCTATAGACTCCCCGCAAAACGGGTGGATTAATCAGGTCATGATGATCGAACTGATTGACGCTCCGCAAGAAGCGATTTGCGAAGACGTGCGAAAGGGCTTCACTTTTTCACCTTTTCACCAACTGCGTATATGGTCGGTTACTTTCACGAATAAATTCCATGGTCTGTGACCCCCCCTTCTTTTCCTTCATTGCCATGAGTCCCTTGGCATAGTTAGCCTTGCTTTTGTTATAGCAATAAATCGGACTCAATATATCAGATGGCTTTTTCAGATCGGCCTTGAGTTGTTCTCTTGTTAGCTTTGCAAACTTGTCAATATGCTTAAAAACTTCAGCGGCGCTTTGACCCGCTTCAGCGATCTGTCTTGCCTCTTTTAGTAAGTCGCGAGTCGCATTTACTTCGGCCTGAAGACGATCAAAAGAATCGGAGCTGTCCACCCCTACATACGTTCCATCCGTAAAAAGAACGCCGTCAATTGTAACGTTACATCTTACACTTCTCGCCAGCAAATCTGTTAAAAGCTGCGCCTGTTTGATGATTTCTGGGGTCGATTTAATTTCTTTATTCGCCCCTGATAAGGGGAATAATGAAACCGGATATTTACCTCCGGGCGCGAGCAAGAAAAATGATGGAGACACGAACAAGTGATCCATTCGGCTATGCGAAACTGTTCTTGGTATTTTTTGCCCGTTTGGAAGCTCAAATTCCCATTTTACAGTCACAGCAGATATATTTCGCCTGCCGTTATTTGTGACGATAACCGTAAATTGTTTCACCGCTTCTTGAAGATCATCGGAGACCCGTACCAAGGATTTAAAATCAGCCTCGAAAGATGGGGCTGATTGTCCGATAAGCGCAAGCCCATGTTCCGGCATGTCATGGGTGATCAATTTATTTTGCGTCATAGCTTTACTACCTATTGAATACCTCCATATACTTCGCCCCGCGCCTGCAAACGCTATTAACACGACAACGGATATTAGACTGGCCTTCACGATGTTATTCATTTCGCTCTGCTCCTTTGTTTAGAATCAATACGGTTCGCATGGGGAGTGTCCATAGGCGTCCTGACCTGACAGGTCACAAGCCGCATAACCGGAACCGCCAAAGACTTCGATATTCCAGCATACCGAGACACAACTTGCTTCGCCTTGTAAATAAGGGCCTGCTCTGAAGGTATTAGCAAAGCAAAGTGCCGGACAAGGACAAATATTGCCACTTTCTGCTACTATTAAAATAGCAGGCCATGGGCAATAAAAAGCTAGACAACTAGCCGAGGTGGTGCAAATCGCATGGTTAATATCTTCGTCATAACACTGGGGATCGCTATCTAACATTTCACATTCAGCACAAGCTAAATCTTGATGATATGTCTGACCCGAACCATCGCAATCTTTCACTTCGCCGCCATAGGCGAGTATTTTGCCTGAAACCGTTCCCCACACTTCGTAGTCACCCGACAATCCATAAGTATACGGGCCAATATCTACAAACGACCAAACTGGTTCTGAGCACGGCGGGCCATCAGCGTATAACGTCAGCGAAATATTACGATAATAACCGCCCGGACAATCATTACCATAACAAATCGCCGAAGCTGTACAACCGGAATATCCGGGACCGGAGGCATAACATCCTTGCGCATTCAGAATTTTACAATCACCAAACGTATTCTTTACAAACGAAAACGCCAGACAAACAGCTAATACAATTAAGCATAACCTTCTTAACATAAAGTTACCCAGAGCAGGTGAGTTGAGTCACATGATCCTGACAACACCGTCTCAAGTCTCAAACTATTGTTTCAGAGACCGGCGTTGGCGTTAGACAAATTGGAGCGCCTTGACATCTTTTCCCGCCTACCGGGAAAAAGCGAGTTTTTGAGGAAATCATGCACAAAGCACGTTTTTCCTAAGGTTAATAGAGTCTTGATTATGGTAGCCACCGAGAAGTCGTGTTACTCGGTTGAGCAACAGACTCAGGATTCGGATAACTCGTCATTAAAAACGAAAAAGCTGCGAAAATTGAGAAGGTAGCCGCCAATTTTCGCCAATGCCCAGTTACATTACTGAACCTAACGAATGGCATCCGTTAACCAGAGTGACCGTAATAAACAGCTTCAAGCCTCGTGCCTCGTCCTACGCCTTAACGCACTATTTTGGCTAATTCCTGGACCTTTTATCTTAAGTTGATGATCTTCCATAAGTTACCCAATGGCATAAAAATCCCAGGACAACCGGCTTGACCCTAAAGACGTACCGTGATGAGCCTACCAATCGCGCAAAATGCGCGACAATCGCGCAAAAATGCGCGATAACCACGCAAAATGCGCGGAGGCGCTCTCTACCCGGACCACTCTCCATTCAATCTCCAGCCTTGGGATCGATACCGAGCTTTATCATCCGTCTACGAAGCTGGTGGCGCGAAGAGAGTCCAAGCAGCGCGGCGGCGGTTTCGCGATTACCATAGCATTGCCGGAGCGCCCGCCTGATCAGTTCGCGCTTTTCGGACGCCCCCAGATCGTCGAATTTGACGCCGGCAGGGATGAGCGCTTCGTCGTGTTCAGGTGAGTCAGGACGCGCCTTATCCGCCACCTGTTGACTCTTCGGCATGGTCCGCCTGGTCTGAAAGACCAGAGACTCAGCTTTGATTTCTTCGCCATCATTGAGCGCAAGCGCTCGCTCGATCACATTTTTCAGTTCGCGGATGTTGCCGGGCCAATGATGGCGCAGCAACGCGGCCTCGGCTTCCGGCGTTAAATACGGGGCGGGCTTTTTCATTCGCTCGCAATGCAGGATGATGAAGCGCCGGGCCAGCGGCAGGATGTCATCCACGCGGTCGCGCAAGGGAGGCGCGATGAATGTTATCACCGCGAGGCGATAATAAAGGTCACGCCGGAATTTTCCATCCTCCACTTCACTAAACAGGTCACGATTGGTCGCGGCGATGATGCGAACGTCAACCTCAATCTCCTTCGTCCCGCCGACGCGCTTGATGTGGCATTCCTCCAATGCGCGCAGCAGTTTGACCTGATCCTCCAACGGCAACTCGCCGATCTCGTCGAGAAACAGCGTGCCTCCGTCAGCCCGCTCGAAGAGTCCTGGTTTGCGTGAAACGGCTCCGGTGAACGCTCCCTTCTCATGACCGAACAATTCACTCTCGACCAGGTTGTGATTGATGGCTCCGCAGTTGACCGCGACGAACGGCCCGGAAGCGCGGGCCGAGGCATGGTGAATCGCTTGCGCCATCATTTCCTTCCCGGCGCCTGATTCTCCCTCCAGCAAGACGGGGGAGTCATTCGCCGCCGCGCTATAGGTGAACTTGAGCATGGCCCTGGCCTGCGACGATTGACCGGTGATCTCGACCTTACCAAAGCGATTGTATGTTTCGCGATTTATGGCCTGAAAACTACTGAGGGAGGCGATTTCTGATCGCACAGCATCAGCATTACGCGCGCTATGATCGGCAACGGCTTTTCGATCCATATGCGTTTTTCCCTCCAGGAAACGGCCGAAAACGGCTGGGTTGATGTTTGTATTTTCAACTCTGCGGCAAAGGGACGTACAACGAGACCAAGGTGATTCCCCACCACTTGGCGTGTCAATAACTGATAGCTTTCACTATTTTGAGAACCCAGGGTAGTATTGCCAACGCTGCTCGGACCGTCAAGGCTTTCCCAAGAACCACTGTTAGAGGAAAGGAACCCTGTAGCCATGAAGACTCTCTGGCTGGTTGTTTCATTTATATTGCTTTGCGCGCTGATCTCCATCGACGCGCTCGCCGCTGAGATCAGCGCGGGCGTGGCTCGCGTTGAAATCACGCCGTCTGTGGGCCATCCGATGGGCGGATACGCCGCGCGCCAAGGCCCGTCCATAGGCGTTCACGATCCGCTCTACGCGACCGCGCTGCTGCTGAAAGCCGAAGGCGTGATAATTGCCATCGTCAGTTGCGATCTGCGTTCGTTCCCTTCCGAGCGAATCGTCAACACGGCCCGCGCGCGAAAGTTGGCCGATCATGTGTTGATCGCGGTTACGCACAATCACTCCGGCCCGATGACGTGGGAAGACCAGACGTGGCCGAGCCGCGAACGATCCTGGTTCGCCGAAACCGAGCGTAAGATTTTGAACGCGATTGAAGAGGCGTCGAAGAAGATGTATACGGCTCGCATCGCCGCAGGCTCCGGCGAAATCTACCTCGGCCACAATCGCCGCAAAGTCGGCCCAAATGGCGGAGTGGACGGCAAAGTCACAATGTTCTGGCGCAACGCCGAGAAGCTTCCCACAAGCCCGATTGATCCGACGGTCGGCGTGATCCGCGTTGACGACCAATCGGGAAAGGCCCGCGCGATCATCGTCAATTACGCCTGCCACGCCGTCGTGCTCGGCCCCGACAATCGGATGATCTCGGCTGACTATCCCGGTTATCTTGCGCGCAGGATCGAGCGTGAACTGCCGGGCGCGATATGCTTGTTCACGCAGGGCGGCGCGGGCGACATCAATCCTTACCTGGACAAACAGCCCGTTGACCAAAACGGATTCGGCGAAGCGGAAAAGATGGGCAATGCCTTGGCCGAGGAGGCGTTGAAAGTCGCGCGGAGATTGAAGCCGCAAGCAGACGCGACTAACGCCGTATTGCGCGCAGCCTCGGAGGTCGTCGAATTCCGCGACCGCTGGGATACGAAGAAGACGTTTCGCGCGGGACTCACAACATTGCTCATCAACAACGACATTGCGATTGCGACGATGCCTGGCGAGCCGTTCGTTGATCTACAGATCGCGCTGCGCGACAAATCCGAAATCGCGAACACGTTCCTTTTCGGCTACACCTACAGCGCGGGCGGCGAATGGGCCGACTACATCCCCACGATCCGGGCCGCGGCTGAAGGCGGTTACGGCGCGGGTTACAACACGCGGATCGAAGCTGGCGCGGGAGAAGCGATGGTTGACCGGGCAATCGTCAACATCTACGCGCTGCTCGGCAAACTCAAAGACGCGCCGAGCCGTTGATACATTTATCCTGCGTTTATCTTGCATGCGCTACTCTCTGACACGCTCTGAAAAGTCGTCGAAGCCTTGCCGGCGTTAGGAATGTAAAAATGCGGATTTTGTTGGTCGAAGATGAGCCAAGCGCGGCGCAGGCGCTGGCGAAAGGGCTACGCGAGCAAACCTATGCGGTTGACGTCGCGGCGGACGGCGAGGCCGCCGTTTATCAGGCGAGCGTCAACGATTACGACCTGGTCATTCTAGACGTTATGTTGCCGATCAAGGACGGCTTTGAGGTCTGCCGCGAGTTGCGCGCGGAAGGCTTGACTACTCCTATCTTAATGTTGACGGCGCGCGACGCGGTGCAGGATCGGATCGCGGGGCTTGACACCGGCGCCGACGATTACCTGACCAAGCCATTCGATTTCCACGAACTGCTGGCGCGATTGCGGGCCTTGCTGCGGCGCGGCCACGCGCTGCGGCCGGAGACTGTGGAGATCGCCGATCTCAGCATTGATACGCGAGCGAGACGAGTCAGGCGTGGCGGCCTTCAAATCGAATTGACTGCGAAGGAATACGCGCTCCTTGAATACCTGGCGCGCCGCGCTGGAGAGGTTGTCAGCCGCGCCGAGATCGCTGAACACGTTTGGGAAGAGAACTTCGACCTGTTCTCCAATCTGATTGAGGTCTATGTGCAGCGGCTGCGGCGCAAGATAGATGAAGGTCATGCGCTGAAGCTGCTCCTCACGCGGCGCGGCGAAGGTTACATGCTGACTTCCTCGAAAGAAGATTCCGATGTTTGATTCGGTCAGAACACGGTTGACTCTGTGGTACGTCGGCGTGTTGGCGTTGGCGCTGATCGTCTTCAGCGCCGGTGTTTACCTGCTGCTGGCGCGCAATCTCCATCGCCGGATGGATGAGAGTTTGCGGACATCGGCGGAATCAATGGCGGTCTCGCTCGTCCGCGAGCGGGCCGAAGGTGAGACGGAAGCGGAGGCGGCGCATAGCACGGTCAATGAGCTTCACTTGCTCAACCAGGCGATGGCCATCTTCAACGCTGAAGGAAAGTTGATTGAGGAAAAGACCACCCCTGGCGGCGCCCATGCGCGCTTGCCCTCTTTGGATTTAATTCCCACTGGCGATCTCTACCTCTACACCGCGCCCGCCGCGCCAGGAGAGGGCGATGAAGGTCAGCGAGTGGCGGCGCGCCGCGTCAAGATCAGCGACAAAGACGCGCCTTATCTGATCGTAGTGAGCCAGCCGTTGGAAACCATCACGGAAGAGTTAGAGACGTTGGAACAGGTCTTTTTGATCGCCGTGCCGCTAGCGCTCCTACTCGCCGGGCTGGGCGGCTTTTTCCTGGCGCGCAAGAGCCTGGCGCCTGTGGTGGCGATGTCGGAGCGGGCGCGACAAATCGGCGCCGAAAATCTTGAACGGCGGTTGCCCGTGGTCAATCCGCGCGACGAGTTGGGGCGCCTCGCCGCCACATTCAACGAATTGCTGACCCGCCTTGACGCGTCGTTCAACCTCCAGCGGCAGTTCATGGCGGACGCTTCGCACGAGTTGCGCACGCCGCTTTCGGTGATGCGCACGACGACGCAAGTGATTCTGGAAAAGCCGCGACGCGATGAGAACGAATACCGCGACGCTCTGGCGATGATTAACGATCAGACGCGGCGGCTCGCGCGCATCGTGGACGACATGTTCACGCTGGCTCGCGCCGACGCCGGGCGTCGTCCGCTGACGCTCGGCGGCTTCTACCTCGACGAATTGATCGGCGAGACAGCGCGCGCCGCGCGTGTGTTGGCCACGCGCAAGGGCGTAACGGTCGAGGCCGCGGAGTCGGCGGAAGTCCTGTACTACGGCGATGAGCATTTGCTGCGGCAGATGCTGTTGAATTTGCTCGATAACGCGATCAGGCATACTCCGGAGGGCGGCGTCGTTCGCGTGAGTCTCGCTCAATTCGACTCGAGCTGCGAGGTGGTTGTCGCGGACACTGGCGAGGGGATTCCCGTCGAAGCGCAGCCGTATATCTTTGAGCGTTTCTACCGCGTGGATAAAGCGCGGTCGCGATCCGGCGCCGGCGCCAACAGCAACGGCGCCAATAATAGTGGTGGAGGAGCGGGACTTGGTTTGTCAATCGCGCTTTGGGTCGCCGAAGCGCACGGCGGGACGATCAAACTCGTCCATTCTGATCCGACCGGGACTGTCCTCGCCATCGCGCTCCCGCTCAAACAGTCCTGATCGCGTGGCGTTACATTTTTCTTTTGCGCATTTAGCTTTCATCGGGTAAATTGCGCGCACATAGCTTCCCATACCAACAAGATCCGTTCATTTATTAGAGGAGGTGTGTTCACCAATGAAACGCCGGGCCTTTCTTGGTCTGCTGTCCGCAACCACTGCGAATGTTTTCAGCTCCACCGCTTCCGCCAAGACGCCGGGCGCCGCGTCACGAGCCGGGATCAATGGCTTCTCGCCGGCAGGGAGCGCGCCACAAGATGGAGCCGCGCGCTTCATCGTTTTCGGCGACTCGGGCAGGGGGGACCGCGCCCAGTATGAACTGGCGCGCATGATGGCGGCTCATCACTGGAGTCAGTTTTATGATACGGCGCTGATGCTGGGCGACAACATCTACCCCGACGGCAATATGGAGGATATGGCGGCCAAGTTCGAGCGGCCATACGCGGAACTGATCAGACGCGGCGTCTCATTCCAGGCCGTGCTGGGTAACCATGACGTCAGAAAAGGGCGGGAAGGGCAGGTCAACTACCGCAACTTCAACATGGGTAGGCGCGCTTATTATTCATTCACCAGGGGCGACGGGCTGGTAGAATTCTTCGCGCTCGACTCGACCTACTTCGACCTTCGGCAGCGGCGTTGGCTGGAAGAGGCGCTTCAGGCGTCGCAGGCGAAGTGGAAGATCGCCTTTTTTCACCACCCGATCTATTCGTCGGCCGAGAGACACGGGTCGGATATTGCGCTGCGCGCCGAGCTTGAGCCGTTGCTGGTCAGGCACGGTGTGGACGCAGCCTTCTCAGGCCACGACCATACTTACGAGCGCACCAAACCACAGCAGGGCGTGCAGTATTTCGTCTCCGGCGCGGGCAGCAAGCCGCGCCGCGGAGACCTGAACCGTCGCACCCCATTTTTCGCCTCCGGTAGCGACGAGGTCAGCAGCTTTATGTCCGTCGAGATCACGCCGGAGCGGTTCATCTTCAAAACGATCGACGTGGCCGGGCGTGTGATAGACAGCGGCGAACTGGCGCCGCGCGCAGCCGCACGCGCCGCGACCCTGAGCACGTGACCTCGCGTGTAAGGGACGTGGCCACTAGCCCGACCGTTCAGTACGTCTTTGGCAACGCCCGGAATGATACCAGCGGCGTCGCGGCCTTCCCGCCAACAGCTACGATCTGACGGGCGAATGGGGGCGGGCAGATTTTGACGTGCGGCGCCGGTTCAATGCGGGATTGGCGCCGCTTTTGTTCCCCCTCTTTTGCCTTCCTCACAAACTCAGTCGTGTCCGTTTATCTTCCGTTCATCCGCCTTTTACTAAACTATAATTACCGTCACGACCAACAAGAGCGGTAAAGCGGCTATGAAATTCAGCGATAAGAACGCGAAAAAATGAAGGGACATCAGTTATGATACGCGACTCTAAAATGAACACCCGAAGTAGACGCATCGCCATCGCGCGCATCCTCGCCGCATGCATGTTGTCGGCGGGAACTATTCCGGCTCAGGAGACAGAGCGGCCGGCGCGGATGAAAGACCTTCCTCAAGCGGTTCAGGCTACTGTGCGGGAACAGAGCCGGGGAGCGGTCGTACGCGGCCTTTCGGTAGAGACTGAAAACGGCCGGACCTTCTACGAAGTGTCGCTGAGAGTCAAAGGTCGCATCAAGGACGTGCTGATTGACCCCAACGGCAATATCGTCGAGATCGAGGAGCAGGTCACGCTGGCTTCACTCCCGCCCGCGGCCAGAGCCGAGATTGTGAAGCAGGCCGGCAAGGGTAGAATCCTGCTGGTCGAATCCATCACCAAAAACAACGCCATCGTGGCTTACGAGGCGCACGTCAAGACCGCGGGCAAAATTTCGGAAATCAAAGTTGACCCCGACGGCAAGCCCTTACCACCTGAGTAGCGCGGCGGGCAAAGGTTTGACGCCGCCTGCCGCGCCTGGAGGCAAAATCAGATGAAGTGGTTAGCAACGATTTTTGCGCTCATCCTGTTACCGGCGGGCAGTCTGGCTCAAACGAAGACCCAACCTGCCGGCGTATCGAAAGAGGTCGAGGCGCGCACGGGGCACAAGATCAACACGGCGGCGAAAGCGGCAGGTTGGACTTTGCCTGAGGGAGTCTCGCTCGATGACGGTTTGACTGAGGACGAGGCCGTAGCCATTGCGTTATGGAACAACCCGGCGTTGCAGGCCGAACTGACAGCGCTGGGGCTGGCGCGCGCCGATCTCATCCAGGCGGGACAATTGAGCAACCCGGCATTGACGCTCATCTTCCCTTTCAATGCGCGCGCGCTTGAAGCCGTCGCCAATTGGCCATTCGAGGCTCTGTGGCAGCGGCCCCGGCGCGTGGCGGCGGCCAAGCTCGAATTGGAGCGCGTCGAAGAGACGCTGGTCTCACGCGCGCTTGACCTGGTTCGCGACACGCGCCTGGCCTACGTCGGCTACGCGACGCTTCGGCGCCGCGCGAGTGGCGCCGCGGAGGCTGCGCGCGAACGCGGCGAGATCGCCACAATCATCAACGCCCGGTTTCGCGCCGGCGATATCAGCGAGTTGGAGACGAGCGCCTCGCGCCTCGACGAACGCCTGGCCGAGGAAGAGGCGACGCGCTTCACGCACGACGCCGTGATCGCCCGCGACCACCTGCGCGCGCTGCTCGGCGTCGCCAACAGCGATCCAAGTCTTGAAATCATCCTGCCGGCTACAACAGTAGCTGCAAACGCCGATCAACCTATCAGGGTGAAGACATCTACCGCGGATGGCGCCACACCAGGCGCGTCCGGCCCGGCGGAAACTCTCAATGCGCTCATCGAACAGGCGCTGGAAGCGCGGCCTGAATTGAAGGCGGCGCAACTCGCTATCGAAGCAGCCGGTCAGCGCGCGAAATGGGAGCGCTCGCGGATACTGGCCGTCTCGGCCATCGCCAAGGAGTACGGGCGCGGCGCCAACGGATTCGAGCAAGGCCCCGGCGTGCAGGTTGAGATGCCGATCTTCAACCGCAACCAGGGCGGAATCTCGCGCGCCGAGTCCGAGATCGAACGCGCCGCCAAACAATTGATCGCCGCTCGACAGCGCGTCGTGGCGGAAGTGCGCGAGGCTTACACTCAGTTGACGCAGGCACGGGAATCGCATCAATTGTGGCGCGCGCGCGCGCTGCCGCCACTCGAAGATGACGTCCGCCGCGCCGAACGCGCCTACAAGGCTGGAGATGTGTCCTATCTCTTCGTGCTCGAATCCACGCGGCGTTTGACTGACGCGCGCCTGCGGGAGCCCGAGTTGCAGGCGGCGATGGCGCGTTCGTTGGCGCAGCTCGAACGCAGTGTCGGAAGGAGGCTATTTGCGAGTAACTGATATCACGTCTCTCAATCCGCCCAGCGCCGCTAAGCTTGGTTTGGCGAGATCAGGAAGGCCGTTGCAGTGGGGAGGCAAGGATATGCCATATTTCATATGCCATATGGCATATGAAATATGGCATATCGGCTCCCGAAAACGACTTTGCAAAAACCCTGTTTGCCTTATCACAATTATCGCGGCGCTTGTCTGGCTTTCCGGCTGCGGAAAACCGCAGGCGGCCGAAAGCCAGACGCCCGCGGCGCCGGCAAAGGTCGAGAACGCGGTCAAAGAGTCCGACCTCGCCACGATCAAACTATCACTACAAGCCGAAGCGCGCCTGGGCGTCACCACCGCGCCCGTCGCCATCGAACGAGTCGCGCAGACGCGCACCTTCGCCGGCGAGATAATGCTGCCGCCCGACCGTACGACAAGCATGTCCGCTCCGATAAACGGAACGCTGGCGCCGGACAGCGCGCCGCTCGCCGTGGGGGCGTTCGTGCGCAAAGGACAGCCGATCTTCCGCCTGACGCCTTTCCTCGCGCCGGAACGCGACCTGCGCGTGCAGATCGAGCGTGACATGGCCGCCGCGCAGACTCGGGTCGAGGCCGCGCGTGTACGCCACAACCGCGCCGAGCAGTTGTTACGCGACCGGGCGGGAAGCGAGAAAGCCGTGCAGCAGGCGCGCGAAGAACTCGACCTCGCCGAGAACGACCTGAAGACGTCGCGCGAGCGCATGGGGCGTTTCGAGAAAGCGCCCGTCTCCGCCGACGTGGCTGTAACCATCGCGGCCCCACGCGACGGCATAGTGCAGAAAGTCTTTGCCAATCCGGGACAAACCGTCGCGAGCGGCGCGCCATTGTTCGAGGTGGTCAACCTGGCCTCGGTGTGGATTCGCGTGCCGGTTTACGTCGGCGATCTGCGCTTTATTGACCGCCGGCAGACCGCGCGGGCGCATGCTCTGAACGAACCGCCTGGCGCCCCGTCGCGTCCCGCTCGTCCTGTCAACGCGCCCCCCACGGCCAATCCGACGAACGACACCGCCGACCTCTATTTCGAGCTGGCAAATGGCGATGGCTCTTTACATCCTGGGCAGAGGCTGGGCGTGACGCTGACCGAGCGCGCATCGGAAGAAAGCTTGGTCGTGCCTTGGTCGGCGGTGATACAAGACATCAACGGTGGCGCATGGGTGTATGAAAACATCGCGCCGCAGCAGTACGCGCGCCGCCGCGTTGAAGTGCGCCGTGTCGTGAACTCTCTTGCCGTGCTCGCCCGTGGCCCGGCGGTCGGCGCGAATGTCGTCACTGCCGGCGTCGCCGAACTCTTCGGCACGGAATTTGGCACAGGCAAGTGAGGTTTCAGGTTTCAGGTTTCAGGTTCCAGGTTTCAGCTTTCAGTTTGCCACACATAACATCTGAACCTGAAACCTGAAACCTGAAACCTGAAACCTGAAACCTGTTATATGAACTGGCTCGTTTCCACTTCCCTGCATCTACGCGTGATCATCGTCGCGCTCGCCGTTGTGCTGATGATCGTCGGCGCGCGAGTCGTGCAAGACACTCCGCTCGACGTCTTCCCGGAATTCGCGCCGCCGTTGGTCGAGATTCAGACCGAGGCGCCCGGCCTTTCCACCGCCGAAGTCGAAAGCCTCATCACCGTGCCGATCGAGAACGCGCTCAACGGAACGGCGCAGTTGAAGGCGCTGCGCTCGAAGTCTGTGCTCGGCCTGTCATCGGTCGTGTTGATCTTTCAGGAAGACATAGACCTGATGCGGGCGCGGCAGGTCGTGCAGGAGCGGTTGGCGTTGGCCGCGCCGCAACTGCCTGCGGCGGCGCGCCCGCCGGTGATCCTGCAACCGCTCTCGTCCACCAGCCGCGCATTGAAGATCGGCGTCTCATCGGCGACGCTCTCACAGATGGAACTCTCGACGCTGGCGCGTTGGACGATCCGTCCACGTCTGATGGCGATCCCCGGCGTGGCGAACGTGGCGATCTGGGGACAGCGTGACCGGCAGTTGCAAGTATTGGTTGATCCCGACCGGCTGCGCGCGCACAACGTCACTCTCGACGATGTCGTGCGTTCGACGCGCGACGCCGTAGCCGTAGCCGCCGGCGGTTTTGTGGACACGCCTAATCAACGCCTATCCGTCGCGCACATGGCCGCCGTCACGCAACCACATGACCTGGCCCGCGTTCCCGTGGCCTTCCGCAACGGCTCGCCGCTGCAACTGAGCGCCGTCGCTGAAGTGGTTGAAGGCTTCCCTCCGCCCATCGGCGACGCAGTGATCAACGACGGCCCTGGTCTGTTGCTGATCGTCGAAAAACAACCGACCGGCAACACACTCGACGTGACGCGCGAGGTCGAGGCCGCGCTCGCGGCGCTCAAGCCCGGCCTGAAAGATGTCGATATTGATTCAACGATCTTTCGACCCGCCACCTTCATCGAGGTGGCGCTGAGGAATCTGCGCAACGCGCTGCTGATCGGCTGCCTGCTGGTGATCGCCGTGCTGGCCGCCTTCCTGTTCGAGTGGCGGACGGCGTTCATCAGCTTGCTGGCGATCCCGCTCTCGCTGCTCGCTGCGGCGCTGGTTCTTTACTGGCGCGGCTACAGCATCAACACGATGGTGATCGCAGGGCTGGTCATCGCGCTCGGCGAGGTAGTGGATGATGCGATCATTGACGTCGAGAACATTATGCGGCGGCTGCGGCTCAACCGTGAGGCGGGCAGCCCCGAATCGAATTTCTCCGTCGTGCTGAAGGCTTCGCTCGAAGTGCGCAGCGCCATCGTTTACGCCACGCTGATCGTGGTATTGGTATTCCTGCCGATATTTTTTCTCGACGGGCTGTCGGGATCGTTCTTCCGCCCGCTGGCGGTCTCTTATGTGCTGGCGGTGCTGGCCTCACTCGGCGTCGCGTTGACGCTCACCCCCGCGCTGTCGTTGCTGCTGCTACCACGCGCGGCGAACCGCGACCGCGCTGAAGCGCCGCTCACGCGCCTGCTCAAACGCGGCTACCGGCGCGCCCTTCCCGCTTTCGTCAACAAATCCAGGATGGCCGTCGTCACGATGCTTGTCCTTTTCGCGCTGACGGCGGTGGCCGTGCCGCTGATGGGCGAAGAATTCCTGCCGAACTTCAAAGAGACCGATTTCCTGATGCACTGGGTCGAGAAGCCCGGCACGTCGCTCGAAGCGATGCGGCGCATCACCGTGCGCGTGAGCAAGGAGCTGCGCGCCATCCCCGGCGTGCGCAACTTCGGCTCCCATATCGGGCGCGCTGAAGTCGCCGACGAGGTGGTCGGCCCCAATTTCACCGAGCTGTGGATCAGCATTGACCCCGCCGTGCCTTACGAGCCGACAGTGGCCAAGATTCAGTCGGTGGTGGACGGCTACCCGGGGCTGGTGCGCGATCTGCTGACCTATTTGAAAGAGCGCATCAAGGAAGTGCTGACCGGCGCTGGCGCTTCCATCGTCGTGCGCATCTACGGCCCTGATTTGGAAGGGCTGCGCGCCAAGGCCGCCGAAGTCAGCAAGACAATCGGCGGCGTGCAGGGCGTGGCCAATTTGAAGGTGGAGCAACAGGTCTTAGTGCCGCAGATCGAAGTACGATTGAAATCCGACGCGGCGTCACGCTTCGGCCTGACGCCGGGCGATGTGCGCCGCGCGGCGACCACGCTCATCAAAGGCCAGAAGGTCGGCGAGCTTTACGAAGCGCAACAGATCAACGACGTGGTCGTGTGGGGCGCGGCGAACACCCGCACCGACCTCGAATCATTGCGCCGGTTGCGCATCAACCTGCCGGCGGGCGGCGACGCGCCGCTCGGCGACGTTGCCGACATCCAAATCGCGCCGGCGCCGAACGTGATCCAACGCGAAGGCGCGTCGCGCCGCATTGACGTGACATGCGACGTGAGGGGACGCGATCTGGGAAGCGTGGCGCGAGAGATCGAAGGTAAAGTCAAAGCGTTACCTTTTGAGCGCGGTTACCACCCGGAATTCCTCGGCGAGTACGCGGCGCGTCAGGCGTCTCGAAATCGGCTGCTGGCGCTTGCGGCGCTTGCGCTACTCGGCATCCTGCTCCTGTTGCACGCCGACTTTCGCTCGCCACGCCTGGTGGGGCTGATCGTCGTGAGCCTACCGTTCGCGCTCGTCGGCGGAGTCGCGGCAACGCTGCTGACCGGAGGCGTCCTCTCACTCGGCTCGCTCGTAGGCTTCGTCACAGTGCTTGGCATCGCCGCGCGCAACGGCATCATGCTGGTCAGCCATTACCGCCATCTTGAAACTGAAGAAGGGCAGCCGTTCGGGAGGAATTTGGTGCTGCGCGGCTCAGAAGAACGTTTGGCGCCGATCTTGATGACCGCGCTGGCGACTGGGCTGGCGCTGTTGCCGATTGTTGCCGGTGGGAATAAACCGGGACACGAGATCGAGCACCCGCTGGCTGTGGTGATTTTGGGGGGACTGGTGACTTCGACGATTCTCAATTTGTTTTTGATGCCCGCGCTCTATTTGCGGTATGGGAAGAGCAGGAGGGATGTAGTTTCGGCTGCGTCTTAGATTTAGATATCCAACGTGAACAACAGGATTTGCTTTGGCTCAACCGGTAGCGACGGAAGTTAGGATACCTAAAATTTTATCCAGACTCTGTATTGGATATTCAACTATGTCTACAAACACTGAATTATTTTCAAGCTTAAGGAACCGCCACAGGCTGCCTGTTGTCACGACCCCATAAATTGTCTCAATCTGATTCCCCTTAGCCTCATTGAACTTTCGAGCGGCAATCATTTCAGCGATACATTGCGGTATTCCACCCACGATGTTCTCGTTTTTGGCTTCAACCAACACAACAACCGGAGCCGTCAAGGAAAGTTGCTCACTGGATTTCGAAATAATGTAATCACAGCGCCCTTTCAATCCGGCGTTCTGGTCGACATTGAATTCGATCCCTGAATAAAGGCTGATACGATCTTTGAACTTGAACTTAAATTCAGCCAGGATTGGGGCAATGATTAACTCAGAGCGGGCTTTCTCCGTGTTAATGTTAGTCGCCAGCGGTATATATCGTGAAAGTAACTCATTAAGTAAAGCCGGAATCTCAGCGGATGGGGGCGTGGGGAAAAGCGGAATGTCTTCCACGACTTTGACCGCAAATTTCTCTTTTAAGCTCTCTATCGTAAAGTCACTATAACTCATAATCTAACCTCCCAAGGAACCACATCGCTATTGCTCGCCCTTCTCTCAGTTGAAAGCGTGACCATTATAACACCTTTTCCACATTTCTCTATCTATCCCGTCGAATAATAGATGAATTTGAGAAGCATTGCCTTTAACTTCATAGAGCCGGGAGTTAAGTCCATCAAGTTTTCTATACCAATAGTCATGTTTCTCTTTTAAGATCGATTTTTCTACAATAAGAATCTCCTTTCTGATCTTGTCTACACGTTCTCGCAGTTCCTTGACTCGATTTATCTTATACCAACGCGGGATGGTTATGAGGAACATATAGAAATAGAGAACCAAGTTCATAAACGTAACGAACACGATGAGCGCCATTTCCGGCCCACCCCAACCTTGCCAACCTTTATCATAATGTATATGCAAAAAAGGGAATGCTTCAAGCAAAAATACCATGATCAGAGTAAACAGGACGACCATCCTCTGCTTTTTATGTGTTTCGTCACTATGCGATAACTCTATGCGAGGAGGCGTCTTGTACACACTATCCGAACGATAGTACGGCTGGCGCTGCTGAGCCGGTTGATTCTTATGATCAACTGTACTCTGTACTTTTAATGTGGGTTGAACAATTTCAGTCATTCTTTGATTGGGAGGTTGCTCAGCCTGTCCCACGATTTCTCCGACAAGAGATTTGACCAAATCTTTAGCGAAAATACCGGCGTCCTGCGGTCTGCGTTGTGGATCGAATGTTAACGCGCTGAGGATCAGCATCTGCGCTGCTTGTGGAATTTCCGGTCGCATCTGTTTCGGTGGAATTATCGCTTCCGATTGCTGCATTCGTAGTATCTGTTGCAGCGCTTCCACCGAATTACTTGACCCTACATTGAAAGGCCTGATACCGATCAAAAGTTCGTAAGCAATAACACCGAATGCGTAGATGTCACTCGTTTCCGTTACTGTTTTTCCCAATAGTTGCTCGGGCGCCGCGTAGAAATACGTTCCTGCTACGATCGGTACAGCGGTTGATGGACCAACATTTGAGTCCTTGACCTTGGCGATTCCGAAATCAATCAACTTAACCTGTACTTCCCCAGTGCTCAGAGACTGCAACAGGACGTTGTCGGGTTTGAGGTCTCGATGAATGACTTTCTGCTGATGCGCGGCATGCAACCCGTTTCCGATCTGTTTCAAGATATCCGCCGCGTATCCTATGTCTAGGCCATTAGGTTTGATCACCGATGTCAATGATCTACCGTCGATATATTCCATGACGAAAAACGGCCGGTCATCCTCGGACATACCACAATCGCTGACTTTTACAACGCAAGGATGGTCGATGCGAGACAAGGCTTCCGCTTCCTGGAGAAATTTTTGACAGAGCCAGTTTCTTACCTCAGAGTTGTCATTGTTATCGTCCAGTAAAAATTTGATTACTACCGGCTTGTTATGCACACGCTCATCACGCCCGAAATAGACAACGCCGATTCCGCCGCGACCCAATTCACGCTCTATTCGGTATCTCCCATTGAGTAAACTGTCCGTGCGAAATTCCATGGCTTGAACTCCGGCCATCTACGGCGCTCTTTACGGCTGCGATATGACGGCCCTCCTGACTGCAACTGTTGGAAGATCAAATTGCGAATGATTTACTGAATGACTTTTATAATGGCGAGCGCAGTCTACTCCCACGGCGAAGACGGTGCAATTGCAACCTGCGCTGATGATGAAATTTTTCAGCCACACTTACACGCGGTCAGGGTCAATTCCCAACTCCCGCAACTTCGCCGCCAACTGTTCGGCTTTTCGCAAGGCCGCTTCTTTCTCTTTTCGCTCCTGCTCAGCCGGTGTCAGAATCCAATTGCCCTCGCGGTCATACCACCGCAGCCAAAGCCGATCCTCATTCAAGTAACTGCCCCGCCACAATCCCAACCCAAGCTCCGCTCCCTCAACCCAAAAACGCCCGTCATGATCGGTGACTTCCTGGTAATGCGGCCCTGACAACTTGAAGATGCGCAACTCATCGTTGAGGGTTTTCGGGCCGTGATCGTCGTTTCGGCCATCCAATCCAGCGGAAAGGAAAATGTAGGAAAGGAAAATAACAAATCCTCTATTTTCCTTTCCTACATTTTCCTTTCCGCTGGCCGAAACGATGATCAC
>Ga0187894_10002732_pt1 | contig 20770 bp, 15 predicted proteins | sample GBC1701081metaG_FD_136650 | JGI IMG/M metagenome (GOLD analysis project Ga0187894, IMG submission 136650) | White microbial mat communities from a lava cave in the Kipuka Kanohina Cave System on the Island of Hawaii, USA - GBC170108-1 metaG ...
GACCTGCTGGACGAAGCGACGGAACGACCAGCCGGTACAGATTAAGTGGTGTTTTGACGTGAGCCAGGCACGGACTAAATTAGCCCGGCTCTATCCTTAATTATCTGTGTGGTGGAACACTACTGCTCTAATTGTACTATATTCGTTATGAGAGGTCATAAGGCATAAACTGCGTTAAAGTTAAGGGATACATTTGCTCGGTGACTGAAACTCAATCCGACCATGCCCACCCGTAAACTCGCCGCCGTGATGGCACAGGCCAGCCAGCACTACCGCGCCCAACTCAACCCCCAGGTACGGGTGGGGGAGGTGGCGCGTTACCTTGCCCAGTACGAGGCGCGCATCGAAAGCAGCACGCTCGAAATCGCGCGCCCCGCCCCGGTCGGTCAGCGGTTGCAGGATGTCGATATGCAGCCCGGCGACCGGCTGGTGGTCTTTACTGGGACGCCGCGCCCGGCGGACTTACCCGCTCCGCTCCGCCCCGGCGACAAAATGCTCAAGTTCCGCCTGGGCGACCAGGAAGCCAGTTCGCGCGGCAAGAAAGCCCTGCTGGTGGGCAAAGCCGACGAGAGCCAGGACAATATCCCCGACATCGACCTGCGCCCGTTCATCCCGCCGCGCGGCCTGGAATTCATCTCGCGCAACTGTCTGACCTTCACCTTCGACGAGCGGGCTAGGGCGTGGGCGGCGCTGAAGACCGGCCAGACGCGCGTCACGCTGGACGACCTCGAACTCGGCGCTACTCCGGTCGCGCTCAACGACGAGCAGAGGTTGCGCTTCTACCGCGCCAACGACGACCCGGCGGGCGGCCAGCCCATCGGCGAAATCCGGCTGACCGTCGAGCCGGTCGCGGTGGGGGAGGGGCAGGCGGCGCTGCCGGGCGGCGCGTTCCCGCTCGAAGTCCGCCTCGGCCTGGAAAAAGAAGCCCAACTGCTCAAAGCCTCCGACAATATCCGCGTCGGCCAGATCGTGTCCAGCCTGGCCGTCCACAACCGTGCGCCGCTCCATGCCGACATGCAGGCCTATGTGCTGCGGCTGGCCTCGCCGGATGCGCGTTTGGGGGCGCTCGGCCTGGGCGCTGGCGAATTCCTGTACGGGGCGGTCAGCCTGCGCTACGCCCGTGATGCTTTACTCCTGCGCGATGTGCATGAGCGCAATCGTGCCTACGTGCTGGCCGCCGGGGTCAATGATGATGAACAGGTGATCGGCTGCCGACCGGGGGCGGATAGCCCGATCACCAGCCTGGACATTGACCTGTATGACGCGATCACGGCGCAGGGGCATGACCCGCGCGCCTTCCCCGGCCTATCGCCCTATTACGCCCGCGTCCGTTACCAGGCTGCCGAAGGCAGTTGGTCGATCCGGCTGGAAGAGCGGGCGCATGTGCCGTTGTTCGTCAACCACGCGCGGGCGGGCAGCCGGGGCTGGCTGCGGCTGACGGCGGGCGATGTGCTGAGTTTCGGCCCCAGCGTCGCCCATTATTATGCCCGGCTGGTAGTGGAGGTGACGAAGGGGTAAAAGCGGTCAGCCATCAGCCGTCAGCGATCAGCAAAAAGCGAAAAGAAAAGCGTATCCCAGAGATTCAGAGGGACAGAGGCGCAGAGATAAAAGACTCAACGCAAAGGGAAAATGTAGGGACATGTCGCCTGAGATGGCTTCATTGGCGGCGGCGGCGGCGCTGGCAGTCTGCGCCTTGTTGCTGCTGCGGCGTGACAGACGCTTTGTGGTCGTGCGAAATATGCGGCAAATTCGTCAATTTCAACGGGGTGAATATTTTTCACCACCGAGAACACCACACAATAGTCTCAGATTAGCACAAAGGTTCTTATATCAACTTCCAAAATCACCTGCGTATATTTTGCTGATTGCTGATACTGGCAACTTCCTTGGAGTATGGGCAAGTGTTTTTCAGGAATGGTATTAGTCGTTGGCAATGAAGACCGATTTGTACTCGCTGTAATGTTCCAGCGCGACCATGCCCTGCTCACGCCCTAGGCCGCTCTGTTTGAAACCACCGAACGGCGATTCAATGTGGACACTGCTGCTGCTGTTTATAGAGAGCATTCCCGTTTCGACAGCACGCGCCACCCGCAGTGCGCGGCCAATATCGCGCGTCCACAATGATCCCGAAAGGCCATAGGGCGTATCGTTGGCGAATTGAATTGCCTCAGCTTCAGTATCAAATGGCATAATGCCGACTACCGGGCCGAAGACCTCTTCCTGCATAATCCGCATCCCATTGTTGACCTTATCATACACGGCAGGCGTCAGGTAGTTGCCTCGCATGAGTTCGGCACTGGTTGGCACTTCCCCACCGCACAGGCGGCGCGCACCTTCATCATCGCCAATCTGGATATAATTCAGTACGGACTCACGATGTTGAGACGTAATGAGCGGCCCCATCTCGGTCTGCTCATGAGCCGGGTCGCCCACCCGCAGCCGGTTGGTGCGGTCTACAAAACGTTCGACAAATTCGTCAAAGATCGGACGCTCGACCAGGATACGACTGCGGGAACAACAGTCCTGTCCGGCGTTGTCGTAAACCGACCAAAGCGATGACTCGATACAGACATCCAAATCCGCATCCGCGAAAACAAGGTTGGCCGACTTGCCGCCCAATTCCAATGACACGCGCTTAATTCCATCGGCAGCCTGTTTCATCACACCGGCTCCGATTTCGGTCGATCCGGTGAACGAGATTTTGCGGACGAGCGGGTGGGTGACGAGCGCACTTCCCACGACACCGCCCGAACCCGTTACAACGTTTAACACACCTTCCGGCAAACCGGCTTCCAACACCAGATCGGCAAAAGCCAGTACGCTCAGCGGGGTAACACTGGCGGGTTTAACGATTACGGTATTGCCCATCGCCAGGGCCGGAGCGATCTTCCAGCCAGCGATCACCAGGGGGAAATTCCAGGGTACGATGAGCACGCAGACTCCCAGCGGTTCGCGGAAGGTGAGCGCCGTACCGTTGGCATTAACGGGAATGGTCTGACCGTGAAATTTATTGACCGCCCCCGCGTAGTATTCAAACGTATTGGCAACCGCCCCGATTTCGCCGCGTGCCGCACTGATCGGTTTACCGCCATTGCGTGATTCGATCTGTGCCAGCATCTCCGATTTCTCGCGGATCAGATTGGCAATGCGTTGTAGAATTTGCCCGCGTTCACGGCTGCGCATTTGTTTCCAGGAACCTTCGCTGAAACGGTGATGCGCGGTCTGGACAGCGCGGTCAACATCAACAGCAGTCGCCTGGGCAACCTGCGCCAGCACGTCGCCGCTAGCCGGTTCATAAACCGGGGCGGTCTTGCCGTCGGCGCTGACAGCACGCTGTCCGCCAATCATCAACCCTTCAAATGGGATTTGTCTTTCAGCCATCTTTTCAATCTACTCCGGCGTTACATAGGCGGCGGTGATACCGCCATCGACCAGAAAATCAGTACCCGTCACAAACGACGATTCATCGGAGGCCAGATACAACGCGGCATAGGCGATTTCTTTGGCCTCACCAAAACGTCCCATCGGCACATGCACGAGGCGGCGCTGTTTCTTTTCTTCCGTGTTCAGAAAATTCATCAGAAGTTCTGTCCGCAGCGGGCCAGGGCAAAGCGCGTTGACGCGGATATTCTCGCGCGCGTGGACAATCGCCAATTCGCGCGTCATAGCGAGTACACCGCCTTTACTGGCAGTGTAAGCAATTTGCGGGGCGGCTGCGCCCATCCGGGCGACGAATGAAGCCGTGTTGATGATCGACCCGCTGCCAGCCCGCCGCAGCGCCGGGATACCATATTTGCAGCCAAAGAAAACACCCTTGAGGTTGATCGCCATCGTCAAATCCCAGATGGCCTCTTCAGTAGTCACAGCATTGTCATCGTCCCCGTGCATGATGCCAGCATTGTTGAACATAACATTCAGTTTGCCGAAGTTCTGTTCTGCCACCTGCACCATATTTTCGCTGTCAGCAGCCTTTGACACATCGGCGTGGACATAGACGGCCTGCCCACCTGTCGCTTGAATATCAGCGGCGGTTTTCTCACCTGCCGCGTCCATCACATCCGCGACGACCACTGCTGCCCCTTCCTGGGCGAACAACAGCGCCGTTTCCCTTCCGATGCCGTTTCCAGCGCCTGTGATGAGCGCCACTTTATCCTTCAAACGCATATATCTACTCCAATTGAAAGAAGGGCGAACGATCTCTATGGTCGTTCGCCTTCCAAAAACAGCTTGACTCTAATCTGCTCCTGCACCCTGCATTTCCGCCTCAATGCGCCGTAGTTCTTCTTCCGAACTGGGTTTCGGGCCAGTGAAACGCTTTCTAACATCGACTTTCCAATAGATGAACATCGTCACACACAGGATTATAAGCACCCATCCTGCCAGTTCATTCGGCGGAATGGAAAACAAAATGGTGATGAATACGATCCAGAGAATGGCAATGATATTAATCACCACACCCCATCGCCTCAAATTCCAGGGCGCCGTTTCCGGGGTGGTATATTCGCCCTGTTTCCGCAGCTTGTTGCGAAGGTTTAGGTAAATCGGGATACCATAAGCCAGATACAACGCCGTGGTACTGATTGCCACTACTACCGAATAGACCGCCGCAACCATCGTTAGCAGCACCGCCAAGATGCAGGTGAGGACAATTGACCAAACGGGTGTACGCCAGCGCGGATGAATCTGCCGGATGAGCGTATGCCCCGGCATCCCACCATCACGGGCGAAGGCGAACCACATGCGGCTCATACTGGTGATAGACGATAAGCCGCACAGCCACATGGCGACGACGATAATGATGGCAATGATATGGGCAAATAGCTGCGTGTCGAAGTTCTGATAGACAATGTACAGTACCGATGGATCACTGGCAATCGTGCCTTCAATATCGGGGATACGCAGTGTCAAAATCAACAGCATGATATAACCGACGACGAATGATACCGCTACCGAGAGGAAAACACCCCAGGCGCTGTTTTTGCGTGCCATGACGGTCTCTTCAGCGACATGAGCAGACGCATCATAACCCGTGTATGTCCACTGGGCTTGTAACAAACCAAGCACGAACGCCAGCACAAGGCCGCCTCCGGCATACAGGCCAGATAACCCCGGAATGATTTTCAACATGATCGATTCAACCGTGATGCTTGGGCCGATGGCGAAGGTTGCAGCTACCGGCGCTGGCTCGACGGTTACAACGCCTTGCGTCAAGAAACTAAGCGGTTGGGTATGCTTGCCGACAAAGAGCAAGAGCAGTCCCATGATGATGACGCCGCCGATATGCCAGTACACACTAAAATTGCTCAGCCGCGCGGTCAATTTGATTCCGAAGATATTGATGAGCACCTGCGGAATCATGAGCAAGATCATTACCAAAATGACTGTACCGCCCTGGGGGTGTTGTCCAGGGTGGTGTTAAAGATACGGTTGAATGCCCCAACCCCATAATAGGCTGCCGCGTAATCAATACCGGCAGTGATCGTCACCTGTCCGATCATATTGAACCAGGCCGTCACCCATGCCCAGCGATGACCTGCCAGCCGGTATGCCCAGAAATACAACCCGCCAGCCGTCGGATAGGCAGACGCCAATTCCGCCATCGAGGCGGCAATGCACAGCACAAAGATGCTGACCATCGGCCAGCCCACCGTGTTAATAATCGGCCCGGCAAATTTCAAGCCATAGCCAAAAAGCAAAATCGCGCCGGTCAAAATAGAAATAATTGAAAATGAAATGGCGAAATTGGAGAACCCACCCATCTCCCGAAATAACTGCTGGGCATATCCCAGCTTATGTAAATCTGTTATGTCTTGCTGAATGAGATCTTCTCGTGATTGACCCGTCATTTTGAATATTCTCCCCTAAAAAGATTTACTTTCACGATGAAAGCAATATATTGCCTATAGAAGACATCCTTTCTGTTGAGGATTTCCAACGCTAGCGGACATCATACTGGCTCAAATCTGTTCGAAATAGCGCGCCCGTTCCCAGGTCGTGACAGCCTTATCATAGGCTGCCTGCTCAACTTTGAAGAAGTGAAGGTAATGGTCGATCACATCGTCACCGAAGGCCTGACGCGCGAACGCACTGCCCTCTAGCGCATCCGTCGCATCCCGCAGTGTGCGCGGTACCTGCGGCAGGTGCTTGGCGGAATACACATCCCCCTCGAAAATAGCCGGTGGCTCAATCTGGTTGCGGATACCGTCCAGGCCGGACGCCAGCGCCGCCGCATATGCCAGATAAGGGTTAACGTCAGCGCCCGGAATGCGCGATTCGATGCGCACCGATGAACCATGCCCGACCACACGGAAACCTGCTGTGCGGTTGTCGAAGCTCCAGGCCAGACTGGTCGGCGCCCATGACCCGGACTGGTAGCGTTTGTACGAATTAATGGTCGGCGCGTAAAAAGGCATCATCTCGCGGGTATGGGCGATCCACCCCCCTAGGAACCAACGAAAAATATCTGAGCCATGTACCGGCCCGATAACCTGATCGCCTGCGAACTGATTGGTTTTAGCCGCCGTATCCCATAGGCTGAGGTGGATATGGCTGCTTGAACCGGCATAACGATCATCCACCTTCGCCATAAAACTGACTGACAGCTCAATCTCGTGCGCCAGGTCTTTAAAGCATTGCTTATAAATGGTGTGGCGGTCAGCCATCATCAGCGCGTCGGCATAACGAATATTCAGTTCATGCTGTCCCGGCCCCCATTCGCCCTTGCTGAATTCCACCGGGACACCGCTGGCCGAGAGATGTTTGCGCGCAGCGGCGTTCAGCACTTCTTCGCGCGTGCCTTGCAGGATATGATAATCTTCGATATAGGCACCGAAGTGATTAAGACCGACATAATGTTTGTCGTGGGCTGTTTTATAAGTTTCGTCAAAGATGAAGTATTCCAGCTCCGAAGCCCCTTGCGGTAGATAACCCGCTTCCCAGGTGGCGGCGACCTGTCGTTGCAGAATACTGCGCGGGGCGACACTCACAAGGCTGTCCGTTTTTTCGTCGTAGATATCGCAAATCACCAACGCGGATTTATCGAGCCAAGTTGCCATCCGCAGCGTGTTCATATCCGCTACACAGTGAAAATCGCCGTAGCCGCGTTCCCAACTGGCATAGTTATAACCGGGGACTGGCTCCATCGCCATATCGACAGTGAGCAGATAATCGCAGGCGTGCATCCCTGACTCGGCAAGGTGTTCAACGAAAAATTCGCCGGTAACACGCTTGCCCATAAAACGCCCGTAGAGATCGGTGAAAACGGTCACCACGGTTTCGATTTCACCTGACTCGACCTTGTGCTTCAATTCTTCAAGCGTCAACATCCCGCGAACACGGTCTGTCATTATGCAAAGCCCCCCTGATAGATTAATGACACTATTTCTATAAAACGCTAAGAATAACACAATGTAGCTGTACTGCCGAAATTTGCGAGTAATGGTCATTTACAATCAGGAGAAAGATTGCCGAGGCCAAAGGTTATTTGCCAGAAAATGGCTCAAGCGAAAATCATCTATTTAACCTCAGTTCGGGATAATGGCCTCAAGCTGAGGGAGATTAAGGACTAATACCAACTCCATTTATCACCTGCGTATATTCTGCGGACGCTGACGCTGGGCTTCTGCTGTGGAATATACGCAAGTGTTTTTGGGCATTGGTATTACACGGCGGTTGAATGAATTAGGCGCGGAAGGTTGGGAGTTGGTGAGCAGTGACTTGCTGCCGGGCGAGGGTAGTCCGGCATTCGTGTGGATATTTAAGCGGCCAGCGGAATAAAACGCTACCGCTCGACACTATCGGCCAACACTTCTCTCAGCAGCATCGCCAGATCATCGGCGCAATCCTCATAGCCGTACATCGCGCCCGAATAGAACGCCCCGACTCTGTTGCCGGGGCGTAATGCTGTTGAACGCGCTATATTAACTTTTTGCGTAACCTGCCATCTCGCCGGAAACATCAACACCAACAAAGGTTTCGTCGCCGACAATCCAGGCGTCGTGACCCGGCGGAATGTCATAGACATCGCTGGGGCCGTATTCGATTTCTTCGCCGTTGTCCAGCTTGACGGCCATCCGTCCAGAAATCACATGCCCCACGTGATGCACCTGGCAGCTATGCGTTTTGGCAATCGGCTTTACAGAAAGCGACCACTTCCAGCCAGGTTGAAGGGTTAATCGACTAAATGTAACTCCGCCAAGCCTCACCAATTCTACTTTGCCGTGATCGATGGGTCGCGTTTCATCTGGTTTGGTAAGGCTCTTTTTTTCCATTGACGCCATATTCACCAATCCTTTCAACATCGAAAACCATTAGTTGCTAAAAATTTACAAGCCAACGACTAAGATATTATAGGTAAATGTCCCATATGTAAACTTAGTGAATTCTGCAACTTGCGCGCGGCGGTGGCCGCCTGATTATCCCAGCGGGCGAGTAGGGCTTGCAGACGGGGGAGCAGGTCATCAGTCATGGTGGGGGTAATTGATCTATCCAAGTCCAGCGCTGCTCAAAACTACGCAGCAAATCAACAATTCGGTGCGGGGGGACGTTTGTTACAAATACTTGAAGAACATCCTTGAGACCATAGTGTATCGCGTGCCACTTCCACCAATAATTACTTGCAAGTTTTACTCGCTCATAGGTGAGATGTGCGCTTAATTTATTTGCCCGTTCGCTCGACTCGACCAGCACCGGGCTAGCCACTGGCCGATGGTTTTCCCAGAATTGAGGATCATTAAAATATTCAGCAGCAACAATATCATCAGGCCGGGGGTTAGTTGCGTAAAAGAACAGGTATAAATTTCGAGTGTAGACCGTAAATGCTGTCAGCAAAGAATTACTGATCGCCAATTCTTCTTTAGGAAACTGATAAAAAGTCAAACGAGCTATATACTCATTTAACTGATTGACTTCATATTCGACGTGTTTTGATACCTCAAAAAGCTCTTCATCTGTTCTCATATCACCTCTAGCAGCTTCAGCACAAAAAACAGCACCATGCCAATTGCAATGCCAATCACCGTCCAGCGGCGGCTTAAGTGGGTTCGACGGCCACCTTACGGTTCACGCGCACAGAAGCATCCAGAATTTCAATCCCAACCACGTTCCCATGTTCGTCGTAGTCTACAATTACACCCGGTTCTATTTCGTCGCTTTCCTCGATAGGGGTATCACTGAACCGGATTTGGAGTATATCCACCTGAGGGTCATACTTCAGTTTTTTATCACTCATGTCTCACCTCGGTATTTCCTAATCTTGCTGCTGCGATAAATCGTGACCACGGTTTCATCAGCCTCGACAATAACCCGCAACATGTACGGCTTGCCGTTAATGTTTACTTCGCTCTGATAGACCATCCGGTTTTCCTGCCCCGACGTAATTTGATCCGGATCATTCAGTACCGTCATGACCACTTGAAGCGGGATGTTGCGCTCTCGCATATTCTCAGTGGCGTGCGGCGTGAATGTGAAGGCCATAGGTACATTATAACATCAATACCCCCTGGGCAACTTTTTTCAGCGCCGCTCCATGCCGACATGCAGGCCTATATGCTGCGGCTGGCCTCGCCGGATGCGCGTTTGGGGGCGCTCGGCCTGGGCGCTGGCGAATTCCTGTACGGGGCGATCAGCCTGCGCTACGCCCGTGATGCTTTACTCCTGCGCGATGTGCATGAGCGCAATCGTGCCTACGTGCTGGCCGTTGGCTTGGGAGATGATGAGCAGGTGATCGGCTGCCGACCGGGGGCGGATAGCCCAATCACCAGCCTGGACATCGACCTCTACGACGCGATCACGGCGCAGGGGCATGACCCGCGCGCCTTCCCCGGCCTGTCACCCTATTACGCCCGCATCCGCTACCAGGCCGCAGAGGGCAGTTGGTCGATCCGGCTGGAAGAGCGGGCGCATGTGCCGTTGTTCGTCAACCACGAGCGGGCGGGCAGCCGAGGCTGGCTACGGCTGACGGCGGGCGATGTGCTGAGTTTTGGCCCCAGTGTCACGCATTATTATGCCCGGCTGGTGGTCGAGGTGACGAAGGGGTAATAGTCGTTAGTCGCTAGAAAAAGACAAGAAAAAGCGTATCCCAAAGATTCAGTCCCACAGGGAGGCTTCGCACAGGGACAGAGGCGCAGAGATAAAAGACTCAACGCAATCCCGCAGGGAGGCTTCGCACAGGCGCAATTAGGAAAAGGTAGGGACATGTCGCCTGAGATGGCTTCATTGGCGGCGGCGTGACAGACGCTTTGTGGTCGTGCGAAATATGCGGCAAATTCGTCAATTTCAACGGGGTGAATATTTTTCACCACCGAGAACACCACACACACCAGCCTCAGATTAGCACAAAGGTTCTTATGTGTCAATTAGGATTGGGTTTGAATTCGACAGAAAAGTAGCCCCTGGAGTCGCCACACAACAGGGGCAAAACATAGCGAATCTGGGAGCGCAGCAAGCCACTCCGACGGTTGTTGAGATGCACTTGGATCATTGGACAACAGACTTTTGCGCCGCAAAACCAGGGTGATGGTGGCTGTATCGGGATACTCGGTAAAGTACCGTTGACAGGCGTTTACCGCCACCTGTCCGGCACAGCCCGCAAAACCCCACGCCCAATCGCTACATCGGACGTTGGATTATTGGCTGGTACGTGTTAGCGCATGTACTTGAACAACAATATATCCTAATGTCAGGATGTTGTCAAGTACCAAAATTGCCTCGATTTGCGCAGCCAGATGGCTTTAGCCTCTGGCTGCCGAAAAGCCAAGCGCACTAAAGGCGCTAAAAACGGAAACGATACTTTTTCGGGTATACACCATTTGTTGGCAGGTGTTGAAATGTGTTATTTGGGGCGTGGGCCGCGCCCGCGTCCGGGTCTCTCGACGTATGTGACCAAATCGGGAAGCCAGAGCATATAGCCATAGGAATGCTGATGCACTTGAATTTCGCGTTGATCTTCTGGGAGATTCCAATTTCGGTGGGCGAGTTTTTGCAGATAATCTCTATGATAGCCGGTTTTCTCTGCGGCCTCGGTGACTGTCACCCAGATTTGTTCAACGCCAAGATCGTGGCGTGTTGAGTCCGCCATTGTATTACCGCCCACTCCGTTGTTCGCTATGTGGTGGGGATTATAACGGACGGTTGACAAACCTCACAGGATGAGGATGTTGTCAAGTGGGGGCGGGGCATTTTTGCGTCCGACCTACTCGCCCCTACTTACCCGTAAACCACAGGTAGTCGGGTCATCATTGCTTCCACAGTACACCGCTAAGCCATCAGTCGAAAATGCTGGTGCTGGACAAGGGGCTTAAGCCCCTTGTTGGAGCCAGATTTCTGTTGGCAGACTTTCGAACACTGGCTTAGAATCGCCTGTGGTAGGCTGCTATGAAGCATCGCTTTATGTGTTGCATTCTCAACTTCGAGCGTTGTAAGGGTTAATCCCTCAAAATTTTGCTCACGTAGGCGATCACCAATGATGCTAAATTCGTTTGAACCGGTTGCGATGAAAAGCCTAAGTTTATGCTCACTTAGATTGCTGCGAAACGCATCATCACTCCCCGCTAGAACGTCGTTAAACTCGACTGGGGTTGATGGACTGATGGCAATATAGCGGTTGAAAAGCTCAGGTTTGCTCCACAGCGTATAAAGCACAAATTGCCCGCCAACGGAAAAACCTGCGATGGCTCGATCAGTAGCAATTGTGCTGTAATGTGTATCGATGAACGGAAAAAGCTCTTCGCCGATAAATTTAAGGAATAGGTCGTCTTCCGTGTCGTAATCTTTCCCGCGCTGATTGCGAGCTGTAGAGCCAATACCCCCTACAATGAGTCCTGGCAATTCGTCGGGAGCCATCAATCGTACGAAGTCGGTAACGGTTCCAAAGGTGAGATCGGGGTCTAACAGATAAAGCGCAGGATAGGATTGCTTATAAAGCCCATACGTGCTTGGAAGGCTTACAGAAATGAGATATTCACGATTGTTTGCAGCGGCGGTTAAGGTGAAAGATTCAGTGTCGGGAATCATCATTGTAGGGAGAACAGTCTCTTCAACTGGTGTCTCTTGCGCCCACGTATAAGTTACTCCAATAATGAAGACAAGCAAGACCGTGACGAGAACGAACTTTCGCATAAAATGTCTCCTCAATCACTGATGGACTTTCAGAAATTATGTCGGGTATTCGCCGCCAGAGGCTAAAGCCATCCGGCTGCCGAAAAGCCAAGCCCACTAAAGGGGCTAAAAAGGCCAGAACCGACTATTTTGAGTGTTGGCGCAGTCCTTAGCCCTAAGTCCTGTTTAGACCTCACCCAGGCGGTCGCGCCGCACCTGCGCCGCCTGCTCGGTCATACCCAGCGCCGTATAAAGCTGGATGACCTCCTGGAACAATATCGTTGCCTGATCGCCGTCGCCGAAATCGTATTCGAAAATGCCCCAGGTCAGCAGGGTTTGCGCCCGCTCCGGGTCTTGTTCCCCAAAGCAGGCCGCGCTGCGCTCGAAACAGGCGCTGGTCGAAACCGGCTTGCCTTCGTACTCCATATACATGCCCAACCGCGCCGAAATCTGTGCCAGGATGCGCCAGGCTTTCCCGACCGTGTTTTTATCTTCGACCTTGCTGGCTTCGGCCAGGGCTTTGAGCGCCGCGTCGGAGGCTGCCCCCAGGTTATTCTGGGCAAAAGTCGCCTCAGCCAGGTACAAATAGGTCTCATTGAGCGCGAACCAATCCTTGCCGCCGGTGATCTTCACCACCTGGTCCAGGTAATCTTCGGCTGTTTTGAACTCGCGCAGTTCGGCATACACCGCGCCCAGGTTGTTCAGCGTCGCCAGCTCGTAATCCTGGTAGCCGATCTCGCGGAAACCAGCCAGTGCTTCCTTATAATAATTGACCGCTCCACTGAAGTCCCCGCGCATACGGCGCATCTCGCCCAGGTTGTTCACCTTGATTGCCACGTCGCGCTTGTCGCCCAATTCCCGTGCGATCTCGACCGCCTGGGTCATGTAGGTTTCGCTGGCCTCGAAATGCTCGGTCATGAAGTTGACGATGCCGAGCGTGTTCAGGTTGCGGCCCATCGCCCCGCGCAGCTTCAGTTTTTTCGCCAGGTCGAGCGCCTCTTGCGCCGTTGTCAGCGCCTTGTCGAACTGCTTGAGCCGGTAATGCCCCCAGGCTTTGTTACCCAGCGCCTCGATCAATTCCGGCCTGGCTTTGTCCCCGGCCTCGCGCCCGACCAACTCGGCTTGCTGGGCGTATTCCAGCGCCCCCTGGCGGTCGCCCTGGCTGTTGACCACATCCCCCATGCCGATCAGCGCGCGCGTCTGCGCGACTTTATCGCCCAGGTCTTCGGCCTCGGACAGCATCGAGCGGTAGACCTCGGCGGCCTGGTCGAAGCGGGTTTGCCAGCGCAGCATTTGCCCCAGGCCGGTGTAAATCGCCACTCGTTCGCGCGCCGACTTGCGCCCTGCTGACATCAAGCTCAGCGCCTTCTGGTAATACTCAATCGCCTTGATCGGCGCGAAGGCTTCTTCTGACTGCTGCCCGGCCAGCTTGTACCAGCGGAAGGCTTTGGCCGGCTCCTGCGCCCATTCCCAGTGCTGCGCTAAACCGGCGTACTGCCCTTCGCCATCGGGATACACCGCCTCAATCGCCTCGGCCAGCTTGCGGTGGGTTGCCCGCAGCGTCTTCTCATCCAGGTCGGCCACGATCCGGTCGCGGACTTTGTTGTGGGCGAAGCGCCAGTTGTCTTCCTCGGCTTCCAGCACGGCGGCCTCAGCTATCTCGCTCAACCACTCGTCGAAATCGACGGTTGGCTCTAGCTTTTTCAGCACGTTCAGGTCAAGCTGCCGTCCAGCGACCGCCGCCAGATTGAGCAGCGGGCGATCACTGGCTGGCACACGATCCAAGCGCCGGTCGATGATGGCCTGCACCCCGCCGGTGACGACCGTTTCCGGTAACTGCATCTTCACGATCGGGGCTAACCCACCCGCCGCCTCGGCCAGCGCGTTCACCACCTCTAACAGGAAGAACATGTTACCTTCGGTTTCGCGTTCGAGCAGGCCGATCAGCTGCGGATTGCGTTCTCGGCTGCCGGTCATCGACGCCAGCACATTTTCGATGCCCTGTGCGTCCAACCGCTGTAATTTCATGAGTTCCATGCCGGGCAGTGTTTCCGGCAGGCGCGGGCGTTCGTCGTCGCGGTAGCTGCCGACCAGCATCAGCCGCTTCTGGCCGACGGTAGGCAGCAGGCGCGCCAGCAGTTGCAGGCTTTCGTCGTCCGCCCAATGCAAGTCTGACAGAATGACCAGCAGCGGGTCTTTCTGCCGGGCGAAGATGCCCTCGATGGTGCGGAACATACGGTCTTGCGCAGCACCCGCATCCAGGTCGGGCAGGTCGGGCAGGTCGCCACCGACCAGCGCCGCGATCTTCGGCACGATGGGTGCCAGGATGCTGGCCTCGGTCGGCGTGATGTCGGTCAGGATGCTCAGGCGGTACAGCACATCCGGCCAGACCTGGAACGGGTTGCCACTTTCGCTGGTGGCCTGCCCGCGCAGCACATTGCCGCCATCGACCAGGGCATGGACGCGCAGTTCATCGACCAGGCGCGATTTACCCACGCCGCTCTCACCGGCGATCAACCACGCCCGTCCTTCACCATCGAAGGCGCTGGTCAGTTCATCGAGCAGGCGGGTCATTTCGCGTTCGCGCCCGGCGAAGGGCGCAGCTTCGAGGAAGCTGGAACGGATCGCGGCGGTTTCGACCTCGAAGTGTTGGCCGGTGGCGTCGTTGAGCGCCTGGATGACCTCGACGGCGCTGCTGTAGCGGTCTTCCGACGATTTGAGCAGCAGCCGTTGGATGACCAGCGACAGGCCGCTATTGAGATCAGTGGCGGGAAATTCCGGCGTGGTAAATAGGATGTCATTGACCAGTTTGTTGGTGTCGGCGTCGGCGAACGGGTTGTGGCCGATAAACAATTCGTAGGCCATCACGCCGACGGCATACAGGTCTGCCGCCGGGGTCGGCTGTTCGCCGCGCAGCACTTCCGGGGCGATATACAGCAGCGTCCCGGCCACCATCTGGTCGTGTTCGTCTTGCTGCTGGCGCAGCATGGCGATGCCGAAGTCCAGGACCTTCACCTCATCGCCGACCACCAGCACATTGCCGGGTTTGAGATCGCGGTGGAGGATGGTGTGGCGGTGCAGGTAGGCCAATGCCTGTAACATCTGCACCACCAGCCCCAATTTATGCTCGTCAGAACGGTCGATGGCCGCGTCGCGCAGCGATTTGCCGCCCTGGAGCAGTTCCATCGTGAAGTACGGGCTTTTGTCCTCGTCGAAGCCGTAGTCCAACACGCTGATGATGTTGGGATGGCGCAGCCCGGCCAGGATTTTGAACTCGTTGACCAGAAGCAGACGATACTCGGTGTTGTCTTTGGTCGGGGCGAGGGTTTCGACGCCAGTCGCCAGCCCGCCCGATTTTTTGAGCGCGACCTGTTTGCCGGTGAAGCTGTCGAGCGCGGTATATACCACGCCCATGCCGCCCTGACCGAGTTTGCTCTGGACGATATACCGGCGTCCGATCATCCCTAACGGCTGGTTTGCCGAGGACATTGTTGATCTCCACATTCGCTTATATGTTGAGGTGTAATAACCTATTGGCCTAGCGGGTAAGTTTATCCCTAGAATAACGGAATCACCAAATTATTACGAACAAGCGGTCGAACACTACAATTCCCCCCTCTATAAATGCGCCCCTCATCGTTTTGTCATCGCTTCGCGCTTGGCTTCGGAGCGCAGCACGATGATGAGGAAGCCTGCCGGTCGCTCGATATTCCGGCGTGTCTCCATCAGGCGCAGCGCTTCTTCGATCAGGGTGCGCGGGTACTGGCTGACGAGTTTGCGCGCGGCGGCCATGCCGATATGTAAAGCCGGGTCAGGGCTGCGGCGGTTCACCCGGTCGTACACCTGCGCGGCCAGCCGTTCTAAACCCTCGTCCTTCAGCCGTCTGCGCCCGGTCGGCGCACGTTTGGGTTTGGCCGGTTTGGGGCGCGCGGGTAGGCCGTTCTCGATCCCGATGTTCAATTGCACCGCCCGGCTCTCTGTCGCAAGCTCGCTATCCGTCCTCACCGATAGACTTTGCGCAGACGCAATAGTTCGCGTCCCTGCGTCCGCCCCATCCTTTTGCGTCAGTCCTCGCCTTTCACTGGCAACTGGCTTCATCTTTTCCCTCAGTCCTAAGTCCTCAGTCCTTAGTCCTTCTTTTTCACTCTGTACTCTGTACTCTGTACTCTGTACTATTGTTTCTCTCAGTCCTTCCTCGCCGTACCAGTAGTAATTCGCGTCCTGGCGCATATAGGTGACGGCGTGACCCTGGCGCAGCAGCTTGGCGGCCAGCGGGCGGCGGGCAGGATACCGTTTGCCAGTCTCGTCTTGCAAGAATGTCCCGGCGATCTCCATATCGTCGGGGATGGCGTGCAGGTTCGACCAGTACAGGCGGATTTGGATGAACTGCTCCCGGCGGTGGATCGGGATGTCGCGGTTGTAGGTGTCGATGCTGCTGGGGGTCACACCCAGGCGAGACCCCAGCCAGCGGCGCGGGTAGCGACCAGGGCGGCGTTTGATGAGTTCGCGGTGGGCGGCCATGCGCGTGCCGTTGGCGCTGGACAAATCCTCCAGGGTAAGTGGGTCACTGTGGGACGGCTTGACGCCTAACTTGGCGCACCAATCGAGCGGCGCAGGCATGATGAAGTGGCGCTTGGGGCGGCCTTGCGGATTTATTCCTTGTTTTTCCCCCCTACCAAAACGCATTTTTTTGGTTGTCTCTGGGTCTTTATCAGCAGCAGCATCGTTAGATGCTTGGGGGTGGCCGGAGGGGGAAACCGTCTCGAACAGGGTGTGACCTTCCTTATTGGCGGCCTTCAATGCGGTATAAATCGAGTCGCGGCCAACGATGCCCTTAAGCAAGGCGATGGCATCGTCTGCGGTGAACGTCTGCCCGGGCGCGATGCCTTTGTGCCGGAGTCCTTCCCAGAAGCGGACGACGTTGGTGCGCTTGCCCCGGAACAGCGTTTCGCGGACGGTGTTGGGCAGGCCGCTAGAAACGAGGATGCGGATTTTGAGCGGGCGGGGTGGGCGCGAGTAAGCCGAGCGAATGGTGTTGATGGCTTCGCGTTGGCGGGCGGCGGGAGCTTCGGACAGGTGCAAGCAGCCTCTCGGCTGAGTGGCGTGGGCAGGGGCGAGGGCTTCAATGGTCTGATCGACCGTGTAACCGCTGTCGCGGGCGGTCAGGCTGGCGCAGAACAGGGCGTGATTGCGGCCCGGCCCGGTGGCGGCGAGATAGCGGTAGAGGGGCAGGACTAAGTGCTGAGTGCTGAGTGCTGAGAAGCATGGACTGAGGGCTGAGGGCTCAAAAGACGGTGAATTGGGGGGTATTGGGTTCGTAAATGAGGTTTTCTCATGAAACTCTAATCTTGTAGATCGCGGGCTGGTGCTGGGCGACTGCTGGTCAAGAAAGCCCTGGATTTGGTGCAGGGCGTCGAGGCCGAGCAGATAAGGCTGGCCGCCGCGCACGAGTTGGTAGGTGTGACCAGCGATCACGCTGGGGCGGGCGACGACGTAGCTGCCCTCGGCTAACAGATCGACGCCGTTTCCCTTGCGGCTGGGGAAGCTGAAGTTGGGCGGCAGGCGGAAATAGATATGGTAGCCGCGCCGGGTCTGGACGACGCTGGTTTCGGCCAGGGCAGGGAAACGCGCCTGAAAATCGCGGTAGGCTGATGGAGTGTCGAAATCGAGGACGGCCAGGCGGGACACTGCGCCGGTGACGATGCCCAGGGCGGCGAAACCGTCGTTCATGAACCAGTCGCGGCATTGGTCGAGGGAGGGTTTGGCTTTTTGGTAGGCAGCCCAGGCGACGGCAGCAACCTTTGGCCGGGTTGGATCACAGTCGCCATACAGGGGAATCACGGCGTATCCGAGGGCGAGATACACCTCGGCGGTGAAAAGAAAGGTTTGAAAATGATTAGAAAATTGCAAAACAAACCATTCTCCGCCGAGAATGGCTTGTCTTCGCCCTAAAAAGGCGCTATATTAAGTACAAAGCGACAAGTCCGGGCGCGCTTTCATTTAGCCGCCCCGGCGGTTAGATGAAAGCCTTCTGTTTTGCCGGAAAAACAAACTGCAGAAGGCTTTCGCTTATATATGCACAGTGCAATTCATCGTGGCGCAGTGAGCGCCTTTTTTATTCCTTAGTGGAATAATCCAATCACGACATGACTAAAATCCTATCCAGTATACTGTTTCTCGGTCAAGTGTTAACATGAACGGGGGAAAAATCCCTGGGTTCACGGGAAGCTAGCATCGGACTGTACCGCATAAAAAAGGGGCGTCGCACCTATATCTTGAGGTGCGACGCCCTTCTGTGTTATAGTGAGGGCGTATTCGTACCTGTTGTTTAGGTGCGTTTACAATGATCGTACCTTGTTTGTTAAGGTTCGGTCAATTCCAGACTCGGTGTAACGAGTTTGCTCCTTATTAAACAACCCCGCTGGGGTCATCCAACAAGAAGGCGGACATCCGTGTCCGCTTTTTTGTTACCTGATTGTTAAACTGCGCCCAGTATAAATTTGATCTATTTATCCAAGTGTCGGTCAGTATAGCGGCCAATTTTGATTCGTGCAACTGAATTTTCAAGACAGTTTTTCTTTTTGAGGGAAGAAAATTTTGAATCTGGGCAAATCATGGAAAGCGATTGAACTTCGATCCTGAAATCCTTATACTAACGTCAAGCGAATACCATCAGGTTAAGGGATTGCGCTGTGGGTAAAAGAATAAATGTCAAATATCACATCTTTAAAAATATCCAGGACGACTCCCCTGCTTTCCGTCATCAGATTGCTATGATTATGGACGAGTGCGGGCCTGAGTTTGCCAAAAAAATCCTATGGAAAACGTTAAGAATTGAGGCAAAAGGCGGCGCGCTGACGGCGGACGGTTCACGTCGCCGCACCCCCGGCGGACTGTATTTTCACTTGGCGAAGCAGCATATGACCCCCGAACAGCGCCGGGCGATCAATAATTACAAACGAAAGCTCAAATCCATCGGGACGGTAGCTTTCGAGAACGAGGTCTTACGACCGAAGCGGGACGCGCGCATCGCGGCGCATCAGGAGTGGGTCGTGGCGTCGCAGGTGGCAAAAGCCGAACGGCTCGCCCGCGAGGCCGCACAGGCACAAGCTGAAGCAAAAGCGGCAGAAGCGGCAAAAAAAACGACCACGAGGCAAAACGGCAAACACAAAACGCCCCAGTACGGCAAGCCTGCCATCCTGGCAAGCCGTCTCGCCGCCTTGCCGCCGGAACCGGCGTTCGATTTGCCGGACGACCTGCCGCCGCACCTGACCGCCCAAGCGCGGCAGCTCCAAAGCGCGGTGGGGGTGCTGCGGGCGCGGGTTGAGGAGTTGGAGTCGAAACCGCCTGCGAAACAGGTTGGCCTGGAGATGACGCGCAGGCTGCTCGCCAAGACCGAGGGGCAGATTGCGGCGCTGCTGGAGGCCTATGAGCGCAGCCGGAGCGGCGAGGGTGTGCCGTAAAAGCACCGCCAGAGGCTGCCGAAATGCCAAGCGCACTAAAGGCGCTGGAAAACGTCGCGCAATATCGTTTGGTATTGGTAGAAGTAAGCCCCTTAGCATTGAGTATTTTTCTCCCCTCTCTGTGGTGAATAATCTTTTGTCTGCCCACGTCGCCAACGATTGCCCGCTTCGTAATCCTTCTTTTCTGTAATACATGTACAAATACCGCCCTTACAAACATCAAGAAGGTAAAGCGTCGGGCTGATTTTGCGCGGTCAGGGCGCATTTATTTGATGAAACCAACACATCCGACGGGGAAATCTGAAATTTGCGTTTGCCGGTTGCCGCCGGTGGGGGAGGGGGCTATAGTCCCTGCGTCCTATGGACAAATCGTAAAAATTTTAGCCGAGTGATAGGTTTATGGCTATAATACATGACAAGGTATAGTCACGGTTAATGTATATTAAGCCATCAGTCGAAAATGCTGGTGCTGGACAAGGGGCTTAAGCCCCTTGTTGGAACCAGATTTCTGTTGGCAGACTTTCGAACACTGGCTTAAATTGGTTTTAAGTAAGAAAACCGTTGAGCCAAGTGAGGGCAAATTGGGGATATAAAATTTTTCATTATTGCGGGTGAGACTTTTTTATCGCCTTTTTCCCTCGTTCAACAATTGAATAGCTAACACCCTGCTGGACACAAACCAGCAGCCACAGCCCCGGTGAAATTTAGCACAAGTCGCTAAATCGCGCCGTATTGCCGTTTTCATCACCGATCAAAGCGGGTGACAGGCACCCGACAATGGGTTAGGGGAGCAGGGGTATGAATAAGAAGGGTATGTCGAAGAAACGCCAGCGCCGCTTGACGCTCGTAGGTGTCGCGTCGGTCATGGCGATCTGGATCGCGGCGTTGGCGCTGCTGTTTTCGCAGCCGCTTGCGCCGTCGGATAAGATGCTGCTGCCGACGCTGGCGAGTCCGCTGGGCGAGGTCGCGGCGCTGCCCGACACCGGCGCGGCGGTCAACACCACCAGCCCGACGCTGCTGCCGACCAGCCTGCCGGTCGAACTGCCGGCGGAGAGTCTGCCGGACACGGCGCTTGTTTCTGCCCCCGCGAATCCCGCCTCCCAACTGTCCCCAACCCAACCGACCCTCTTAAACATCCCTGACGAACCCGTCCCCAACAGCCGGGTCATCCGCTTTGCCCCGGAGACGACCCAGCCGGAACGCCTGGCCTA
>Ga0187894_10002733_pt1 | contig 20756 bp, 15 predicted proteins | sample GBC1701081metaG_FD_136650 | JGI IMG/M metagenome (GOLD analysis project Ga0187894, IMG submission 136650) | White microbial mat communities from a lava cave in the Kipuka Kanohina Cave System on the Island of Hawaii, USA - GBC170108-1 metaG ...
AGGCCGCTGGTCAGTTTCCAGCGGTCCGCAAAGCTCCACTCGTCCTGGATGAAGGCAGCGTAGGAAACCGTCTCCTGCGCAAAGGTGATGTCCGGGTCGTAACCGTAGAAGCGGCTCGCGAACTTGCCGATGTAGTCGCCATCGACGTACATGCCAAAGAGGCCCACGACCGCCTGGTGATTCCCCGTGCTCCAGGCGTAGCGGAATTCCTGCGAGACCTGGTCGAGTTCCGCGCCCTGGAAGAAGTACACGCCGTCGTCCGGCGAGGAATCGCCGCCCTCGGTGTAGAACTTGTCGGAGGTCTGGTAATCCGTGATCGAGGTGAGCGTGCCGGCGCCGAGGTCGGTGTCGACGCGCAACTGCGCGCCGAAAATTTCGCGGTCCACGTAGGAAGGCTCGGTCTCGGCCGTCTTGTACGGGTCGCCGCCGCGGCTCGGGATGATCGAGTCGTCGCGGAAACCGGTTCCGGACTCGCCCGGCCCGGTGCCCCAGAACGGACAGGCGAAGTCCGCCGGCGTGAACTCGCCCTGGAACACGGCGTTCGGGCAGGCCGGCTCGTGCGAATACAGCCCCGCCTGGGTCTCACCGTCGGCCTCGAGGTAACGGAGGATCAGGTTCACGTCCGTCGCGTCGCCTGGCTGCCAGGCCAGCCGCCCGCGCATGGCGTAGTGGTCGTTGCCGCCGCGGTCCGGTACGCCGGGGATGATGGACTCCATCCAGCCGTCGTCCTGGTTGACGATGAACGCGAAGCGTCCCTGCAGGCTGTCGCTGAGCGGACCGGACAGCGCGCCGTCCACGACCACCTGGTTGAAGTTGCCGACCGTGAGGTTGCCGTAACCCTCGAACTCGTCGGTCGGCCCGTTCGAGATGAACTGGATCGCGCCGCCGGTCGCGTTCCGGCCGAACAGCGTGCCCTGGGGGCCGCGCAGCGTCTCGACGCGCGCGAGGTCGAAGACCGGGAATCCCGCCAGGTTGATCGAGCTCGAGTAGCTGTCGTCCTGGTATACGGCAACCGGGGGCTCCTGCTGGTCGCCGTAGTCGTTCTGCGACACGCCTCGGATGTTGAACACCACCTGCGCGCTCGAGTACGCGTTCATGCGCAGGTTCGGCACGGCTTTCACGATGTCGGTCGCGGTCGTGATGTTGAGGTTTTGCAGCGCGCGCTCATCGAGCGGCGTCACCGCGATGCCGACGTCCTGGATGTTCTGTTCGCGGCGCTGCGCCGTGACGACGACCTCGTCGAAGGGCGTCACTTCGCGCGGCTGTGCGGCGGCGGTCGGTGGCGGCGCCTCCGCCTGGTCCGCCAGGGCGGCCGACGCGCCGCACGCGAGCGCCGCGCAGAGGACTGCGCGAACTCCGACCCGGACTTCCGACGACTGACTGCGATGCATGATCAACCCCCTCGTTCCACTTCCCTCAACCATTCGAACACGTAGGCAGCAAACGATCGTCCCGTTTCCAGATGGTACTCCTCGGGACTCGACCGCCACAAAGCCACGTCCGCCCGCCCCATCAGGGTGCGCGTACACATGCCGACGGGAAAGGCCGCGTCGTCGAGATCCAGCGGACAGCCGTAGGTCAGCAGGTCGCGCGCCGCAGGACCGGCGACCGCCAAGGCGACCTGCCGATGGCTGACGTCCACCAGCGAGTGCGGCATCCCATCGAGCGCGGCTTCGAGTTCGCCGGCGAGCCCTTCTTCCAGGCCTGCCGGTGCGATCAGCAGGCGCTCGTCGGGACCGAGCCAGAGCGCCGCGCGCGCGGCCGCAATTTCCGCGCGACAGGCGGTCTCCGGCATCGCGAGCCCGAAGCCACGGCCGGCCGCGTCACGCGCTTCTTTCCCGCATTGCAGGATGAAGCGCGTCGCCGGCGGCAGCAGGCGCAGTGACTCACGAAGCTCAACCATGCAGCCGCGCTCCTTCCGGGTCGTAGAAGACCGGATTCACCACCTCGACTTCGATGTCGCCGCCCGGCATCCGTGCATGCAGCGTCTGGCCGATGCGCGCGCGTCCGCCTGCGACCATCGCCAGCGCGATCGAATGGCCGAGCGCCGCACTCGCATAGGACGAGGTCACGTGGCCCACGGGCTTCAACGGCACCGGCAGCCCCGGCCGCTCGGCGAGCTGCGCGCCTTCCTCCAGCACGACCTTCGGTTCGCGGGTCAGGAGGCCCACGAGCTGCTTGCGGCCCTCGCGCCGTATCCCGGCGCGCTCGATCGAGCGCTTGCCGACGAAATCCGGCTTTTTCCGGCCGATGGCCCAGGTGAGGCCCACGTCATCGAGCACGGCCGTCCCATCAGTCTCCTGGCCGACGATGATGTAGCCTTTCTCCGCGCGCAGAACGTGCATGGTCTCGGTGCCATACGGCGTGAGGCCGTGCGACTTGCCGGCCTCGCAGGCTGCTTCCCACACGGCAGCGCCCTGCGCCGCCGGGACGTTGATCTCATAGCCGAGCTCGCCGGTGAAGCTCACGCGGAACAGCAGGGCCGGGATTCCCGCGACCTGCCCCTGCGCGACCGCCATGTGCGGCAGCGCCGCGGGTGCGAGGTCGATGCCGGAGACGAGCGGCTCGATCAAGCGCCGGGCGAGCGGCCCCTGCACCGCGATCACGGCCCACTGCTCGGTGGTCGAGGTGAGCCACACCGCGAGCTCCGGCCACTCGGCCTGCCGGTAGTCCTCCATCATCGAGAGCACGCGCGCCGCCCCGCCGGTGGTGGTCGTGACGTGGAAGCGGTCGGCAGCGAGCCGCGCGATGACGCCGTCGTCGAAGACGAAGCCGTCCTCGCGCAGCAGGATGCCGTAGCGGCAGCGGCCCACGGCAAGTCCGGTGAATTCGTTGACATAGAGCCGGTTGAGGAACTCCGCGGCATCCGGGCCGACGACCGCGATCTTGCCGAGCGTCGACGCATCGAAGATGCCGCAGGCATTGCGGACCGCCCGGCACTCGCGCGCCACTGCCGCGTGCATGTCCTCGCCCGCGGCCGGGAAATAGCGCGCGCGCTTCCATTGCCCGACGTCCTCGAACACCGCGCCGCGGGTGACGGCCGCCTCGTGCATCGGTGTCGTGCGCACCGGGTCGAACAGCGCGCCGCGCGCGCAGCCCGCGAGCGTCGCAAATGTCACCGGCGTGTATGGCATGCGGAACGTCGTATGCCCCACTTCCGGCACCGGCTTGCCCGCGCGCGCGGCCACCAGGCCCAGCGCATTCAGGTTCGAGGTCTTGCCCTGGTCGGTCGCCATGCCGACGGTCGTGTAGCGCTTCACGTGCTCGATGGAGCGAAAGCCCTCCTGCGCGGCGAGCGCGAGGTCCCGCGCCGTCACGTCGTTCTGGAAATCCACGAAGGCCTTCTGGCGCGCGCCCGCGAGTTCCTGAGGCGCGGCGCCGGGTGCCTCGCGCACGGCTCCCTCGCCCGTGATCTCGTAACGATGCGCGACGCCCGCGAGCCCGCAGGCTTGCGCGGCGGCGATGCCGGCCGCAGCGCCGTCCGCGAGCGCCGCCGCCAGCCCGTAGGCGCTGCGGCACGCACCCGCGGAGCGCTCCCGTTCCGCCGATTGAGACGGGACGAAACAGCGCGCCGCATCGCTCCAGGTGAGCCGGCCGCGCGACTGCGAGAAAAGGTGCACGGAAGGCACGTAGCCGCCGGACATCAGCACCAGGTCACAGGCGATCGTGCGGCCGCCGATCGTGATGCCGGAGACTCGCCGGCCGCCGCGCGTGCCCTCGACCGCCACCCCGGCGAGCACCTCGATGCCGGCGCGGCGTGTCTCCTCGGCCCAGGCGACCGGCGCCGCGGCCCGCAGGTCCGCGATCGCCGCGACGGCGACGTCGGCGGCCTGCAGGTCGAGCGCCGCGCGGTACGCGGCATCGGTCGCGGTCACCAGAACCGCGCGCGTACCGGCACGCACGCCGTAGCGATTCAGGTAGCTGCGCGCGGCGCCGGCGAGCATCACGCCGGGCCGGTCGTTGCCGGGAAACACCAGCGGCTGCTCGATCGCGCCGGCCGCGAGCACGACCTCGCGTGCCCGCACCTGCCACAGCCGCTCGCGCACGCCGCCCGCGGGCGGTGCGGCCAGATGGTCCGTGCAGCGCTCCGCGAGCGCGATGAAGTTGTGCGCGAAATAGCCGAAGGCGGTCGTACGCGCGAGCACCCGCACGCGCGGATGGCCGGCGAGGTGGGCGACCATGCGCGCGAGCCAGTCACCGGCCGCCAAACCGTCGATGTGCGCGGACCCGCCGTCGAGCAGTGCACCGCCAAACTCCGGTTGCTCGTCGCAGAGGATCACGCGTGCGCCGGCGTCCGCGGCAGCGCGTGCGGCCGCAAGCCCGGCCGCCCCGCTGCCCACGACCAGCACGTCGCAGTGCGCGTAGCGCCTGGTGTAACCGTCGGGATCTGGCTCGGCCGGCGCGCGCCCGAGGCCCGCGGCTCGGCGGATCAGCGGTTCGTACAGCTTCACCCACGCGGAGCGCGGCCACATGAAGGTCTTGTAGTAGAAGCCCGCCGGAAACAGCGGCGACAGGAAGTCGGCGACGCGTCCGACGTCGAAGCCGAGGCTCGGCCAGCGATTCTGGGATTCCGCGACCAGCCCGTCGTAGAGCTCGACCTGGGTGGCGCGCAGGTTCGGCGTCTCGCGCGCCGCATCGCGGCGCACGGTCACGAGTGCATTGGGTTCCTCGGCCCCCGCCGTCACGATTCCGCGCGGCCGGTGGTACTTGAAGGAGCGCCCGACGAGGTGCACGCCGTTTGCCAGCAACGCAGAGGCAAGCGTGTCGCCGGCGAGCCCTTCGTACGCGGCGCCATCGAACGTGAAGCGGATTCTCTCCGACCGGTTGACGCGGCCGCCGGCTGCAGTGCGGTATTTGCTCACGGGGGCGGTTCCCCGATGACATAGGCCGCGGCGATGCGGTCGGTGGTCGTATCGCGTATCACGTTGAAGAATCGCCCGCAGCCGCGCAGGTGCCGCCAGCGCTCGGCGTAGCGGCCGCGCGGATTCTCGCGCAGGTAGATATGGCGGCTCCATTCCTCGTCGCTGAATTCCGCGGGGCATTGCGGCCGTTCGCGGTGCGCCTGCCCGCCGTAGGAGAACTCGATCTCCGGCCGCTCACCGCAGTACGGGCAGGGAATCAGCAACATCAGTGCGCGACCCCGGACGCGGCGGCCTCGTCGATCATCGCCCCCTCGCGAAAGCGCTCGAGCGAGAACGGCGCAGCATGCGGGTGCGGCTCGTCCCTGGCCATCGTCCAGGCGAACACGTGCGCGGAGCCTGGCGTCGCCTTGAAGCCGCCGGTTCCCCACCCGCAGTTGAGGAACAGGCCTGGCACGGGCGTCTTGCCGATGATCGGAGAACGGTCGACGGTCACGTCGACGATGCCTGCCCAGTTACGCAGCATGCGCAGGCGCCGGAATTGCGGGAACAGCTCGCAGATCGCCTCCATCGTGTGCAGGTTCACGTGCAGGGCGCCGCGCTGCGTGTACGAGGTGTAGCTGTCCGTGTGCGCGCCGATGACGAGTTCGCCCTTGTCCGACTGGCTGATGTAGGCGTGGATGGCGTTCGACATCACGACGCAGGGGAAAACCGGCTTCACCGGTTCCGAGACCAGCGCCTGCAGCGGGTAGCTCTCCAGCGGCAGGCGGATGCCGGCCATGCGCGCCACGACGCTGGAATTGCCGGCGGCGACAACGCCGATTCTTGCTGTCCGGATGAGTCCCCGCGACGTCTCGAGCGCCTCCACCGCTCCGCCGGCGCCGCGGCGGATGCCGGTGACCTCGCAGTTCTCGAGGATGTCGACGCCGAGCGCATCCGCCGCCCGCGCGTAGCCCCAGGCGACGGCGTCGTGGCGGGCCGTGCCGCCGCGGCGCTGCAGCGTCGCGCCGAGCACCGGATAGCGAAGGTTCCCGGCGATCTCGAGCGGCGGGCAGTACGCCTTCGCCTGTTCCGGCGTCAGCCACTCGTTGTCGACGCCATTCGCGCGATTCGAGTGCATGATCCGCTTCAGGACCTGCGCGTCGTGCACGCTGTGCGCCAGCATCATGACGCCGCGCGGCGAGTACATGACGTTGTAGTTGAGCGCCTGCGACAGTCCTTCCCACAGCTTCAGCGCGTGCTCGTAGATCGCGATGCTCTCGTCGAACAGGTAGTTCGAGCGGATGATGGTCGTGTTCCGGCCGGTGTTGCCGCCGCCGATCCAGCCCTTCTCGACCACGGCGATGTTCGTGAGCCCGTGCTCGGCCGCGAGGTAGTACGCGGTGCCCAGCCCATGGCCGCCGCCGCCGACGATGACCGCGTCGTAGGATTCCTTCGGCTCGGGCTTGCGCCACTGCTCGCGCCAGTCGCGGTGGCGCGAGAGGCTCTGCAGCAGGAGCGCGAAGCCGGACCAGGATTGGCGCTTCAGGCGCGCAGTTCCTTGTTGCCGGGGTCGTAAGGCGAGTCGGGGAGCACCGTCGCCTCGCGCCGCTCGCCGAGGATCTCGATCGCGATCCTGGTGCCGACTTCGGCGAATTCCGGCTTCACGTAGCCGATCGCGAGGCTCTTCTTCAGTACGTGGCCGTAGCAACCCGAGGTCGCGCGGCCGATCATGACGCCCTTGCCGTCGAACAGCGGCTCATTGCCGAGCGGGTCCGCTTCCGTGACGCCGTGCACGTCGAGCGTGACGAACCGGCTCGGCACGCCCTTCGCGAGCTGCATCTCGAGCGCGGCCTTGCCCGCGAACTCGCCCTTCCCCATTCGCACGAAGCGGTCGAGGCTCGCCTCGAAGGGCGTGTTCTCGCGGGTCAGGTCGCTGCCCCACATGCGATAGGACTTCTCCATGCGCAGCGACTCCATCGCGCGCATGCCGGCCATGCCGATGCCGAACTCATCCCCGGCGGCGAAAATCGCCTCGAACAGGTGATTGGCGTACTCGATCGGGAAGTGCAGCTCCCAGCCGAGGCTGCCGACGAAGTTGACGCGCAGCAGGTACACGTCGGTCGCGAGGCCGACCTCGGCGACCTGGCCGGTGAGCCAGGGAAATGAATCGTTCCCGAGCGGCGTGTCGGTCAGCTTCGCAAGCACGTCGCGCGAGCGCGGTCCCGCGAGCACGAAACAGCCGCGCGAGGTCGTGATGTTCGCGAGCCGGACCGAGCCGTCCGCCGGCAGGCGTTCGTGCAGCAGGTCCGAATCGTAGCGCTCGGCGGCGCCCGCACTCACGACGTAAAACCGCTGCTCGCCCAGTTTCGTGATCGTGAACTCCGAGCGGATGCCGCCACGCTTCGTCAGCGCATGCGCGAGCGCCATGCGCCCGGTCTTGGCCGGCACCTTGTTCGCGACCAGCGAGTCGAGCCAGATTTCGGCGCCGGGGCCCTCGACGACGTGCTTCGTGAAGGGCGTGAGGTCGATGACGCCCACTCGCTCGCGCAGCCGCCGGCATTCGTTGCCGACGTGCTCGAACCAGTTCGTGCGGCGGAAACTATAGTCATCCTCGGCCTTGACGCCCGGCGGCGCGAACCAGTTGGGGCGCTCCCATCCGTAGCGCTGCCCGAACACGGCGCCCATGCGCTTCAGCTTCTCGTAGACCGGGCTGGTCTTCGCGGGCCGCGCGTCGGGGCGCTCCTCGTCCGGGTAATGCACGGTGAAGACGTTGCGGTAGGTTTCCTCGTTCTTCTGCACGAGGTAGCGCTTGCCGGTGTACGCACCGAAGCGGCGCGGGTCGACCGCCAGCATGTCGATGCCCGGCTCGCCCTCGACGATCCACTCCGCGAGCTGCCAGCCCGCGCCGCCCGCCGCCGTGATGCCGAAGCTGTGGCCTTCGTTCAGCCAGACGTTCGGCACGCCCCAGGCCGGCCCGATCAGCGCGCTGCCGTCCGGCGTGTAGGAGATCGGGCCGTTGACGACGTCCTTGATGCCGCAGTTCGCGAGCGCCGGCACGCGCCGCTGCGCGCCCTCGATGTGCGGAATGAGCCGCTCGAGGTCGCCGTCGAAGAGATTCTTGCCGAACCAGGACGGCACGCCGTCCGCGAAGCGCGCCGGCGCGCCTGCCTCGTAGGGCCCGAGGATCCAGCCCATGCGCTCCTCGCGGATGTAGTACGACTGGTCGGGCTCGCGCATGACGGCCAGCTCGCGGCCGCCGTTCTTGCGGTAGGCAGCAAGCTCCGGCGATTGCTCGTAGACGATGTACTGGTGCTCGACCGGGATCGCGGGCACGTTGAGCCCGAACAGCTTCCCGGTCTGGCGCGCATAGTTGCCGGTCGCGCAGACCACATGCTCGCAGGTGATCTCGCCCTTGGTGGTGGTGAGCTTCCACTCGCCGCCCGGCGTGCGCGCGACCGCCGTGACCTCGGTCTGCTCGTGGACTTCGGCGCCTTTTGCGCGCGCGCCCTTGCGCAGCGCCATCGTGAGGTCAGCCGGCGCAATGTGCCCGTCCTGCGGGTGGTAGAGCCCGCCGACGATTGCGGCGGTGTCGGCCGTGCCGCCGAGCTCGAGCAGCGGCCACAGCTCCTTCACTTGCTTCGGCCCGATGATCTCGAACGGCACGCCGATCGTGTTCGCCGTCCCGCAGTACTTGCGGTACTCGTCCATGCGGTCGCGCGAGGTGCCGAGCCTGAGGTTGCCCGTTGCGTGGAAGCTGACGTCCTGCCCGGTCTCGGCCTGCAAACGCTTGTAGAGGTCGACCGAGTACTTGTGCAGCTGCCCGACCGTGTAGCTCATGTTGAAGAGCGGCAGCAGGCCGGCGGCATGCCAGGTGGAGCCGGCCGTGAGTTCGGAGCGCTCGACGAGCGCGACGTCGGACCAGCCCTTGTGCGCCAGATGGTAAAGGGTGCTGACCCCGACGGCGCCACCGCCGATCACGACCACCCGAGCATGCGACTTCATCCCGACGACCCCCTCGCGGCGATTCCGAAAGTGTAGCGGGTGGACAATCGCAAGCAGCCCTGAATGCGACCCTCTTATGTCGGAAACAGACATCCCATGCGGGGGCGGTGGCATACTCGATCGCGCATGGAGACGACTCGCTACGCCTTCCTGACGCTGCCGAACTACTCGTTGATCGCGGTCACCAATGCGCTCGAGCCGCTGCGCATGGCCAACCGCATCGTGGGGCAGCCCGTCTACGAGTGGGCTTTGGTGAGCCTCGACGGACGGCCGGTCGCGGCGAGCAGCGGCCTCGAGCTCGAGCCGACGATCGCCCTGGAGAAGCTCGGCAAGGTCGAGATTCTGTTCGTCTGCGGCGGCATCAATGTGCGCGAGGCGGTCACTCCGCCGTTACTCACGGCGCTGCGGCGTCTCGCCGAGCGGCGCGTCGGCCTCGGCGCGCTCTGCACCGGCGGTTATGCACTCGCGCGGGCCGGCCTGCTCGACCAGTACCGCGCCACCATTCATTGGGAAAACCTGTCGGCGCTGAGGGAGGAGTTCCCGCGCGTGCAGCTCAACGACCAGGTGTTCAGCATCGACCGCAACCGCTATACCGCTTCCGGGGGTACCGCGCCGCTGGACCTGATGCTTAACCTCATCCGGTTGAAGCATGGGCCGCGGATTTCACAGCAGGTTTCCGAGCAGTTCGTGCTGGAGCGCGTGCGCAGCGCCGAGGATCGTCAGGTCGTGCCGCTGCGCGCCCTGGTCGGCGGCTCGCACCGCGGCATGATCGAAGTCGCCCAGCTCATGGAAGAGAACATCGAGAAGCCGCTGTCGCTCGAGCGTATCGCGCATGCGACCGGCCTCTCCCGGCGGCAGATCGAGCGCCTGTTCCGGCGCCACCTCGATTGCGTCCCGAAGCGCTACTACCTCGAGATGCGGCTGCGCCGGGCCCGGGAGCTGCTGTTGCAGACCGCCATGCCCATCATGGACGTGACGACTTCCTGCGGCTTCAAGTCGCCCCCGCATTTCTCGCGTTGCTACCGGGCGCTGTACGGCCACCCCCCCAGCGCCGAACGCCGCGTCCACCGCTAACGGAGGGGTCAGACCCCTTGAGGATCAAGGGGTCTGACCCCTCCGGCGACCCCTACGTCGCCTTAAGGCAAGTCCTTGTCGTAAAAGGACTAGTCCTGCGAGCGGCCTTTGTTTAACATCCGTTCAATAACGCCGCACCGGGGAGCCCGAGATGGCTGAGGCTGCTGAAGGCGAATTCGACCTGCGCTCGCTCGACGACGCCGAACTGGTCGAGCAGGTCCACGACGACATGTACAACGGCCTGAAGGCCGAGGTCGAGGAAGCGACGAACATCTTCCTCGCGCGCGGCTGGAGGCCCGACAAGGTGCTGAACGACGCCCTGGTCGAAGGCATGCGCATCGTCGGCATCGACTTCCGCGACGGCATCCTGTTCGTGCCCGAGGTACTGCTCGCCGCGAACGCGATGAAGGGCGGCATGGCGATCCTGCGCCCGCTGCTTGCCGAGACCGGAGCCGAGCCGATCGGCAAGATCGTGATCGGCACCGTGAAAGGCGACATCCACGACATCGGCAAGAACCTGGTCGGCATGATGCTCGAGGGCGCAGGCTTCGAGGTCATCGACCTCGGCATCAACAACGCGGTGGAGAAATACCTGGCTGCGCTCGAGGAGCACAAGCCTGACTTCCTCGGCATGTCGGCGCTGCTGACGACGACCATGCCGTACATGAAGGTCGTGATCGACACGCTCAAGGAAAAGCAGCTGCGCGACAAGTACATCGTGCTGGTCGGCGGCGCCCCGCTCAACGAGGAATTCGGCAAGGCGATCGGCGCTGACGCCTATTGTCGCGACGCGGCCATCGCGGTCGAGACCGCCAAGCGGTTGCTCGCCGAGCGACGGGCGGCGGCGCATGCAGCCTAGGCGGCTGGTCATCGCTTGCGGCGCACTCGCGCACGAGATCGCCGCGCTGCGCCAGGCCAATGGCTGGTCCAGCCTCGACGTCGTCTGCCTTCCGCCCGAGCTGCACAACCGCCCGGAGAAAATTGCCGGCGCGGTGCGCGAAAAGATCCGCGAGCACCGCAAGGACTACGAGGGCATCTTCGTCGCCTATGCCGACTGCGGCACGACGGGGGCGCTCGACGCCGTGCTCGCCGAGGAGGGCGTGGAGCGCATTCCGGGTGCGCACTGTTACGAGTTCTTCGCGGGCGCTGCAGCCTTCGCTGAGCTCGCCGAGGCGGAGCCCGGCACGTTTTACCTGACGGATTTCCTGCTGCGCCACTTCGACCGCCTGGTGATCCAGGCGCTCGGCATCGACCGCCACCCGGAACTGCAGGCGCAGTACTTCGGCAATTACCGCCGCCTCGTTTACCTCGCGCAGGCGCCAAAGCCCGGCGCGGAAGCGGAAGCGCAAAAGGTCGCCGACCGCCTCGGCCTCGAGCTCATCGTGCGCCAGACCGGCTACGGCGGGCTCGGCGGGAGCCTTGCCGGCTTCGCCCGCCGGCCGTGGATGCCTGCATGGCCAGCCTGACCGTGATCTCCTGGCGGGACATCCCCGCCCAGGTGATCGTCAAGCGTGGACGGGAAACGGCGAAAGTGAAGCTCTCCGATCGCTTCCACGAAGCCGTGGACCGCGCCGCCATGCGTGCCGGCAAGGGCAGTTCCGATCTCTACCTCGCCGAATGGAAACGCTCGGCGGCGACGCCTTGCAGCGACGACATCGAAAGGGAAGCCGCCGCCGAAGCGCGCCGCATCGAGGAACGCTACAGCGACGAGGATCTCGAGCGCCTGGTGCGCGCGAAGGGCCTCGCCGAGGGATCCGAATGACCGACACCATTGTCTCGTCCGCAAGCCGCGAAGTCGTGATCGGCTTCGACCGGCCGTTCGTCATCATTGGCGAGCGTATCAACCCGACCGGACGCAAGCTGCTCGCCGGCGAGATGGCGGCGGGCGACTTCAGCCGCGTCGAAGCTGACGCGCGCGCCCAGGTCGAGGCGGGCGCACACATGCTCGACGTCAACGCCGGCATCCCGCTCGCCGACGAGCCGGCAATCCTCGCGAAGGCCGTCCGGCTCGTGCAATCGATCACGGACGTGCCGCTCTCGATCGACTCCTCCATCGTCGCCGCGCTCGAGGCGGGGCTCGCCGTCTACCAGGGCAAGGCGCTGGTCAATTCCGTCACCGGCGAGGAGGAACGCCTCGAGGCCGTGCTGCCCCTCATCAGGAAATACGGCGCGGCCGTGGTCGCGATCAGCAACGACGAAACCGGCATTTCCGAGGATCCGGACGTGCGTTTCGCGGTCGCGAAGAAGATCGTCGAGCGCGCCGCGGATCACGGCATCCCGCGCAGCGACGTGGTCGTCGACCCGCTGGTGATGCCGATCGGTGCCATCAACACGGCGGGCGCGCAGGTGATGCGCCTCGTGCAGCGTCTGCAGGGCGAGCTGAAGGTCAACACGACCTGCGGCGCGTCCAACGTCAGCTTCGGCCTGCCGAACCGCGGCGGCATCAACAGCGCATTCCTGACCATGGCGATCGCCTCGGGCCTCACCTCGGCGATCACCAACCCGTTGCACCCCGAGACCATCCAGGCCTGCCTCGGCGCGGACGTCATGATGGGCCACGACCCGCACTGCGAAAGCTGGATCGCCCGCTTCCGCGAGGCGCCGGCGCCGAGCGCCGATGGCGAGGCCGGCCGCGGGCGCCGCGAGCGGGGCCGGCGGCCCCGTGCGGCCTAGAAAAACGGGCGCCTGAGCGGCGATTCATGGCCGACCGGGACCCGCTCGTCGTCTTCACGCCCTCGGGCAAGCGCGGCCGATTCCCGGTCGGCACGCCGCTCCTCTCGGCCGCGCGCACGCTCGGCGTCGACGTCGATTCGGTCTGCGGCGGGCGCGGCATCTGCGGCCGCTGTCAGGTGCTGATCGCCGAGGGCGAGTTCGCGAAGCACGGCGTGCGCTCGGGCGCGGCGAGCGTCTCCCCGGTCAGCGAGACGGAACTGCGCTACGCGAAGCGCCGCGGCCTTCCGTCCGGGCATCGTTTGTCCTGCTCGACGCAGGTCGCGAGCGATGTCGTGGTCGATGTGCCGCCCGGCAGCCAGGTCCATCGCCAGGTGGTGCGCAAGGACGCCGACGCGCGCGTCATCAAGCTGAACCCGGTCGTGCGGCTGCACTACGTCGAGGTGCGCGAGCCGGACATGCACGACCCGTCCGGCGACCTCAGGCGCCTGTACGAGGCGCTGGAGCGCGAGTGGTCGCTGACCGGGCTCGCCTCAGACTTCACGATCCTCGGCGAGCTGCAGGCGGCGCTGCGCAAGGGCGAGTGGAAGGTCACGGTCGCGGTGCACGACGCCTCGCAGGTGATCGCGCTGTGGCCGGGATTCCACGACAAGGTTTTTGGCATGGCGGTGGACGTCGGCTCGACGACCGTGGCAGCGCACCTCTGCGACCTCGAGACCGGCGAGCTGGTCGCAGCCGCCGGCACGATGAACCCGCAGATCCGCTTCGGCGAGGACCTGATGAGCCGGGTCTCGTACGCCATGATGAACCCGGGCGGCGCGGCGATGATGACGACCGCGATCCGCGGCGCGCTCGGCAGCCTCGCCGCCGAACTCGCGCGCGAGGCGGGGATCGCGGTGACCGACATCCTGGAAATGACGCTGGTCGGCAATCCGATCATGCATCACCTCGTGCTCGGCATCGACCCGGTCGAGCTCGGCGGTGCGCCGTTCGCGCTCGCGGTGGACAGCTCGCTGACGGTGCCGGCCTCCGCACTCGGCATCGCCGTGCACCCCAACGCCCGCGTCTACGTGCTGCCGTGCATCGCCGGCCATGTCGGCGCCGACGCGGCCGGCGTGATCCTGGCCGAGCGTCCCGACCAGCGTGACGAGGTGACGTTGCTCGTGGACGTCGGCACCAACGCCGAGATCGTGCTCGGCAACCGCGAGCGCCTGCTCGCCTGCTCGAGCCCGACCGGGCCCGCCTTCGAGGGCGCGCAGATCAGCTGCGGCCAGCGCGCGGCACCCGGCGCCATCGAGCGCGTGCGCATCGACCCCGCGACCCTCGAGCCGCGTGTCAAGGTGATCGGCAGCGATCTCTGGTCCGACGACCCGGGTTTCCCGGCGGAGACTGCGCGCACCGGCGTCACCGGAGTCTGCGGCTCCGGCATCATCGAGGTGATCGCCGAGATGTACCTCGCCGGCATCCTCACGCCGGACGGCGTCATCGACGGCGCGCAGGCGGTACGCAGCGAGCGCATCGTCGCGGACGGCCGCACGTTCTCGTACGTGCTGCACCGCGGCGACGTGCCGATGAAGATCACCCAGAACGACGTGCGTGCCATCCAGCTCGCCAAGGCCGCGCTGCATGCGGGCGTCGCGCTGCTGATGGACCACCTCGGCATCGCGAAAGTGGACCGGATCGGCCTCGCAGGCGCGTTCGGCAGCCACATCGACGTGAAGCACGCGATGGTGCTCGGGATGCTCCCGGACTGCGACCTCGGCCGGGTCGCTTCGGTGGGGAATGCCGCCGGCGCCGGGGCGCGCATCGCCCTGCTCGACGCCACCGCGCGCACCGCCATCGAGGACCTGGTGCGCCGGGTCGAGAAGATCGAGACCGCGATCGAGCCGCGCTTCCAGGCGCACTTCGTCGAGGCCATGGCGATCCCGCACAAGACCGCGGCCTATACTGAGCTGCGCAAGGTCGTGACGCTGCCCGCTCCCCGCGAGTCCGCGGGGCCGCGCGCGGCGCGCGGACGCCGGGGGGCTGCGATTCGTGGGCGGACTTGATTACGGCGTACTGATCACCTACCTGGTGCTGCTGGTCGCGATCGGGTTCTGGGCCCAGCGCCGGCAAAAGGACGTCGAGGACTACTACGTCGCCGGCCGGTGCCTCGGCCCGTTCACCATCGCCTGCCTGTGGATCGCCGCCTGGATCGGCGGCGCTGCGGTGGTCGGCACTACCACGCGGGTCTACGAGTACGGCGTCACCGGCGTCTGGTACGTCATCGCGCAGGCGACGGGCTGCGTGCTGTTCGGCCTCCTGGTCGCGGCACGCATCAAGCGGGTGGGCGACCGTCACCGGCACCTCACCTATCCCGACTTCATCGAGCAGCACTACGACAGCCGCACGCGAATCGTCGCGACCGCAACGACGGTGCTGGCTTTCACGGCGTATTCCGCCGGCCAGTTCGCGGCTTCGGCGGCGATCCTCCAGGTCATGCTCGGCTGGGACTACGAGTTCTCGCTGCTCGTCGCCGGCGCGGTCGTGATCCTGTACACGGCGGTCGGCGGCTACCTCGCGGTCACCTACACCGACTGGCTTCAGGTCGCGCTGCTGCTGTTCGGCGTGGTGGTGGTCGGCATCCCGGTCGCGATCGCGGCCGCCGGCGGCTGGGGGGATATGCGCTCGGAACTGCCCGATTCGTACTACGACCTCGGCGCCCAGGGCTGGGGCCGCATCGCGGCGCTGGTCGTCTCGATGGTGCTCGCCTTCTTCGTGGGCATGGACAGCTTCTCGCGTTGCTTCGCGGCACGCGACGCGCGCGCCGCGCGAAACGGCGCCGCGCTCGCCGCCGTGCTCATCGTGCCGCTCGCCGTCGCGGCGGTGTGGCTCGGGCTCGCCGCGGCCGTGCTGTACCCGGACCATGCCGCCGCCGGTTCCAGCGTGCTGGCCACCTTCGTGCTCGACACGTTTCCGCCCGGCCTCAAGGGGCTCATGCTGGTCGCCGTCCTGTCGGCCATCATGTCGACCGCGGACATCTGCATCCTGACGTCCTCGGCGAACTACACGCGCGACATCCACCAGCGCTACCTGCGCCCGGACCTGGCGCCGCGCGACATGCTGCGACTCGGCATCATCGCTTCAGCGGTGGTGGGCGCCCTGTCGATGCTGCTCGCCTGGAAGATGCGCGACATCATCGACATCCTGCAGCTCGGCTTCACCATCAACGCGGCAGGCTTGTTCCTGCCGACCATCGCGGCACTGTACGGCTGGCGCGTGCCGGCGAGCGCCGCGTTCTGGAGCATCGGCGCCTCGCTCGCCACCGTGATCGGCTGGCGCGTGGCTGCGGATGCGGGTGCCGGCGGGGTGTTCACGCTCGACCCGCTGTGGCCTGGCCTCGCAGTCTCCATGGTCCTGCTCACGACGCTGACGCTGGCCGCCCGCACCCGGACCGCGGCATCCGCGGCCTGAGCCGGCGGTGAACGTCGTTTTCGCCGAAATGCCGGAGGCGGAGGGCCGCGACCTCTCGATCGAGCGGCGCGAGCTGCCGCCTGAGGCGCACATCGTCAGCTACACGCACCGCGGCGATGTCGATGCGCTCGCCGCCGCCTGCCGCGGCGCGGTGGCGATCCTCACCGACTACGTCCCGTTCGACCGCGCGATGCTCGCCCGGCTCGAGGGCTGCCGAGTCATCTCGGTCGCCGCCACCGGCTGGGACTGCGTCGACGTCGCGGCCGCCGCGGAACGCGGCATCGCGGTCGCCGCCGTCGGCGAGTACTGCACCGACGAAGTCGCGGACCACGCGCTTGCGTTGATGCTCGCGCTCGAGCGGCGGCTTTTCGACTACCACCGCCAGGTCCAGTCGGAACTCAGCTGGCGCTGGAACGACGTGCAGGGCATCGAGCGGCTCGCCGGCCGCACGCTCGGCCTGATCGGATTCGGCCGCATCGGCCAGGCGGTCTGCCGCCGGGCACGGGGTTTCGGCCTCGCCGTCATCGCCTGCGACCCGCGCGTGGATGCGGACACGATCCGTCGCCACGAAGCCGAGCCCGCGAGCTTTGAAGACGTGCTCGCGCGCGCGGACATCCTGAGCCTGCACAGCAACCTCGAGGCCGGCAGCCGCGGCCTCATCGACCGCGCCGCATTCGCGAAGATGCGGCGCCGGCCCGCACTCATCAACGTCGCGCGCGGGGGACTCGTCGTCGAGGGCGACCTGATCGCGGCGCTCGACGCCGGGCAGGTGCGCGGGGCAGCCCTCGACGTGCTGGCTGAGGATTCCCCCGACCTCGGGCATCATCCTCTGGTCGGCCGCCGCGACGTGCTCCTGACGCCGCACGTGGCCTTCTATTCGGAGTCGGCCTTGAACGACCTGAGGCGAATTTCGGCGGCGAACATCGGCGCGTTCCTGGACGGGCGGCCGGACGACGTGTTCCGCCTCATAACGCCTGCGGCGGGCGTGGCATGAGCTCGCAGGCGAGTTTCGACGGCGCACCGGAGCGCGGCACGATCAATTTCAGCGTCGGCCAGCCGTCGGCCGACTTGCTGCCGCTCAAGCTCCTGGCCTCGGGTGGCGAGCGCTTCTTCGCCGACGCCGCGCCCTTCGACCTGAACTATGGCCAGCGCCAGGGCGACCCGCGCTTCCGCGCGGCGCTCGCGGAGTTCCTCGCAAAGGCCGGGGGGAGCGCAGTCGACCCCGACTCGCTGATGGTGACCGGCGGCATCTCAATGGGGCTCGACTTCGCCTGTGGCCGGCTTGCGAAGGCGGGCGACGTAATCTTCGTCGAGGAACCGAGCTATCCGTACTCGTTCCCGATCTTCCGCGACCACGGCCTCGAGATCGTCGGCGTGCCCGTGGATTCGGGCGGCATGGATATCGGGCAGCTCGAACGGCTGCTGGCGCAGCACCGCCCGACGCTCCTCTACACCATCCCGTCGTTCCACAACCCGACCGGCCGTGTGCTCGAGCGCACGCGCCGCGACAGGCTCATCGCGCTTTCGCGCGAGCACGGCTTCACCATCCTGGCGGACGAGGTGTACCAGCTCCTGTACCACGGTGCGCCTCCGCCGCCCTCGTTCGGGACGCTGGGCGCCGCCGGCAATGTCGTCGCGCTCGGCACCTTCTCGAAAATCCTCGCGCCGGGCCTGCGACTCGGCTGGATCCAGACGACGCCCGCGCTGATGCAGCGGCTGCTCGCGAGCGGCGCGCTGGTGTCCGGCGGCAACTTCAATCACTTCACCTCGCACCTCGTGCGCCGGCTCATGGAGAGCGGCGAACTCGCCGCGTTCGTCGAGACGCTGCGCACCCGCTACGCCGAGCGTGCCCAGGCGATGGACTCGGCGCTGCGCAAGCACCTTGCCGGCATCGCGCGCTGGGAGAAGCCGGGCGGCGGCTATTTCTTCTGGATCGAGCTGCCGGAAGGCGCGGATGCCGAGGCGCTGGCAGAGGCGGCCCGCGCGGCGGGCACCGGCTTCCTGCCGGGCAACGCCTGCTCGAACACGGGCGGCCTCGGGCACTGCCTGCGCCTGTCGTTCGCGCATTATTCAGTTTCAGATATCCACGAGGGCATCGCGCGCCTCGAGCGCGCCTTCACCCGATGAGATCCCTCAAGGCCTCCACGGAAAGCCCGCAGCTGCGCCGGGCGGCGGTGGCGCTGAACCGTGGCGACATCCCGCAGGCGGAGCAGCTGCTGAAGGCCTACCTGCATGATTTTCCGACCGACGTCCCGGCGATGCGCATGCTCGCCGAGGTCGCGATGCGCATCGGTCGCGACGAGGATGCGAGGAAGCTCCTGGAGCGCGCCCTCGAGCTCGCTCCGGGTTTCCATCCCGCACGCTACCAGCTTGCCGTGGCCCTGCATCGGCGCAACGAGCCGGCGCCGGCCCTCGCCGAGATCGAGCGCCTGCTGGCGACCGACCCGCGCAATCCGGCTTACCGCAATCTCATGGCGGTGATCCTCGCACGCGTCGGCGAGTACGAACGCTCGAGCCGCATGTACGAAGAACTGCTGAAGGAGTACCCGGGAAACTCCAAGGTCTGGCTCAGCTGGGGTCACGTGCTGAAAACCGAGGGTCGGCAGGACGACTGCATCGAGGCGTACCGCAATGCCCTCGAGCGCGAACCCGACTTCGGCGAGGCCTACTGGAGCCTCGCCAACCTCAAGACTTTCCGCTTCGCCGCGGAAGACCTGGCGGCGATGCGCGCAAGAGTGGACGACCCGGCCGTCGACGAGGTGAATCGGCTCCACCTGCACTTCGCGCTCGGCAAGGCCCAGGAGGACGCCGGCGAGTACGCGGCCTCGTTCGAGCACTACGCGAAGGGCAACGCGCTGCACCGCGGGCGCAACCCCTACGACGCCGACCAGAACAGCGCACGCGTGCGGCACCTGGAGGCTGTCTTCACGGCGGAATTCTTCGCCGCCCGCCAGGGCAGCGGATGCCCGGACCCGAGTCCGATCTTCATCGTCGGCATGCCGCGGGCCGGTTCGACCCTGCTCGAGCAGATCCTTTCCAGCCATTCGGCCGTCGAGGGCACGACCGAGCTGCCCGAGCTGATCACGATGGCGCGCGAGCTGCGCGCCCTGGCTGAAAGCGAGGACATCGGCGCCTACGCGCAGGTCCTCGCGGCCATGCCCGTCGAGGCGCTGCGCGGCCTCGGCGAGCGCTACATCGAGCGCACGCGTGTGCACCGCAAGACGGGCCGCGCGCACTTCATCGACAAGATGCCAAACAACTTCCTGCACGTGGCGATGATCCGGCTCGCCCTGCCGAACGCCAAGGTCATCGACGCCCGCCGCCACCCGATGGCCTGCTGCTTCTCGAACTTCAAGCAGCATTACGCCCGCGGCCAGCGCTTCAGCTACGACCTCACGGACATGGGGCGCTTCTACGCCGACTACGTGGACCTCATGGCCCACTTCGATACGGTCCTGCCGGGCCACATCCATCGGGTGTACTACGAGCGGATCGTCGAGGACACCGAGGAAGAAGTTCGTCGGCTGCTGGGGTACTGCGGCCTGCCATTCGAGCCCGAGTGCCTGAGGTTCTTCGAGAACCAGCGTCCGGTCCGGACCGCCAGCTCCGAGCAGGTGCGCCAGCCGATCTACCGGGACGGCGTGGACCAGTGGCGGCATTACGAGCTTTGGCTGGACCCCCTGAAGGCGGCGCTCGGACCGGCCCTCACTGGCTACCCGACTGTCCCCAATTCCTGACCGCCGCCCGCTCACCGGGACAGCCGCTCGCCTGCCTCCGGCGTTGCGCGGCCGCGACAGGCTAACTGCCGGTTTTGCGTTGTCGGCGCTTTGGTCGTAGTCTTTGATACCACTGGACCCCCCTATTGGAGAATGGCAATGCCGGTTGTCCTTCCGAAGCGTCCGAATTTTTCGCTCGCCCGCACGCCCGTCGCCTCAGCCGTCTTGCTGGCGCTGGCGAGCCCTTCGCTCATGGCGCAGGAGACCTCTGCCCTCGGCGAAGTCATCGTCACCGCGCAGAAGCGCGAACAAAGCCTGCAGAACGTGCCGATCAGCATCGATGCGCTCGGCGAGGAGAAGCTGACGAAGCTGAACATCCAGAGCTTCAAGGACTACGTGCAGTTCCTGCCGACCGTGACCATGGCGCCGTCGCTCGGCGCGGGATCCGGCTACAACGCCGTGTACATGCGCGGCATCGCGACTGGCGGCGACGGCCAGGCGACGACTTCGCTGCCGAGCGTCGGCATGTACCTCGACGAACAGCCGATCACGACGATCCAGGGCAACCTGGACGTCCACATCTACGACGTCGCGCGTGTCGAGGCGCTGGCGGGCCCGCAGGGCACGCTGTACGGCGCGAGCTCGCAGTCTGGCACGATCCGCATCATCACCAACCAGCCGGACCCGTCGGGCTTTGCCGCCGGCTACTCGCTGGAAGCCAACTACGTCGACGCGGACGAGCCCGGCTACGGCGCGGAAGGTTTCGTGAACCTGCCGATCGGCGAGAACGCGGCATTGCGCCTCGTCGGGTGGGCGCTCTCCGAGGCGGGCTGGATCGACAACAAGCCCGCCACGCGCACCTACTCGATCGACCAGTCGACGACGGCGGACGACTTCGTGACGACCAACGCGCAGTACGTCGAGGACAACTACAACACGATCGACACGATCGGCGCGCGCGCGCAGTTGCGCATCAACCTGGGCGAGAACTGGGCGCTTA
>Ga0187894_10002734_pt1 | contig 20739 bp, 20 predicted proteins | sample GBC1701081metaG_FD_136650 | JGI IMG/M metagenome (GOLD analysis project Ga0187894, IMG submission 136650) | White microbial mat communities from a lava cave in the Kipuka Kanohina Cave System on the Island of Hawaii, USA - GBC170108-1 metaG ...
GCCCGCATCGGTTGTGTAGACCGCAAACGCGCTTTGGCTGATGCCATTATTGACCGCTATGGCGCAATCGCTGAACAAAGTCGCAACCTGCGCGACGACCCCGAAAAGGTCATCGGCATTCTGCGCGATGGCAATGCCCGCGCTCGTGAAGAAGCCAAACACACCATGCGCGAAGTATTACAAGCAATTCGTATGGATTGGGAATAAAGAAGAGTTCAGAGTACAGCCTTCAGGCTGCTGTTATAAAATGCAAGACATTCAGCCTGAAGGCTGTACTCTAAACTACCACTCCATGTAAGATGCCTCCGGCAAATGAATCAACCAACGACAAAAACAACCAATTCTGATAACAGCGCGACGCTGCCGCCTGATGAGCAATTCGCGCCATCTGAAGAGAGCGCCAACCAATACAAGGTCAAGCTGGAAATCTTTGAGGGACCGCTCGACCTGCTGCTCTTTCTCATCAAAAAAGAAGAGGTTTCGATTTATGACATCCCGATTGCCCGCATTACGGCGCAGTATCTCGATTACCTCAATGCCATGCAGGAGTTGGACATTGCCGTAGCGGGTGAATTTCTGGTGATGGCGGCGACCTTGATTCACATCAAATCGCAGATGCTTCTGCCGCGTGACCCTTCGATTCCCGAAGAACAACTTGTAGACCCGCGTAAAGAGCTTATTGAGCAATTATTAGAGCATCAAAAATTCAAATCGGCGGCAAATATGCTCTATCAGCGGGCAGTCATCGAAGCGGGCGTTTTCACCCGCGCTGAGATAGAAGAAGACGACGGCAACACGGAAATATCGGCAACTATCTTTCAATTGTTTGAAGTCTTCCGCGATATTGTGAATCGCAAAAAGGCGCTGACGGAGATCGAAATCGCCCGCGAAGAGATTACCATGAGCGAAAAGATTGCTGAGATAAAAACCATTCTGGCAAAGAAGAAAGAGGTGCGCGTCCGCGAAGTCTTTGAACGAGCGAAAACCAAACGCGAATGCGTAATGATCTTTCTGGCAATTCTGGAACTCGTGAAAGAGCTACAGATTCGTTTACAGCAGACAGAAACCTTTGGCGACATTGTGATTATTGAACGCGAAGCAGCCGAAGACCTCGCAACCGAAACATAATTAGGAATTTTGTTATGTGTTGGAAAGACGTTCTCATTTCTCTCGGTCTAGGTGGTATGGAATTTACTCCAAAACCGCCACCAACAGAACCAGAGGAATTTACTCCAAAACCGCCACCGACAGAACCAGAGGAATTTGCGGAAGAGAGCGATATTCTGCAATCTCTTGGTGATGCAATTGCCTTTGAAATGCGACTGGCAGAAACCATCGAATGGTGTCTACGCCGCGCCGATATTTTAGAGCCGAAAGACTCATTGAGGAGTGAAGCATTAAAACCTAAAATTCTCTTTAATGAAGATTCATATTTATATAATCCAGCAAAACGCATTGAAGGCATATCTGACTTACTTGCGAAGCGCAGCAAACTTTTAGGCAAAGAAGTTGTTCCTGTAAATACAAATGCGGATTTGAAAGAGGGCAAACTCCTCGCCTTTTTTCCTGATGAAACTTTTTGTGATGGTGCAGCAGAAATGGCATCTTATGGCTTTTTTGATGTTGATAACGTACCTGCTTGGGATACTTGGGTAGGAATTTTCCAAGATTATGACCGTGAGTATATCGTTTCTTACATTCCTCATCAATTTGTGCCTTTGGTGGATGAAGGAACATATGTAAATCCTGAAGATTGCATTCCGTGGCTTGAAAGATCAGACACAAAATTAGCCAGAAAGTTATTGCAAAAAGGGATTATCCATAAAGACAATTTTCGATTTAGATTATGACCATTGAAGAATTAAAACCGATTGTTGAAGCCTTGATCTTCGTTTCTAAAGAACCCATCAGCGCCAAACAGATTGCCGCGATGTTGGAAGGCGAAGAACTGGACGACATCAATGCCGCCTGTGAAGCATTGACAGAAGATTACAAAGCGCGAAATAGCGGGCTGGAATTGCGCCAACTGGCGGGCGGTTATCGTCTCAGTACGCGCCCAGACTTGAACGAATATATGCGCCGCTACCAGAAAGCGCAACCATCGGCGCGTCTGTCTATGGCGGCGCTAGAAACGCTCGCCGTGATTGCCTATAAGCAACCAATTACGATTCCTGAAATTCTGGAAATTCGCGGCAAAACGTCAACTTCGGCAATTAAGACACTGCTTGACCGCCGCCTGATTATTCCCAAAGGTCACAAGCAGGTTGTTGGTCGTCCGATGCTCTACGGCACATCGAAAGAGTTTTTTATTCAATTCGGCTTGAATGATTTATCAGCACTGCCAAGCCTTGAAGATTTCGAGGACTTAGCGACGAGTTAAGCTGACCAGATTATATGCAAGAAAGACTACAAAAAATTATCGCCAATGCCGGAATCGCTTCTCGCAGAGCGGCGGAAGAGATGATTCTGAATGGCGAGGTTTCGGTCAACGGACAACGAATTACCGAACTTGGCAGCAAGGCTGACCCGGACAACGACCATATCAAGGTGCGCGGCAAACTCATCAACCCCACCCGTGAAGAAAAAGCGAAACGCTACTATCTGGTCAATAAACCGAAAGGCTATTTGTGTGCCGTTTCTGACCCGAAAAATCGTCAACTTGTAGCCCACCTGCTGCCGCCGTCTAACCGGCGCGGCATTCACCCGGTCGGACGGCTCGATTTCAACACCGAAGGCTTGATTATTCTGACGGATGATGGTGACTTAACCAATCAAATTACCAAAGCAGGTAAAGTCGAAAAGGTTTATCACGTCAAAGTTAAAGGCTCGCCAAAAAACGAACAGCTTGACAATCTGCGGCGCGGCATTAAATTAGGCGATAAACGCACCGCGCCAGCCGAAATTGCGTTACTTGAACGCACCCCCGAAGGCGGCAACTGTTGGTATGAGGTCAAACTGATTGAAGGCAGAAATCAGCAAATCAGAAAGATGTTCGATTCCATCGGGCATTCCGTGATTAAGTTGCGCCGTGTCCGTATTGGTCATTTGAGCGATGACAAGCTACCAATGGGCGAATATCGGGAATTGAAAAAGAGCGAGGCGCAGAAATTCTTTAAGCCGGAGATGGAAGCGAAAAAGCCGTCTACTTCAAAGCGCAAAAGCCATGCCCTCGCTAAATCGCGCCAAGCGATGGCTGGCAAAAAAGCAGACTCGTTCCGCACGCCAAAACGTCAATTCAACAATAAATAACCGATTTCGATTAGAATAACTGAGTGTGTAAGGCTACCGATACTGTGTCTTTTCTCTTGTGGAAGCTACGTGAAGGAGATGGACTGGCAACTGAGGAAACAGTGGAAAAACCTTCCAAGTTGTCACAAGAAACAATCTCCGCGTACTTGCAAGGTAAACGTGATTTTTTCTTTTCAGATGTGTACAATGTCAATTTCCTGATTTTCGCTATTTCGTTACAGGTATACTTAGCTATGAATTTCGACTTGAATGAGGAACAACAGCAAATCAAATACTCGATACGAGAGTTCGCCGAAGCCGAACTTCTGCCGCACGTCATGGAGTGGGATGAATCGCAGCATTTCCCTATTGAATTGCTGCCGAAATTCGCGCAACTTGGGCTGCTCGGCGTCATCTTTCCCGAAGAGTACGGCGGCGCAAATATGGGTTATGTCGAATATGCGACGATTATTGAAGAACTCGCCCGCGTAGACCCGTCCATCGGGCTTGCCGTTGCGGCGCATAATTCGCTCTGCTCGAATCACATCTATATCGGCGCGAATGAAGCGCAAAAACAGAAGTACCTGACACCACTGGCGCAGGGCGATTATCTGGGCGCGTGGGGACTTACGGAGCCAAGTTCCGGCTCCGATGCCAGTTCCATGAAGACCGTTGCCATTAGAAAGAACGGCGGCTGGGTCTTAAATGGTTCCAAGAATTTCATCACCAATGCGACCTTTGCCGGTACAACCGTCGCCCTTGCCATCACTGACCGCACCGCCGGTTCGCATGGCATTTCGGCATTTCTGATTGAGCGCGGCACACCCGGTTTTACGGTTGCCAAAAAAGAGAACAAGCTTGGAATGCGAGCCAGCGATACGGCGCAACTAATCTTTGATGATTGCCATGTGCCGGACGCCAACCTCATCGGCGAAGTCGGGCATGGCTTTATTCAGGCAATGAAAGTTCTCGATGGCGGGCGCATCTCGATTGCTGCGCTTGCTGTTGGCATCGCTCAAGGCGCTTACGAGGCAGCCTTGAAATACGCCAAAGAGCGTTTCCAATTCGGCAAACCGATTGCCGAATTTCAGGCGATTCAATTCAAACTCGCTGATATGGCGATGGAGATTGACGCGGCAAGACTACTGACCTATCGCGCCGCCGAGATGAAGAACGAAGGCAAGGTCATCACCAGAGAATCGGCAATGGCGAAACTCTATGCCAGCGAAGTTGCCGTTCGCGTCGCTGAAGAATCGGTACAGATTCACGGCGGCTACGGCTATATCAAAGACTATCCGGCAGAGAAGTTCTGGCGCGACTCGAAACTCTGCACCATTGGCGAAGGAACCAGCGAGATTCAACGCACCGTAATTGCCCGACAGATACTCAGGCAGTAGGCGGAAGGCAGTGAGCAGCGCCAAACCAGACGCTTTATTGCGGTGTTCTCTGTGCTGTCTCAGCGTTCTCTGCGCCTCTGCGGTGAAAGGCTTTTCAACAAAAACGCATGACTGGTATTGACAAGGTTCTTAGCGGCTATAAACTGGCGATGGCGCGGGCTATCAGCGCCGTTGAAGATGCGCGACCCGAAGCCAATGCGCTCTTGAAAGAGATATTTCCGCATACCGGCAAGGCTCTGGTCATTGGCATAACCGGAGCGCCGGGGGCAGGCAAAAGCACTCTTGTTGACCGGCTTGCCGCCCACTATCGCCGTCAAGGCGAAAAGGTTGGCATCATTGCCGTTGACCCGTCGAGTCCGTTTACCGGCGGCGCGATTCTCGGTGGTCGCATCCGTATGCAGAACATGACGACGGACGAAGGCATCTTCATTCGCAGCATGGCGTCACGCGGCAATTTAGGCGGACTTGCCCGCACAACTGTTGACGCAGTGGCGATACTGGATGCTGGCGGCTACGGCAAAATTATCGTTGAAACTATTGGTGTCGGGCAGGATGAAGTTGATATAGTCAAGACCGCCGATGTAACCGTCGTTGTGCTAGTACCGGGAATGGGCGATGATATTCAGGCAATCAAAGCGGGCATTATGGAGATTGGCGATGTTTTTGCCATCAACAAAGCCGACCGCGATGGCGTGCTGAGAACCGAGCGCGAACTGGAAATGCTCTTATCCATCACGGAACGCCCGGACGGTTGGAAGCCGCCTATCATCAAAACCGTAGCTACAGTAGCTACTGAGGATAACGGCATTACAAATCTTTCGGAAGCAATTGCCAGCTATGCCGATTTTGTGCAATCGCATAACGACAAAGCGACGGGGCGACGTATCAGTATCGCGCAGCATCGCATTATTGAAATGTTGCGTGACCGCTTGTTAAAGGCGGCATTGCAGAAAGCGACAACCGCAGAAGAGTTGCAGGACATGGCGCAAGCGGTAGCAAACCGCAGCCGTGACCCATATTCAGTAGTAGATGAGATTATTGCAAAAGTGCTTGGTTTTTAGTCCGTAGTGCTTAGTGCTTAGTCCGTAGTTATTGGTTATCAGTCATTCGTCATTGGTCATTGGTGTTGAGCAGAGACAGATGCTTTAAGATATAAACGAATGACAAACGACCGATGACTACGGACTAAGCACTACGGACTATGGACTACGGACTATGGACTATTTATGAAAATAGATCATTTAGGCATTGCCGTTCGTTCAATTGGCGATTCGCTCAGGTTCTACGAAGAGGCGCTTGGGCTTGAGTTGCACAGTACAGAGCGCATCGAAGATCAGGGCGTAACCGTTGCCATGCTGCCGGTTGGCGAATCGCGCCTCGAGTTATTAGAGCCATTTTCCGAAGATACCGTCATCGGGCGTTTTATCGCCAAACGCGGCGAAGGCTTGCATCATATCTGCTATGAAGTGGAAAATCTTGAGGAAAGGCTAGCGGAGATGCGGGCGCAGGGCGTTCGCATACTGGACGGCTATCCGCGACGCGGCGCAGAAGGTAAAATGGTGGCTTTTTTGCATCCGGCGAGCGCCAATGGCGTGTTAATAGAGTTATCAGAAAAAGTAGATCATAAGGAGATGAGATAATGACAACTTGTTCAAACTGTGGCAGTGAAATTGCACCGGGAAACAATACCTGTAAAGAATGTGGTAAAACCGTGCAATCTGCTGTAACCAATTCTTCTCAACCTGCTAAAATGAAAATATCCTGGCAAGCCATTGCCGGTATTGTAGTGGTATTGGGGCTTACTGCATTAGTAATTTTCGGACAGTTATTTTCCTTAAAATCATCTCGTTCCTATAACCTTTCGGCAACCGAGATGTCGGCGTTGGTCAGTGAAATTATGCCGCCGATTCAACAGCAGCAACTTAATTCCAGCCCGGAACAGAAGAAAGAGCTTGCTGCCGAAATCAAGAAATCTATGGCGCTCGCTCAGGAAGCCGAACGCAATGGCTTTGCCGACAAAAGCGATGTCAAAACGCAGATAGAGTTGCGTGCCGATGCCGTCTTGAGTCGCGCTTATACCAAGAAGCATCCCGACGCCAAACTTGGCGATGAAGAGATCACCAAATACATCGCCGAGCATCCAAAGGATTTCGATGCCCTTTTCGAGGCGATTCCGCAATTAAAAGCACAGGCGCAGGGACCGCAGGGCGATGGCATGAAGAAGGAGATTAGCCAGATCAGGCTCTTCGCCCAAAAAGCCCGTCAGGAGAAGATTGATCAGGAAGAAGCCACCAAACTGCTGATTTTCTTGGTTCGCAGCGATATTCTGGCATCGGCGTATCTGAATGACCTGAGCAAATCGGAGAAGCTGGTTTCCGACGCCGACATCGAAAAGTATTACAACGAACACAAAAACGAGTTTGAAGAGGTTCGCGCCCGCCATATTCTCATCAGCACGCAAGCGCCGCCGCCTGCGCCTCCCGGCAAAGATGCCAAGACCGCCGCGCCTAAGGCTCTGAGTAAGGAAGAAGCAAAGAAGAAGGCGCAAAGCCTTCTCGACCGCATTCGTAAGGGTGAAGATTTCGCTAAACTGGCAGAAGAAAATTCCGATGACCCCGGTTCCAAAACCAAAGGCGGCGACCTTGATTACTTTTCGCAAGGTATGATGGTGCCGGAGTTTGATAAAGCGGCTTTTTCGCTGAAGCCGGGCGAAGTCAGCGACCTCATTGAGACGCAATTTGGCTATCACATCATCAAAGTTGAAGACCATCGCATCAAAGGGCTTGACGATAAAGAAGCCAAAGCACAGATTGCCGATAAACTCAAACAGGACAAACTTCAGGAGCGCATCAAAGAGATTACCGACAGAAGCAATGTTCAGGTTGCCGAAGATTTCGCCATCAACGTAACACCTCAAGAGTTGCCGCCGCCGATGCAGCAATCACCGCCACCGGGTCCCGTACCCGCGCCGCAACCGGAAGAGAAGAACGAAAAACCCAACGCTGGCAAGAGCGTCAAACCTTCCCCGGATAAAAAGAAATAAGTTTCACCTTCGCACAGGGCAGGCAATTCGCTTGCCCTGTCTCTATTCCTCTATGCCACAGATTGAAACCGCCAGACTGCTGCTGCGCCATTTCACGCTTGCCGATCTGTCTGACTTTGCCATCATTCGCTCTAATGCTGAGGTGATGCAGCACATCTCCACGCGCAAACCACAATCGGTAGATGAAGTGCGTTGGGTTTTGCAGTTAATTATCAGAAACTGGCGCGAGGTCGGCTTTGACCGTTTTGCCGTTGTGGATAAAGCCGACAACCGGCTCATCGGTTGGTGCGGTTTGAATTATCTGGAAGACAGCGAAGAGGTGGAAATCGGCTATGGGCTTGCCAGAGACTGCTGGGGCAAAGGCTTCACCTCAGAAGCGGCAAAAGCGGCGTTGCAATTCGGTTTTGAAGAATTAAAACTGGATAAGATTGTCGCGGTCGCTTTTCCAGAAAATCAGGCTTCCCGGCGGGTGATGGAAAAACTCGGAATGCGCTATGGAAAAACCGCGCCGTTTATCGATGGCATCCTCGTCTACTATGAAATCTATCGTCATGAATTTATCATAGACGATTCACTCTATTTTTTAACCTATTGAGTACGAATTTGGTACTTGACTGAGAGCGCAGGCATCTTGCCTGCTTGCATTCAGAAAAGCAGGCAAGATGCCTGCGCTCCCAGGTAATCATTTAATTTCGTTTTTAAGGAGAAAATTATCGTGTCACAAGCAAAGATTGGAGTTATCGGCGGCAGCGGTCTCTATCAAATGGAGGGCTTGACCGACATCGAAGAAATTTATCTGGAAACGCCTTTCGGCAAACCATCCGATGCCTACATTGTCGGTAATTTGAATGGCGTGCGCGTCGCCTTTCTGCCGCGCCATGCTCGCGGACACCTGCTGACGCCGACCGAAATTCCTTTTCGCGCCAATATCTACGGCATGAAGATGCTTGGCGTTGAATGGATCATCTCGGCAAGCGCCGTCGGTTCCCTGCGCGAAGAATTGAAGCCGATGGATATTGTCTTTCCCGACCAATTCTTTGATCGCACCCGGCAGCGCGTCTCCACCTTCTTCGGTGAAGGCATCGTCGCTCACGTCAACTTCGCCGATCCGGTATGCCATCAACTCTGCGACATCCTCGAACAGACAGCGCGACAAGTCACCGAAGGCATAGACATTCATCGCGGCGGAACCTACATCTGCATGGAAGGACCGGCATTTTCGACCCGCGCCGAATCGGCAGTCTATCGCTCGTGGGGAATGTCCATTATTGGCATGACCAATCTTCAAGAGGCAAAACTGGCGCGGGAAGCCGAAATCTGTTATGCAACGATGGCGCTAGTGACCGATTATGATTGCTGGCATCCGGGACACGATGCCGTCACCGTTGATATGGTTATCGAATACCTGACGCGCAATACCGCAAACGCGCAAAAAATCATCGCCGGAGCAATAGCAAGACTGGCAGCCGAACAACCGGAGTGCGATATAAAACACGGGTTGAAAAACGCCATTATTACCGCCCGTGATAAAATATCTCCGGCGGCGAAAGAACGCTTGCAAGCCATCATCAGCAAATATGTAGACTGAGATTGCCTTGCCGCATTGTCTCTCTGTTGCGGAGTTCATAAGCCGGTTGCGGCGCTAGTGAAATGCTATGGTCAATCACGATGCCTTATTCAAAATTCTGTTGACGAACTTCTTTGTCGAATTTCTCGACCTGTTTTTCGTTGAGGTGAAGCCATTGCTTGACAGAAAATCTATCACCTTTCTCGACAAAGAGTTCTTCACCAGCATCCCGGACGACTACCGCCGCGAAGCCGATATTGTAGCAAAGGCAAAACTGGCAGATGGTGAAGCCTACATTATCATTCTCGTTGAAAATCAAGGCAGCTATGAAGCTGATTTTCCGCAACGGCTCTTCTTTTACGTTTCGTTTCTGCATCAACGGGAAAAGCTGCCGATCTTTCCCATCGTTATCTTCTATGGCAAGCGCCGGAAGCCGATTCCTGCCACTTACCGAATCGAATTTGCCGGACCGACGATTCTTGATTTTCACTACCCGGTCATTCACCTCAGCCGTCTGGACTGGCGACAGTTTATCAATCACGCCAATCCACTAGCATCAGCATTGATGGCAAAAATGAACATTCGAGCGGAAGATATGCCTTACGCCAAACTCGAATGCCTGCGAATCATCGCTACGCAACGCATAGACGCGAAGAAGACCTCTATCCTTGCGTCATTCGTTGAAAGTTACTTGCGTCTAAATGCCGAGCAGGAGAAGATATTTCAACAGGGGCTGGAACAGATTGCGCCGAAGCGAAAGGAAAAAGTTATGGAGTTAATGACCAGTTGGGAAAAGAAGGGCTTGCAGAAGGGCTTGCAACAAGGCAGAGAACAAGGCAGAGAACAAGGCAGAGAACAAGGCATTCGGCAAGGCGCTTTGGATATGGTTGTGCATCTCTTGAAGAGGCAGATTCGTTCTATTCCTGTCAAAGAGCAAAAACGGCTCGCTGCCTTATCCGTCGCGCAATTGAAACGCTTGAGCAACGCCCTGTCAAAGTTCTCAGATGTCAATGATTTGCAACTTTGGCTCGATAAACATTCAGCCTGATGGCAGGTTTCAGCAGAGAGCCCCGCCATAGTACCGTGCAACGGCGGCGGCTACTGATTGTGCATCCCACAATCGCTAATTCGTTTTATGAGGTGGAGTAATGACGAGAAAAAGCACGAAGATTCTTTTAGCGGCAATTTTTATCCTACTATTTAGCGGCATTTCATTTGCTCAAGGAGCAGCGAAAGGCAAAATTGAACCGGAACGCGATACCGTGCTGGAATTGCAATCGCAGCACAATCTTGACGTAGCCCGCTACTATATTACCAAACGCAAGGGTTACGAAGGCGGCATCAGTCGGCTTCAGGAAATCATAGATACCCATGCACACTTTTCGCGCATGGATGAAGTGTTGTATCTGCTGGGCGAAGCTCACGTAAAATTGAAAAAGCCCGAAGAAGCGGGAAACTTTTATAGCCGGCTGCTCAAAGACTATCCTGAAAGCGAATTTATCAAAAAGGCAAAAGAGCAGTTGGAAAAACTTAAAATCAATAAAGAGGGGAAATCCTAAATGTCCATTCTGGTAGTCGGCTCGGTGGCGTTCGACGGCATCAAAACGCCATTTGGAGAGCGTGAAAAAATTCTCGGTGGTTCGGCGACCTATTTCAGTGTCGCCGCTTCTTTTTTTACCGATGTCCGCGTCGTTGCGGTAGTAGGCGATGATTTCAGCGCCACAGAAGAAGCTGTTTTTCGTGAACGGCAAATAGATTTGTCTGATCTTGAACGGGTTGCCGGTCAAAAGAGTTTCTACTGGCAAGGCGAATACGGCTATGACCTCAATGTTGCCAAAACGCTTGACACTCGCTTGAATGTCTTTGCTGATTTCAAACCGAAACTCTCAGACGCGGCACGCAAAACGCCGTATCTTTTTCTGGGCAATATTCAACCGCAATTGCAAACCGAAGTGCGCCAGCAAGTCGCCGCTAAAATTGTTGCTGCCGATACCATGAACTACTGGATTAGCAACGCCAAGCCCGACTTACTGGAAATGCTCAAAGGCATTGATATTCTGATTATCAATGATGCCGAAGCGCGTGAACTTGCCGAAGAAGCCAATTTAATTCGCGCCGCCAAACGCATTTTGACCATGGGACCGAAACGCCTTGTCGTCAAACGCGGCGAATATGGCGCGGCAATGTTCAGCCCGACCTCTTACTTTGCCGTGCCTGCCTATCCGCTCGAAGATGTCTTTGACCCAACCGGCGCGGGCGATACGTTTGCGGGTGGCTTTATGGGCTATATTGCGGCGTGTGATTCGGCGGACGAAGCCACCATGCGACGAGCGATTATTTATGGCTCGGTGATGGCGTCTTTCAATGTCGAGAAGTTCAGTTGTGAGCGCCTCAGCAAGTTGTCGCACCCGGAAATAACCGCTCGCTTCCGCGAACTACAAAAAATCACGCACTTTGAAGAAGGCATCGCGCCGCAACGACTGGCGGTGTAAGCGAGAAGCGTTGTTTTAACTCAGCCGCTACCCTGAAACCGTAGCGGCTTATCGTTGCAAGTCACTGGGTAAGACAGATCGGGCAGGGTTTCAAGCCTCTTTCTATAGCTGCCTCTTTGCTGATGGCAATGCGTTCACGGTTAGCAGATAGATGCTTTGCGGTGTGAAAGCGCTGTTTGTCGGTTGGCTGAATATAGATTAACGGCGCAGTCGCTTCTGTAGCTTTGCCGCTTGTAGTTGTCTGGTTGTCAGCTTTGCGGGTCGCCGTAGTGGTTGATGACAATTGATTCGGCGCGGGAGTAATTAAATTGCGCTCGGTAAAAAAGAGATTGTTTTTGCAATAAGAAAGACCAATCCAGCCGGCGCATATCAGCATCCCGAAGAGCAGAAACGATAGCAACCGACCGGCAAACATCAGAGGCTGAAACCTCTTGACAGAAGTTGCTTGAAGGTCTGACATTTTCACTCCTTAGAACTGTAGTTATTTGGCTATGCCTATGAGGAAGGCGCAAGATAACACACGGCAGAGAGCAGGGTCAAGCCGCCGCTTGCCCGCATAACCGCAACTTGAATTTGCCCGATTATGGCAACATCCATTACGTTTTCAGGTAAGACACTGTGAATCGAGTTCAATTTACCAAAGTACAAGGTCTGGGCAACGATTTTCTTATCATCGAAGTCGCTGACATCAATCAATTAGACACCCCCGGCGAACTGGCAGAGCGTTTCTGTCAACGGAATTATGGCGCAGGCGCGGATGGCATCGTCTTCGTTGCCCGGTCAACCGATGGGCGTGCTGATTTTGCCTCGCGCATCTTCAATGCCGATGGCAGCGAACCAGAAATTTCCGGCAACGGTACACGCTGCGCCGTCGCTTTTCTCTATTTCCGGGAGAGATGGCACGAAAAAGCGATCCGCATCTCAACGGTTGCCGGTATTAAGTATGGCAGTCTGGTGTCACGCGAAGGAACTCATTTTGAGTTTGAATTTGCTATGGGCGAGCCGAAATTACGCAGCAGCGATATTCCGCTCGTCCTCGACCCGCCTCTGCCGGAGGTCATCAATTTTTCCTTGAAGATGGGCGGCGACATTCAAAATATCACCTGTGTTTCGATGGGCAATCCGCACTGTACCACTTTCTGGCATTCGTTAGATGGCGTTGATATTGATGAACTCGGTTCCCTGCTCGAATATCATCCGGCGTTTCCGATGCGAACCAATGTCGAATTCGCCCACATTATCTCACGGGATGAAATCGAAGTCTTATTCTGGGAGCGCGGCGTCGGGCGCACCCTGTCATCCGGCACCGGCTCCTGCGGCGCAAGCGTCGCGGCAATGTTGAACGGCTTTACCGAAAGACAAATCACTGTGCATACGGCAGGCGGCAAGCTGCGCGTCCACTGGCGCGATGATAATATCGTCCTACTCACTGGCTCGGCAGAAGTCATTTACGAAGGGTTGTGGTTGCAGGAATAACACCAAAACGGGATAAAATGAGACAGGTTTCGTACCAACAATTGCAAATCACTCATTGTTGCTCCGTTCAGGTATCGTTTTCGTCAGCAAAGATATATTATTCAAATCAGGAGGTGTGAAACCTATGAAGCGAAATCTTTTGCAAGCAACTAATCTGAGCCGCCGGGAAATGCTCGGCATCATTGGCGTCACCGCCGCCGCGCCGCTCGTCGGTTGCGCCGACGAGCAATCTACCAGCAAAGTCAGCGCCGGTACGCCTGCCTGTGTCGTCAGACCGCAACAGACCGAAGGACCTTATTTCGTGGATGAAAAACTCAACCGCACCGACATCAGAACAGACCCGACTGATGGACAGGTGTACAAGGGAGTTCCCTTACGGCTGGCGCTTGCCGTCTCGCGTATGGCGGGCAACTCCTGCACCCCGCTCCGCAACGCTCTTGTGGATATCTGGCAATGTGATGCACTCGGCGTCTATTCCGGCGTTCGGGACATCAATGGTTTGTTTGATACCAAAGGCAAGAAGTTTTTGCGCGGCTATCAGGTGACAGACGCCAACGGCAAGGTTGAATTTATCACCACCTATCCCGGCTGGTATCCCGGCAGAACCGTCCATATCCACTTCAAGATTCGCACCGACGCCGCAGCCGGACGCGGACATGAGTTTACTTCGCAACTCTACTTCGACGACGCCATCACCGATCAGGTTTTTCAGCAACAACCTTATGACGGCAAAGGACAACGCACCATCAGAAACAACAGAGATGGCATCTTTCGGCAGGGTGGCAATCAACTAATGCTGACGCTAACCAAAGAAACGCAAGGCTTCGCGGGAACCTTTGACATCGGGCTTCAGATCGGTTGACCTCGTTCCGCATCGGCAGCGCAAAAGGACAGTAAACGAAGACCATTTCAAGAACGACGCTCTATATATTGATCAAGCAACCCTGCACCTTATCCACGGCTGCCTAAGCCTTGCTTTGGGCTTACCGATTGGCAACTTTCTTTTTCTCTCCAATTCAGTCAATCGAGTTGACAACGTAGCCAATACGGTACTATAACGATACTGAGTTGCAAAGAAGTGATACCCTATCATCTGTCGGGGTCGGGAACAGGCGACGCGGGGCATCGCTTCTCCGCAACCGGATATTGGAACGCTTGCCCGACAGCGCGGCGTGAGAGGGTAGAGGTGTAGGCAGGCGGCGGGAAGTCCAGAGAGTTTGGAGAGTCTGGAGAGTAAATATAGCGATGAACAGGGGAACTTGCGTTGCGGATGTGCCGTTGCTTTTTTTGCGGCTGTGCCGCTCGGATGTGCGAGATGGCTCTGCCTTCTCGGTAGGCTGCCTCTCTGCTTTCTCGCGGCTGCGCCGCTTTTGACGGAGATGGCAGAAAAAAGCGCCAATGCAGTTCATCGTGCAGTTGCCAACCAGAAAATGGCAGCGATGCAAAAATTGGTACAGAAAGGAAAAATGACGCGATTGCAGAAATGAATTGCAGAAATGAAAAAATGGCAGCGATGCAAGAACTGAGGCAACAGCGCAGTCAGTGAGTCAAAATGACACAAGTATTGTTACATTTTGTTTCGAGTTGGTACGAATTCGAGTTGATGAGGTACAAAAAAAGCGCCAATGCAGTGGATGGTGCAGACGGAAAAATGGCACAGATGTAGATGAGTTGCAAAAAAATTGCGCCAATGCAACTGGAAAATGGCAGCGATACAGAAACCGTTGCAGAGAGTGATGCAAAATCTGTACTATATTCGTACAGAATCAGACGCGGATAAACACAGATACGGCGGATTGTCGCGGATCATCTGTTTTAATCCGCCTCATCCGCGCAATTCGCGGGCGATTCTCAGTCTGCGAAAAACAAGCGCCAAGGCTGATGAACTGGCGAAAATGGCAGAGATGTAAATCAAGTTGCCGATGACGCACAAAAAATTGCGCCAATGCAGTTCAACTTATAATTGGAGAAAGGACTCATGAGGTAAGGACAATACAGAGATGAAGCAGGGTAATGAAAAATGGCACCGATGTAGGGCATCGTGCAGTTGAAAAGAAAATTGCGCCGATGCAGTTAATCGGGCAGGTGACAGAATCAGGGAGACTGGCGGCTTTGTAAACCAGCTTTAGCGTTTGGCGCGGGTTGAGCGTTTGTTGATAGCGTCTTTCAGCTTTTTGCCGACAGAAAATTTGACGCCCTTCATTGCCGGGACTTTGATTAACTTTTCAGCGTGAGGATTGTACGCCCGACGCGCCTTGCGATGCGACAGGCTGAAGGTGCCAAAGCCTACCAAGGTGACTTTATCGCCTTTTCTGAGACTGTCGGCGATTGCGCCTTTGAAAGCATTGATGGCGCGTTCGGCTTCGGCTTTGGAAATGGAAGCGGATTTTGAAACCTTCTCAATCAAGTCGGCTTGGTTCATCGTTCCTCCTCACAACGGGGGCGCAATTGAAATCCTGCTGCAAAATCGAGTATCAGGGGTCGGCAGTTTATAGCATCGGCAAAAAAGCGTGTCAATCTGAAACTGACTCTGAGAGCCGATTTCAGGGTTTTCTTGAAGCGAAATATCAACGTCCGGCGATTTGCAGGATGACTTTGAGGCTGGCAGGCTCGGCGGCTTGTGCGAAAGCGGCAAGTCCATCATTTAATGGTAGCGTATCGGTAATGAGCGGGCGCAGATCAACGGCGCGTTTCTCCAACAAATCAATCGCCGGTTGAAAGCGCCCGCAGCGCGAGCCAATGATACGGATTTCATTGACGACGATTGGCGACATATCGAGAGCCGTCTGTTGATGATGGGTTGATTTCAAAACGATAACGCCACGCGGTTTGACAATGCCGGAGGCAAAGACGAGTCCCGATGCAGAACCACTGGTTTCGACCACGACATCGAATCTTTCATTTGCTGTTTGTCGCAATACGGTTGATGCAGGATTTTCCTGACTATCGAAGCAGAGCGTTTGCGCCGCAACGCTACGCAGCAGATCGAGTTTTTTCGGGTGTTTGCCGATTGCAGTCAAATGGCAGCCGGTCTGCGCCAGTACACGGGCAATCAATTGCCCAAGTTTGCCATCGCCAATGACGGCGACGGTTGCCGAAGGAGCAATTTCTAGCTGTTCGAGAATGCGGCAGGCGGCAGCGAGCGGTTCAACAAAGACTGCCTCTTCATCGGCTATGCTAGCGGGCAGAGGCAGTAAGTTTCTGACAGGCAGAGAAAGATACTCTGCAAACGCGCCATCTCGCTCTTTGATTCCCAGTACCTTTCTTGTGGCGCAGTGGCGAGCGTCTCCGGTCTGGCATAAACGACAATCGCCACAGCCGACATTGATTTCGCCGACCACGCGATAGCCGAGCATTTCGTCCCTCGGTGACGCTACAACCTTGCCGACAAATTCGTGTCCGGGAATGCCGCGAAATCCGGCATAGCCTTTGACGATTTCAAGGTCAGTGTTGCAGATGCCGGCGCAGAGGACTTCAATCAGGGCTTCGCCGTCGCGTCTTATGACCGGGGCATCGTCAGTTAGTTGTAAGGTGCCGTCAAATCGCAGGGCTTTCATGTTTTTACTTCAGGAACTCGGACGCCTATACGTGAACAGCACAGAGACGCGGTTGCTTGCCGCCGGACTGACAACCCGAACGATAACCGTGCGGTTCGGTTTAATCAGCTTTTTCAGCTTCTTTTTCCAGCCGAAAAATTCGGCATAGGTGCCGTCGCCTTGTCGCGCAGCAGTAAAGGCAAATTTATTGAGGGGCGTATCTTCGCCATCCCGTTGCACAAGCAATTCGATATTGTCGGCAATGAATCCGGCTCCGGTGATGCGTAACGCCTCGCTGCCATCGGGCGCAAGCGTATATTCGATGCCGGTTATCGTCGGGTAGCCGATTCGTAGTTTCAGATTGCCGCCACTTCCCTTGCCACTTACTTCTATCAGATAAGTAGTTCCGGCTCTTGCGGCAAAGGTCAACACTGAACGGTTGCTCTCGGCAATGGCGCTGCCGAAATCGTCGCTACAGGCAACTCTGGTCAAGCCGCCGCAACTGCCGGAATAGACGCTCAACACTGTGTCGTAATCGCTGCCGACCGTATCAACGCCGTAAACCGTATCGGAGCTTGCCGTGAAGCTGTACCAAACGCTATTGGCATCGCTCGCCCCGGCGCACGTAGCGGGATCGTCCGGCGCTGTGGTTGCGGTTCGCGTGTCCATCGTATCACTGAAGGGCAAAGCAGCAATCGAACGCGGCGCAGTACAGAGGTCATTCGGCGGCGCATTACCGCCACCACCGCCGCCGGATGCGACATACTCAACCGCGCCGTAATAAATCTCCTGCTTTTGATTGCGCGTGTCCGTCCACATCAAATGCGCTTTGCCGTTGAGCGCCGCCAGACCGATGTAGTCGCCGATGCCGACCGGCGTACCATTGAGGTTCGTCACCCGCGCTTGAATCGTTGGATCGGAGCGCGTCGAAGTGACGCGGGTATTATCGCTGAAGGTCAAGCCGCCATCGGTTGAACGCGCCACATAGGTATTCATGAAAGGCTGGCTTTCTTCGCGCCGGTCATAGAACGCCACGACGACTGCGCCGCTCGATTGGTCAACACTGAGCCAGGGAAAGAATTGGTCTGCCCCGGAGGCATCGCTATTGATTTTGACCGGGGCGCTGACTTCCGGGCGACCACCATTCGGCGGCGTCAGGCGTTTAACGAAGATGTCCGCATCGGTGCGATTGATAGTCTCGGTATAAGCCACATAGATCATGCCGCGATTCGCGCCGTTGCTGCGGTCAACGTCAATGATGGGAAAGCTGTTCATGCGGTCAACACCATTCAGTATCAATGCGGGACTTGGTCTATCGAGCGAGCCGGTGAAGTTGTGGATATTGAGGTCAATGGAAGGCGCGGCATCCGGTGGCAGGAAGGTATTGCCGCCATCGGTCGAAGCATTAAAGAGGATGACTTTCGGATTGCCGATGCCTTCCCACGCGGCGTAGACTTCGCCGTTCGGTCCGGTGGCAACCGAAGGTCCGCGCATATCGCCTTCGTGGCTGATGGTCTTTGAAGCTGAAAATGCCGCCTCATTAGCGCGTTTATACGCCAGTTTGATGACGGCACGATTCTGATTGTCCGTGCCTCTATCGGTCACTGTCCAGACCACGTAAACCGAATTTTTGAACGGACTGTTGTTGGCGGTGTCCACATAAGCAAGGCATTTATCAACCTGTTTCGGATTTGAGCCGCTGCCGATGTCGAATGTAACCGGAATGGGATTGGCGAAGGTTCGCCCATTATCAATTGAGGAGAAGAGATAGATGCCGCTATCGAAATTGCTGTTATCAAGCAGCAGAACTAACAGGTAAAAGACGCCGTTGGTATCCACAATCACGTAAGGGTCGGAGCATCGCCCCCAGGTCTTCTGCGGCGTTTCCAAAGTTAGCAGCGTCGTCGCCCAAGTGCGCCCGCCATCTGATGAAGAGTAATAAGCGACGCGGGTATTGCCGACAACGCCGTTGCCGCCGCCGGTAATCACCCTCGAAGCGCCGACGATAAATTGCGGATTTATGGGGCTGACGGCAAGCGCCGGTTCATTGCGCGGGTCAGGGTCAGACGCGGGGCTGACGCGAACTTCGGACAGCACACTGATTGCCGGGTCAATTCTGTCTTTAGCAAAACGGCTTTGCTGGAATTGAGTTATCAGAAAGAGAGCCAGAAAAAGAATAGAGAGCTTTTTATACACTACGATTGTCTCCAGACCGTTCGGGTATCCTCGACCATTACGGTAACGAACTTAGTGAAGCGAAATTTTTTCATACGCAGCATCCCGGCGCAAGGTTACTTTGAGTCGTTACCTTCCCAAAGCAAAAGCCCGACGGGTATACTGTGTGGTTCGGATGTCGCTGCTGTAGCGATTCCTTACCAGTAAGCAATCATTTCAGGGAGAGAAGTATTGAAGAAGAGGCATTATCATTTAATTGGCATATGTGGAACGGCAATGGCGTCGCTGGCGGGAATGCTGGCGGCACAGGGGCATAAAGTCACCGGCTCGGATAAGGATGTATACCCGCCGATGTCGCTGGAATTGGAGCGTCTCGGCATCCCGGTAACAGAAGGCTATAGACCGGAAAATCTGAGCGGACGCCCGGAGGTGATTGTCGTCGGCAATGCCATCAGTCGCGGCAATATCGAACTCGAACACGCGCTCAATGAAAAGCTGTACTATACCTCGATGGCTGCCGTCGTACAGGAGAACTTTATTCGCGGCAAGCATTCCATCGTCGTTGCCGGGACGCACGGCAAGACGACAACAACCTCACTGATGGCCTGGGCGATGGAGAAAGTCGGAGCCAATCCGTCATTCTTAATTGGCGGCGTCGCTGAAAATTTCGCTTCCTCGTTTCGCATCACTGACAGCAACTATTTCATCATTGAAGGCGATGAGTATGACACGGCGTACTTCGACAAGGGACCGAAGTTCATGCACTACCTTCCCGATACAGTAATCTTGAATAACATCGAGTATGACCACGCCGACATCTACCGCGACCTTGAAGCCGTAAAATTCGCCTTCTCTCGTTTAATCAATTTGATTCCCAGAAAAGGCGTTTTGATTGCCGGATGGGATTCGCCCATCGTCCACGAGCTATCGGCAAAAGCGTTTTGCGAAATGGAGACGTTTGGTACAGAAACGGGGGCGAAGTGGCTGGCAACCGATATTGATTTCGCAGGTGAAATAACTACCTTTCGGGTGACGGTTAAAGGCACAGAGTTTGGCGTTTATCAAACGCCTTTAGTTGGCATCTTCAATGTGCGGAATTGCCTCGGCGTCATTGCGGCTTGCGAGAGATCAGGCTTCGACCAACGGATGATTGCCGAAGCCCTGAGAGAGTTCAAAAGTGTCAAACGACGGATGCAGGTTCGCGGCATCGAACGTGGTGTTACCATCATTGACGACTTCGCGCATCATCCAACGGCGGTGTGCGAAACTCTCCTCGGAGCCAAACAGCGATACAAAGGACAGCGGTTAATCGCCATCTTTGAGCCACGTTCCTACACGGCGCAACGAAGGGAGTTCCAACGCGACTTTACCGAAGCCTTGATGGAAGCCGATCAGATTATCATTGCCGGACTCTTTCATCCTGAGCGGTACGATAAAACGACGGCGATTTCGCCTGAAGAGATGATTGCCGAGATGCGACGAGCAGGACGACAAGCCGAGTATATTGACTCTGTAGATGCGATTGTCGAACACCTCATCGCGCAACTACAAGAGGGCGATGTCGTCGTCGCCATGTCCAACGGCTCATTCGGCGGCATTCACGAAAAGCTGCTGAAGGCATTGCAATAAAAGAAGCGGTTGGTTAAATCAGACTCCACCCGTCTGATCGAAGAAGCAACCACAGCGAGGCGATAACCAGAAAGACGACGGCTCCGAACGCGCCAAGCAAGATGAAGACCCAGAGCCAGTCTGTCCAATCCGCTTTGCCTTTGCCCGCCGCATAACGGTTCAGCAGGGTGACATTCTTCTTGGTTGATTTGAAAGC
>Ga0187894_10002735_pt1 | contig 20736 bp, 22 predicted proteins | sample GBC1701081metaG_FD_136650 | JGI IMG/M metagenome (GOLD analysis project Ga0187894, IMG submission 136650) | White microbial mat communities from a lava cave in the Kipuka Kanohina Cave System on the Island of Hawaii, USA - GBC170108-1 metaG ...
CCCTCGAGCGCCAGCGCGACGTTCTCGGGGGTGAGCCCGCCGGCGAGGATCACGTCGGTGCCCGCCGCGATCAGCCCCGAGGCCTCGCTCCAGTCCCACGCCTTGCCGCGGCCGCCGCCCTCGGTCGGGTGGTCGAGCAGCAGGATTGCGCTCGGGAACTGCTCGGCCGCCTCCATGTCGGCGCCGCGCACGGCCTTGATCACCGGCAGGTCGACCATCTCGATGTCTTCCTCGGTCTCGTCGCCATGAAACTGCACGCGCTCGAGATCGACGCGCCGCATCACCTTCAGGATCTGGTCGAGCGGCGCGTTCGCGAACACCGCGACACGCTCGATCTGGCCGGCGACGCGTTCCGCGATCTTCTCTGCGCGCTCGACCGTGAGCGCGCGCGGTGAGCCTGGGACGAAGTTCAGACCGATCAGGTCGACGCCCGCGTCCACCGCGGCCGCCGCGTCGTCCGGGTGGGTGATCCCGCAGACCTTGATGCGAACCGTCACGCGATCCCTCTCAGTTTTCGAAGCGCGAGCCCGACGTCGGCTTCCCGCATCAGCGACTCGCCGACCAGGTAGCCGCGGGCGCCGGCTCGCGCGAGCCGCGATGTGTCGGCGCGGCCGAAAATACCGCTCTCCGCGACCACGACCGCGCGGCCGGCCGCGCGCGGCGCGAGCCGCTCGGTCACCGCGAGGTCGGTGTGGAACGTGCGCAGGTCTCGGTTGTTGATCCCGATCAGCGCGGCGCCGCTCACGAGCGCGGTCTCGAGCTCGGCTTCGTCGTGCACCTCGACGAGCACTTCCAGCGCGAGGCTCGCGGCGTGCTTTGCGAGCGCGGCGAGCTCGGCCGCGCTCAGCGCGGCCACGATCAGCAGAATCGCGTCGGCGCCGGCCACGCGCGCCTCGTCGACCTGGTACGCGTCGACCACGAAATCCTTCCGTAACAACGGCAGCGGCGTCACGGCGCGCACCGCCTCGAGCACGCCGAGCGAGCCGCCGAAGTACGGCGCGTCGGTCAGCACCGAGATCGCGGCGGCTCCCGCCGCGGTGTATGCGCGCGCGATCGCGACCGGATCGAAGTCGGTGCGGATCTCGCCGCGACTCGGCGACTTGCGCTTGATCTCCGCGATCACGCGCACGCCATCGCCGCGCTCGAGCGCGGCGCGCAGGCTCGCGACCTCGCGCGTGCAGGCGCGCGCGCGCGCCGCGAGCCCGTCCGCGCTCTCGCGCCGCTTCGCGTCCGCGAGCTCGCGGCGCTTGCTCGCGAGGATGTCGGCGAGAATCGTCATGCGCGGGCCGCCGCCTCATCCGCGGGCAGCGTCGCCGCCTGAGCCGCAGCCTGCGTCGCCGTGGCAAGCGCGGCGAGCTTCGCCTTCGCGGCGCCGGACGCGACGCTCTCGCGCGCGAGCGCGACGCCGGCGCGCAGCTCGCGCGCCGCCCCGGCGACCCAGAGCGCGGCGCCCGCGTTCGCGAGCACGATGTCGAGCGGCGCTCCCGCCTCGCCGTCGAGCACCGCGCGCGCAATCCGCACGTTCTCCTGCGCGTCGCCGCCGCGCAGCGCCTCGGGCGTCGCGCGCGCGATGCCGAGCGCCTCGGGCTCGATGCGCAGCGGCTGCACGCGCCCGTCCTCGAGCCAGGCCGCGTGCGTCGCGCCCGTGGTCGTGATCTCGTCGAGCCCGTCCTCGCCGTGCACCACCAGCGCGCGCTCGCTGCCGAGCTCCCGTAACACCTCGGCGAGCGTCGGGACCAGCTCGCGCGCGTAGACGCCGATCAGCTGCCGGCGCGCGCCGACCGGCGAGAGCAGCGGGCCCATCGCGTTCATCAGCGTGCGGTGCGGCAGCTGCGCGCGCACCGGCGCGACCCAGCGCATCGCCGGATGCGCGCGGCGCGCGAAGAACGGCGCGATGCCGAGCTCGCCGAGGATGCGCGACGCGACCGAGATCGGGAGGTCGCCGTGCACTCCCAATGCCTCGAGCAGGTCGAAGCTCCCGCAGCGGCTGGTCGCCGCGCGGTTGCCGTGCTTCGCGACCGGGACGCCGGCGCCCGCGACGACGAACGCGGCGATCGTCGAGATGTTGAAGCTGCCCGAGCCGTCGCCGCCGGTTCCGCAGGTGTCGACGGTGCGCGGATCCGCGAGCGGCACGGTCTGCGCGTGGCGGCGCAGCGCGCGCGCGACCGCCGCGAGCTCGCGCGCGCTCTCGCCCTTCGTGCGCAGCGCGACCAGCAGCGCCGCGATCTGCACCGGCGAAGCGGTGCCCGCCGCCACCTCGTCGAACGCGGCCTCGAGCACGCTCGCCGGCACTTCCTGCTTCAGGGCCGCCAGCGAGATCGCGTGCGCGAGGCTCATGCCGCCGCCCGCGGCGCGCAGCGCGCGAGGAAGTTCGCGAGCAGGCGCTTGCCCTCGCGCGTGAGGATCGACTCCGGATGGAACTGCACGCCCTCGATCGGCAGCTCGCGATGACGCACGCCCATGATCTCGCCGTCCTCAGTGCGCGCGGTCAGCTCGAGCACGGCCGGACACGTCGCGCGCTCGATCACGAGGCTGTGATATCGCGTCGCCTCGAGCGGGCTCGGCAACCCGGCGAACACGCCCCGCCGCTCGTGATGGATCAGCGACGTCTTGCCGTGCATCAGCCGCTGCGCCGAGACGATGCGGCCACCGAACACCTCGCCGATCGCCTGATGGCCGAGGCAGACGCCGAGCACCGGCGTGCCGCGCTCGCCGAACGCGCGCACCGCGGCCATCGAGACACCAGCGGCGTCCGGTCGGCCCGGGCCGGGCGAGATCACGAGCCCGTCGACGCTGCGAGCGAGCAGCGTTTCGAGCGGCTCCACGTCGTTGCGCACGACCTCGACGCTCGCGCCCAGCTCGCCGAGATATTGGAACAAGTTGTAGGTGAACGAGTCGTAGTTATCGATCAGCAACAACTGCGCGGCGGCCGCCATGCTCAGTCCGCTCCCTCTCGCGCCATGTCGATCGCCTCGATCAGCGCGCGCACCTTGTTCTCGCACTCCTTGTACTCGAGGCGCGGGTCCGAATCGGCGACGATGCCGGCGCCCGCTTGCACCGAGAGCTTGCCTTCGTGCGCGAGCATCGTGCGGATCGTGATCGCGAGGTCCATGTTGCCCGAGTAGTCGACGTAGCCGCAGCAGCCGCCGAACGGGCCGCGCCGCAGCGTCTCCAGCTCGTCGATGATCTCCATCGCGCGCACCTTCGGTGCGCCCGAGAGCGTGCCGGCCGGAAAGGTCGCCCGTAACAAGTCGAGCCAATCGAGCCCGCCGCGCAGCTTGCCCTGCACGTTCGACACGATGTGCATCACGTGCGAATAGCGCTCGATCGACGCGTACTCGGTCAGCGCGACGCTGCCGACCTCGGCGACGCGGCCGACGTCGTTGCGGCCGAGATCGACCAGCATCACGTGCTCGGCGATCTCCTTCGGGTCGCTGCGCAGCTCCTGCTCCATCACGAGATCGTCGGCGGCGTCGCGGCCGCGCCGGCGCGTCCCGGCGATCGGCCGCACGTCGATCTGCCCGCCCTCGAGGCGCACCAGGATCTCGGGCGAAGACCCGATCAGCACCGATTCGCCCATGCGCAGGAAGAAGAGATACGGACTCGGGTTGATGCGGCGGAGCTGCCGGTAGAGCATCAGCGGCTCGACTTGGAGCGGCACCGTGAAGCGCAGCCCGAGCACGACCTGGAAGATGTCGCCCGCGACGACGTATTCCTTCGCGCGCTTCACCGCGTCCTGATAGGCCTCCGGCGTCATCGAGCGCTCGAGCGCCATCGGCGCGCGCACGGGAGCGCGGCGCTCGTCCGCCGCGCGCGGGCCGCGGATGCGCGCGACGAGCGCCTCGATCTTCGCGCACGCCTCGCTGTAGCCGGCGCGCGGGTCGCGGCCGTCGCGCAGGTCGACGTGATGCACGATCAGCGCGGTGTGCCGCAGGTTGTCGTAGACCACGACGCTGTCGGGGAAGCTGAACCAGACTTCAGGGAGCCCGATCGGGTCGGGGTTCGCGTCCGGAATCTTCTCGATGAAGCGCACCCAGTCGTACCCGATCATGCCGACGGCGCCGCCGGTGAAGCGCGGCAGCTCGACACCGGGCAGTGTCAGCGGCTGGAACTCGGCGAGCCGAGCGCGCAGCACCGCGAGCGGATCGCCGTGCGCGTCGAAACGGCGCGTGACGCCGCGCTCGCTCCACTCGACCTGAGAGCCGCGCGCGTGGAAGCGGGCGCGGCTGCCGACGCCGATCAGGCTGTAGCGCGCCCATTTCTCGCCGCCCTCGACCGACTCCAGCAGGAACGAGGTGGCGCCGTCGTCGAGCTGGCGGAAGAGCGAGAGCGGCGTGTCGAGATCCGCCAGCACCTCGCGCACGACCGGGACCAAGTTGCCGCGCGCTGCCAGCTCGGCGAACTCGTCGGCCTGGGGGCGGTTCACGGGGGCCTCGGGCTGCGCGGAAGTGCGCGGATCGCCACGGGTATCAGAGCCTGCACCGAGCTGCAAACCGCCCCGACTTCGGCGGCCTCAACGAGTCAAGATGGAATCCTGCCCGCGCACGCGGCGCGAGTCGAACGGGCGGATCAGGTCGTCGCCGACGCCGAGGATCCGGTAGGAGACGCCGACCTCGAAGCCGCGCGAGCGCTCGTCCTCGCCCTCGACGCGGACCGCCCAGCACTTGCAGCGCGAGACGTACTCGACACCGAACTGCTGGCGCACCGAGAAGTGGCCTTCGAGCGAGTACTGCACGCGGTAGGTCAGCGCGAAGCCACGCAGCAGCGTCCAGCGGCCGTAGAGGTCGAACTGATTGATCCGGGCGAAGCTCGTCGAGAATTCGTCGAAGCGGCTGCGGTCGTAGCGGAAGCCTTCGAAGAACTTCGGGATGTCGCGCAGGAAGCGGTAGCCGAACGAGAGGTCGTTGCCGCGCTCGTCGGCGTAGCCGAGCTCGACGAGCGCTTCGTCGATGGCGGTCTCGTCGACGTCGAGGCCCAGGTCGAAGCGCGAGCGCCAGTTCTTCGCTGGGAACACGGAGCCGTCGACGAAGACGTTGCGCACCGTGTCGCCCTCGAAGTCCCACCAAGCGGTGAGCGTCGCGTCGGCGACGAGGCGCGGCGGCGCGCCCTCCTGCGCGGGGGCGCCGTAGAGCCGGCTGCCGAGCGAGACGTGCAGCGCCTTCAGCGGATCGATCCGGTCGGCCGGATCGCGCGTCAGGCTGGTCGGCTCGAGCGCGCGCAGCCGCGCCTGCAAGATCTCCGAGCGCGGGATGAAGAGCGGGTTGTCGCGCTGCTCGCCGTGCTCGAGCGGCTCGATCCACGCGAAGCCGAGCCGCGGCTCGAGCAGGTGGATCGCGCGCGCGCTCGTGAACGGCAGCGGCAGCGTGCGGCGGAAGCGCGTGCGCAGGTCGAGATTCGCGGTCACCAGGTTGCGCAGCTCGGCGCCGCGCCGCCGCGAATCGTAGAACGTCCCGTAATAACCAAGCTCTGGAAGGAACTCGATCACGTCGCCGAGGCGAAGCGGAAGGTGCAGGCGCGGGTTCAGCACGACGCGGTGGCCGCGGTCGGCGATCAGCTCGCCCTCTTGGAAGGCGCCGTCGCCCTCGCGGCCGCCGGTCAGCAGGAAATCGTCGTTCGACTCGTCGGCGCTGGACGGATCGCCGTCGTTGTTGCGCTCGAAGCCCGTTGGGACGCCGTCGATACCGCTGTCGAGGAAGAGCCCGTGCGGCCCGAGCAGCGCGCCCGGGAAGCGATCGCGCACGGAGTCGAGCGCGGTGAAGTGCGTGTAGCGCGCGTCGAACGACCAGAAGAGATGGGAGCCGAGCACGCCGGCCGGCAGCCCCGAGCCGCGCACGTCCGGCGCGCGCTGGAGCCAGGTGCGGTCGCGATCGAGGTTGTCGGGATTCTGGAGGTCGTCCGCGTAGCGAACCTCTCCCGAGACCCCGATCTGATCGCGCGCGCCGAAGCGGTTCTCGACGAACGCCAGCGAGTCCATGTGACGGTCGTTCCGAAAGCGCGAGTACTCGCGGAAGTCGAACGGGAACAGGTTGTCCGAGAGCACGCGCGCGTCGACCTTGCCGCGCCAGCCGGCGCCGAGGTCCTGATCGTGTAGCCAGTCGAACGCCCAGCGGTCGTTCGAGAACGGCGTCGACGGGTTGTCCGTTCCATCGAGTGGATCGTTCCGGTGCACTTCGTCGTCGTTCAAGAGGAACGTCGCGTACGCCTCGCCCCACGATCGCTCGCCGATCACGTACTCGAGCGAGAGCTCCTGCTTGAAGCCGCGCTGGCTCAGGTAGTGCGGCGCGATCGTCAGGTTCACCGGATCCGCGACGGCCCAGAAGAACGGGAGACCGACGTCGACGCCGACGCGTGAGCTCGTGCGCAGCTCGGGGAATAACAAGCCGGTCTCGCGCTCGGTCTTCACCGGGTACTTGAGCCACGGCAGCCAGAGCATCGGAACGCCGAGGATGTCGATCGTCGAGTTGCGCGCGCTCGCGTAGCCGCCGACCTCGACCTCGAGCTCCTCGGAGCTGACGGCCCACGGATCGCGCTCGCCTTCCGGGCACTGGCAGGTCGTGAAGCGCGCCGCGCGCAGCCGGTACTCATTCTCGCCGCGCCGCTCGATCTCCTCGCCCTCGAGCGAGAACTCCTGCTCGGCCGATTCGACGCTGCCCCCGAGCACGAGACCCTTGTCCTCGTCGAGCTGGAAGCGCATCGCGCGCGCGCGAACGATGTCGTCGCCTTCCCGCGCGACCACGTGCCCGAGCGCGACGCCGCGCCGCGTCTCGCTGCTGAACGCAGCCCAGTCGGCCGTCAGCACGCGGCCCTCCTGCGCGACCTGGACGTTTCCGCGCGCGGTGTAGACCGCGCCGGCGCGCTGGTAGCCGATGAAATCGGCGCTGAGATCGAACGCGCGCGACCCCGCCTGGAACGTGCGGCGCTCACGCGGGCGCTCGCTCTGCTGTGCCGAGGCGGCGGCTGCGAGCGCGGCGAGCACACCCAACAACGGCGCCAGCCCGGCACGCCGAAGCCGAGGCGCGCGTCGGGAGCCCGAGGTTGCGACCGCCAGCACTGCGCTCCCACGACGCGGGCGCGAGACGCCCGATGGCCGCGCACGCTAGCGACAAAGTCGGTCCTTATCCGAAATCCGCTCGCCTACGGCTCGCTGCGCGCGGCCCACGCCCCTGACGCGGCGTTGCGCCGCTTGCTGAGCCGACGACCGCGCAGGCGTCGCGTTTCAGGGCGGCTCCGGCTCCGAGCGAGCGCGCCGCCTCTACTCACCCGGGTCGAGCGCCCCCGCGAGCGCGTCGAGGTCGCGCACTTCGAGCGCGTCCTCGACCAGGCGCACGAGCTTCTGATCGAACAGCTGGTTGAGGCCGCGATGCGCGTCGTTCATGCGCAGGCCGGCCTCGTTCGCGAGCTTGCGCAGCGTCGTCTCGATGCGCGCGCCCTTCTCGGCAGAGCCCGCGTGGCGCATCAGCACGCGCACGATCGGCCGCAGCAGATCGTCGACACCGAGCGCGGCGAGGCGCTGCTCGAGCTCGATCGCGCGCTCGGCGAGCCGCTGAATCACGCGCAGCGCGATCTCGGGGCGGTCGACGCACATCGCCTCGAACGTCGCGCGGTCGAGCTGCAGCACGCGCGCGTCGCTCACCGCGACCGCGCGCGTCGTGCGCGGGCGGCCGAGCAGCACCGCGATCTCGCCGAAGAACTCACCGGGCCCATAACGAGCGACGACGCGCGCGCCTTCGGTGTCCGCCCGCGTGAGCTCGACGTGGCCGGACTGGATCACGTAGAGCGCTTCGCCTGGCTGACCCGCGTCGTAGATCACGTCGCCCGTCGCGAACTGCCGCTCGTACGCGCTGCGGACCGCGAACCCGGTGTCGTCGAGCGGATCGGACGGCTTGCCCACGCCAGAATTTTCGGCCCGGCCGCACGGGCGCTTGAGGAAAGAGCTACTGAGCCTGCGTCGGCGTCGCCGCCCCGCCGAGCAGCGGGGCGACCGACGCCTCGAGCTCGGGCAGCGTCATCACGCCGACGTGCGCCTGCGCGATTCGGCCCTGCGCGTCCACGACGAACAGCGTCGGGAAGCCAGGCGCGCCGTATTCGAGCGCGAGCGACTCGTCGGCGAACAGCACCGGGTAGTTCATGCCGTGCTGCTCGGCGAACGGCGCGACGGCGTCGCGCTCCCAGTCGACCGACACCCCGAGCACGTGGACGCGATCTCCGTATTTCTTCCGGAACGCGACCAGCACCGGGATGGTCGCCTCGCATGGCTCGCACCAGGTGGCCCAGAAGTCGACGAGCACCGGCTTCCCGCGCAGCGCCGAGAGCGTGACGGGCTCGCCCGCGAGCGCCTCGAGCGTGAAGTCCGGCGCCAGCTCGCTCGCCTCGCGCTGCGCGGGAGGCGGCGCCGGCTGCGGCGGATCGCACGCGAGCAGACAGGCGACCCAGAGCAGCGCGATCATGCGACTCATCGAAGCAGCGACTCCAGCGCCTGCACCCAACCGTTCATGAACGCGAGATACGAGTTCAGCACCGTCAGGCGGCCGAACATCACGAGCAGGCCGACGCCGGCGAGCAGCGCGCCGCTCGCGAGCTCGATCCAGCGGAAGCGCCGCTTCACCGCGGCGAACGTCGCGAAGAACCAGTCGAGGCTCCACGCGGCGCCGAAGAACGGCAGCGCGAGGCCGAGCGAATAGGCGCTCAGCAGCGCGATACCGGCGCCGACCGTCTCGTGGCTCGCGGCGAGCGTGTAGACGCCGCCGAGGATCGGGCCGACGCACGGGATCCAGCCCGCGGCGAACGCGGCGCCGACCACGAACGTGCCGAGCGCGCTCTTCGGCACGAAGCGCTGGCCGAGGCGTGCGTCGCGGTAGAGCCAGCCGATCCGCAGCACGCCCATCAGGTGCAGGCCCATCACGAGGATCACGAAGCCGGCGACCTCGGTGAGCGTGATCGTGACCGGGCCGAGCTCGATCGCGAAGCGCCGCAGCGCGCGGCCGACCGTCGTCGCGGAAGCACCGAGCAGCACGAAGATCGTCGAGAAGCCGGCGACGAAGCCCGCGCAGCCGCGCAGCACGCGCCCGCGCACGGCGCTGCGCGTCTCGGCGTCTCGCAGCGCCTCGACCGAGACGCCCGAGAGCAGTGAGAGATAGGCGGGCAGCAGCGGCAGGACGCAGGGCGAGAGGACGGAGATGACGCCGGCGCCGAACGCGGCGCCGATGGACGCCAGCGAGACGTGGTCCTGCATGGTTCACGCCTCGCTGGCGAATGAATCTCCCGGGCTAGAACCCCGGCTCGGGCTGCGCCGCGACGTCGCCGAGCTGTCCCTCGGCCTCTCGCTTCGCGCGCTGCTGCTCTTCGCTCTGGCCGAAGAACACGAGCTTCTTCTCGCCCGAGAGGTGCTCCTTCTCGACCACGTAGTCGCCGCCGATCGCCGCATCCAGGATCGGCTTCGCGACCTCCTTGTCGCCCGCGGAGAACAGGTACGCGAAGCCGGCGACCATTCCCCCGCCAGCGGCGTAGAGCACCTTCGCCGGCATGTAGACGACGTTCGCGAGCACCGTGGTCGCCCCGGTCTTCGCTTCCTTCGCCGGCTTGTCCGCGAGCGCCGGGCTCGCGGCGAGCGAGAACGCCGCCAGCATCGGCAGCACGAAACGAGTGACGATTCGCATGTGTCGGGCCTCCCATTGCGGCGCGCTGCGCCGCCCACCCCACGGCGTTCCATATTGGGAATCGGTTTCGGAAGGGTCAAGGCCGTGGCGGGTGCGGCGTGACACAAAAGTGCGTCAGCCCGGGGGCGGCCGCGTGTCCAGCAGCAGCGTGACCGGCCCCTCGTTGACCAGCGCGACGCGCATCGTCGCGCCGAAGCGGCCCGTGACGACCATCACGCCGGCCGCGCGCGCCGCCTCGGCCAGCGCAGCGATTAGGGGCTCCGCGACCTCGGGCGCCGCCGCCCTCACGTAGGACGGGCGCCGGCCCTTCCGCGTGTCCGCGAGCAACGTGAACTGCGAGACGACCCCGAGTGCCCCGCCGGTCTCGAGCAGCGAGCGGTTCATGCGCCCCTCCCCGTCCGGAAAGACGCGCAGGTTCACCAGCTTGGCCGCGAGCTCGCGAGCGTCGGCTTCGCCATCGCCCACCGCGACGCCGACCAGCGCGAGCAGCCCCGCGCCCATCGCGCCGACCCCTTCCCCCTCCACGCGGATCTGCGCCTCGGAAACGCGCTGTGCGACCGCGCGCACTAGCCGCCCACTCCGGCCGTAGCGCGCTCCCTCAAAGGCGCTCCTGGTCCGCAAAGCGCCCGCGGTAGGCCGCGCGCCCTTCCGCGCGCATCACGACGAGCTGGCAGATCCGCACGCCGGCGTGGATCTCGAGCGGGTGCCCCGAGACGTTGCTGATCTCGAGCACCTGCCGGTTCGACACGCCGGGCTGCACGAACGCCGACGTCACGTGAATCATCAGGCCGAGCCGCGCGAAGCGGCTGCGGCCCTCGAGCAGCCCGCACAGATCGTTCGCGAGCGTGATCCGCTCGCGCGTGATGCCGTGGATCGTCGCGCCCGGCGCGAGCACGTACGGCTTTGCCAGCGACGCGAGACGCGTGTGGTCGCGGTAGTCGACGTCCTCGCGGATCGGGATCGGCTCGCTGCCGCGCTCGATCACGCGGATCTCGTCGCCGAGCGTGAGGTCGATCGACGCGGGCCCGATCTGGCCGGGCTCGAGCGGCTCGATCTGGATGCGCTGCTTCGCGATCTCCTCGAGCAGGACGTCGCGCGTGAGCACCGTCATGGCCGGCGAATCCTTAGCATGCGCGAGATGCGGCACCCGTTCTTCGCCCGCGCTCGCCCGCTCGTCTTCGGCCATCGCGGCGCCTCGGGTGAGCGGCCTGAGAACACGCTGATCTCGTTCGAGCGCGCGCTCGCGCAGGGCGCGGACGTGCTCGAGACCGACGTCCACTCGACGCGCGACGGCGAGATCGTCGTGCTGCACGACGCGGACGTCGCGCGGACGACCGATGGCAGCGGCGACGTCGCGAGCCTCACCTGGCGTGAAGTCGCGGAGCTCGACGCCGGCGCGCGCTTCCTCGCAGCGGACGGCGGCACGCCGTTCCGCGGCCGCGGCGTCCGCATTCCGCGTCTCGCCGAGCTGTTCGAGCGCTTCCCCGACGCGCACTTCAACATCGAGCTGAAGCGCGACGACGCGCGCCTCGTCGCCGCGGTGCTCGCGCTGCTCCGGCACCACGGGCGAGAAGAGCGCACGCTGCTCGCGGCCGAGCGCGACGACACGATGCGCCGGCTGCGCGCGGCGGTAAGCGCGGAGCGCTGCGGCGCCGCGCTCGGCGCGTCGGTCGGCGACGTGCTCGGCTTCGTGCGCGCCGCCGTCGAGGGCTCGCAGCCGCCCGCCGGCCCGATGGCGCTCCAGGTCCCGGCCGAGTTCGCCGGCCGGCCGCTGGTGACGCCGGAGCTGCTGGAGTTCGCGCACGCGCACGGCGTGCAGGTGCACGTGTGGACGATCAACGCTCCGCCCGAGATGGAGCGGCTGCTCGCGCTCGGCGTCGACGGCGTGATGAGCGATTTCCCCGGCTTGTTACGAGGGGTCGTGGAAGCGCGGCGTGGCGCATGAGCCGCTGCGCCCCGCGACGCTGATCCGCGAGGAGTTGGCGCGGCTCGCGCGCGCCGCCGGCCGGCGGCCCGTGCTCGACCTCGCGTGCGGGCGCGGGCGCAACGCGCTCGCGGCGGCGGCCCACGAGATGCGCGTCTGCGCGCTCGACCGCGACGACGCCGCGCTCGCCGAGCTCGGCGCGCGCGCGCGCGAGGCGGGCCTCGAGGTCGCCCGCGTACGGGCCGACGTCGAGGCCGGCTTCGCGCTGCCATTCGCGACCGGCTCGCTCGGCGGCGTGCTCGTGTTCCGCTTCTTGTTTCGGCCGCTCGCGGCCGAGATCACGCGCGTGCTCGCGCCCGGCAGCCTGCTCGTCTACGAGACGTTCACGACCGCTCAGCGCACGCTCGGCGGCGGTCCGCGCCGCGCGGCGTTTCTGCTCGAGCCCGGCGAGCTCGCGGCGCTGTTCCCGGCGCTGAGGACGCTGCGGAGCGAGGAAGGCGTGTTCGCAGAGACGGAGCCGACCGCGCTCGCGCGGCTCGTCGCCGTCAAGCCGGAGTAGCGGGCGCTCCGCTGGCGGCGTGGCTCGCGTCGATCCGCTCGAGCGCCCAGCGCGCGTGCGCGGCGAGGAGCGGATCCGCGCCCCGCGCGTGACGCGCGACCAGCTCGCGGAGCGCTGGGTCGCCGCGATTGCCCGCCGCGACGAGCGCGTTGCGCACGAGCCCGCGGTGCCTCGCGCGCCGCAGCGCGCTCCGGTGCGTCGCCGCACGCCACGCATCCTCGTCGAGCGCGAGCAGCCACGCGAGCGACGCGCGCGCGAGCTCGTCGCGCGGCGCGAAGCGCGCCTGCAACGCGCTGCTCTCGGCGCTGGCGTCGGTACGCCGCCGCAGCGCGCGCGCATTCCACGGACACACCTCCTGGCACACGTCGCAGCCGAACACCCATTCGCCGTGCGCGGCGCGCAGCGGCTCCGGAATCTCGCCGCGCAGCTCGATCGTCGTGTACGAGAGGCAGCGCGTCGCATCGAGCACGTACGGCTCCGGGAACGCGGAGGTCGGGCACGCGTCGAGACACGCGCGGCAGCTGCCGCAGTGATCGGGCTCTTCCGCGTCGGGCGGCAGCGCGAGGTCGGTGATCACGACGCCGAGGAACAGGTACGACCCGAGCTCGCGATCGATCAGCAACGTGTGCTTGCCGATCCAGCCGAGCCCCGCGCGTGCCGCAGCGGCGCGCTCGAGCACGGGGCCGGTGTCGACGTAGCTACGCAGCGCGACCGGCGTCTCCACGAGCGCCTCGATCGCGCTCTCGAATGCGCGGAGGCGCTCCGCGAGCACGTCGTGGTAGTCGTCGCCGAGCGCGTAGCGCGAGATGCGGCAGTCGCCCGATGCGGGCGGCGACTCGCTCGCGTAGCGCAGCGAGACCACGATCAACGAGCGCGCGCCAGGCACGAGCCGGCGCGGATCGATGCGCTCCTCGCTGCGCCGCGCGAGGTATGCCATCTCGCCGCCGTAGCCGCGCGCGAGCCACTCGCGCAAGAACGTGTTGCGCGCGCTGGGCGCCGCCGGCGCGAAGCCGACGCGGTCGAAGCCGAGCGCGATGCCCAGCGCGCGCACGCGCTCGGCGATCTCGCTCATGCTCGCGCCAGCCGCTTCTCGTACACGCGCAGACCGGCGTCGGCGGCGAGCAGCAGGCCGACCGCAACGACGTAGATCGACAGGCCGAGCGCGGTGTGGATCCAGCCCGACGTCGCGCGCTCGATCCCGAGCTCGAGGCAGAGCAGAACGGTGACGACCACGCGCGCGAGGTTTCCGACCAATGCGGCCGGCAGAACGAGCGCGATCAGCGCGGCGCGCGTACGGCGGCGCTTCAGGCTCATGAACGCGAGCAGGACTCCGAGCGCGCTCAGCGTGTAGAGCGAGGTCGCTCCGCTGCACGCTTCGGCGACCTCGACCTGCCCACCTGCCATCTCGATCACGAAGCCGTTCAGGAAGACCGGCACGCCGAGCGCGTAGAGCACTTCGACCGAGCGAATCGACGCCCAGGCCTGAAGCCAGTTGACGAGCGGACCGTGCCACTCGTCGGGCGGCGGCACCATGAACAGCAAGTACGCGAGCGGAAACGCGAGCGCGACGAGCCACGCGCGCCCGCGCCGGAACCAGACGAGCGCCGCGACGCTCGCGACGACGCCGACGCCGGCGACCGTGAGCGAGGACATCAGCCAGCCGCCGAGCGCGACGATCAGCGCAACCGCGAGCGCGACGAGCCCGATCGGCTCGCTGCGCGCCGGCGTGAGCTCGAGCTCGCGGCCGCGACCGGCTGCAACCAGGTAGGCCACCACCGGCACGAGGAAGCCGTGCGACATGTGGTCCGAGCTCCACCAAGCGCGCGCGAGGTCGACGAGGATGCCGGCGAGCACAGCCAGCAGCCCCGCGAGCAGCAGCTTGTCGCGGGAGTCGAAGCTCGACCTGACTGCGCCCGACTCGGTCACTGCAACTCCGGGGTCATGCGAGCCTATCATCGGCAACTCAGGAACTGAGTTGCCGAAATCATGCGAGACGCGACGTCTGCGGCTCGCGCGCGCAGCTCAGATGCAGCGGGTCGGAGCCGATGGACACGCCCATGCAGGAGCGACTCGTCTTCTTGATCGGCGCGCCCCGGTCGGGCACGACGCTCACCGCGCGAATGCTCGGAGCCCACTCCGACGTGTTCGCGCCGGCGGAGCCGCACCTGATCTCCCCGCTCGCTCACCTGGGCTTCCACGACCGCGTCGACGAGGCGCCCTACGACCCAGTGATCACGCAGATCGGGCTGCGCGAGCTGGTCGCCGGGCTACCGAGCGGTGAGCAGGACTACCTGGAAGGTCTTCGCCGCTTCACGGACCACCTCTACGCGCGTTCGATCGAGCGCAGCGGCCGGCGGATTTATCTCGACAAGACACCGGCTTATGCGCTCGTCCTCGACTTTCTCGCGAAGCTGTATCCGAGCGCCCGCTACGTCGTACTGACGCGCCACCCGATCGCGATCTGGTCGTCGTACGTCGACTCGTTCTTCGCTGGCGACGCGGCCGCGGCGCATGCGCGAAACCCGGTGCTCGAGCGCTACGTGCCCGCGATCGCGCGCTTCCTACGTGAGCGGCCCGTGCCGCTGGTCCACGTGCGATATGAAGAGCTCGTCCGCGATCCCGAGAAGCACCTGCGCGAGATCTGCGCGTTCCTCGGGCTCGACTTCCAGCCGTCCATGATTCAATACGGCGACGCGGAAGAGCCGGCGCGGCCGGTCGCGAGCGGTCTGGGCGATCCGATCGGGGTCGATCGCGAGAAGCGACCCACCACGCAGTCGGTCGGCAAATGGACCGCAGCGCTCACGGGGGACCCGGCTCGTCTCGCACAGTGCCGCGAGATCGTCGCGCGCCTGGACGATGACGACCTCGCGACCTGGGGCTACGCCGGCCCCGAGCTGCGCAGGGCGCTCTCGGAGCTCGATCCCCGCGGCGCGGGCCCCAACCGGGCGCAGCTGACGCGCTACGCGCTCGAGCGCCGCTTGCTCGTGCGCCTCCGGCGCAACATCCGAACCAACGCGCTGGGACGCCTCGTGCGCCGCGTCCGGACGATCTGCGACATCCTGCTGCGCTGAAAAAAAGTGTGAGGCGGCTGCTTTTCTGACCGATGCAGCTGTGTTAACCGGAGAGCCCATGGAAGCGAACACGCAACAGCAGACTCCGGTCGCAACGCCCTACGAGGCCCCCGGCTTCGAAGTGATCTCGCTCTCCTGCGAGATCAGCGCGTACGCGCCGGACGATCAGCCGCTCTTCTAGAGCCGAGCCGAAGGCCTGACCGCGGGCGCCACGCGCGTCCGCGGGGCCGTCAGCGCGACACGCGCGCGGCGAGCGCGCGCACGCGCGGATCGAGCAGCAGCGCGGCGGTGTCGCCTGCCTGCGCCCGCGCCCGCAGCTCCGGGTCCGCGAGCAGCGCCTGCAGCTCGGGATCGGCGCGCAGCTCGCGCAGTCTCGGCGCGACCTCCCGCATCACCGCGGCCATCTCCTCGTGGAACTGCTGTGCGTCGAGCGCGGACGTCTCGGCGACGAGGCCGAGATTCGCGAGCTTCGCGCGCAGCTCCGCGTCGCGCGCGAGCTCCGAGAACGTCGGTCGCGCAAGCGCGCCCGCGACATCGCCGTTCTCGAGATCGCTCCAGAAGCCCTGATCCGCCTGGAGCACGCGCAGGCGCGGATCGGCGGCGACATCGGCGAACGCCGTCATCGCTGCGCCCGGCTCGGCGATCCACTTCGCCGTGACGCGGCTCCCGCGGTCGCCGTCCGCGGCGAGCTGCGTCGCAGCAACTCCGGCGACCTGCTGGCCGATCCCCGCGGAGCGCGAGCTCGAGAGGTCCGGGAGCGCCGGCGCGCGCCCGGTCGCGCGCACGCTCTCGCTGAACCCCGCGAGCCAGAGCAGCGGGAGCACCAGCAGCCCCCCGCGAGCGAGGCCGCACAGCGACCCGAGCGCACGAGAGGGGTCCGACGGCTCGGCGCCTTCGGCGCGGGCGCGCACGCGGCGCGCCGCCAGCTCGATCCCGAGCTGCACCACGATGAACGCGCCGATGCTCGCGCCCGCGATCGCGAGCCAAGACGCATCCACCAGCTTCCCGGCAAGCAGCGAGGCGCCATACGCGACGACCAGACCGAGCAGGCGGATCGCAGCCTCCGCGGCGCCGCGATGCGCGCCGAGCCACGCGAACACGAGCAGCGCGACGAGCATGCCGAGATCGAGCGCCATCACGAGCAAATCGACGCTCCGCGCGCACGGCTGAAGCGCGCCGCTGCAGCCATGGCGCTGCAGCGCTGCAGCGCGCGCGCTGCATCTCCACGCCGCGGGGAGCGCGGAGGGCCCGCCGCAGCGCGATTCGCGCGTGGCATGGAGGTTGCTCTTCGCGAGCGGCCATGCTGCGATGGGAACCCATGGACCGACGTTCGCGCGACGAGTGGCGAGAGATGCGACGCGCGATGCGCCATGCCGCGCGCACCGCCCGCGTGGAGCTCACGCGCGCCGGCCGCGACGTCGTGGCCGCCGCGCGCAAGGAGCTCACACCCGAGCTGCGCGCGCTGCGTGACGCCAAGAAAGCGGCCGATGCGCGGATCGGCTTCCTCACCCACGGCACCGCCTACGTCCTCGTGATCTTCGGGATCCTGATCACCGGCGGCTTCAAGGCGGCCTTCATCACCGCGGTTTTCTGGGGGATCGGCCTCGCCTCGCACTTCATCGGCGCGATTCTCGGCCCGGAGCTGCGCAAGCGCTGGATCGACGAGGAGGTCGGCCCGCGCGTCGCGACGGAAACCCAAGAGCAGCGGCGCAACCTCGAGAGCGAGCAGGCGCGCCGCGTCCAGCGCCTGTCCGCGTCGCTCGCGCACGAGATCCGCAACCCGATCACCGCCGCGAAGAGCCTCGTGCAGCAGATGGGCGAGGACCCGAACGCCGCCGAGAACGTGAGCTACGCGCAGGTGGCGCTCGGCGAGCTCGAGCGCGTCGAGCGCTCGATCGCGCACCTGCTCAAGTTCGCGCGCGAGGAGGAGCTGCAGCTCGCCGACGTGCGCCTCGACGAGATCGCGACCTCGGCGCTCGCGACGTTGCGCGACCGCATCCGCGATCTCGGGGTTCGGCTCGACACCGACTACGACGACGCGGGCACGCTCAGCGGCGACGCGGAGCAGCTGCGCCGCGTCGTGATCAACCTCGCGTCCAACGCGCTCGACGCGCTGCGCGAGGCGAAGACGCCCGCGCCGGCGCTGCGCGTCGCGGTCGGCGAGAACCTCGCGGGCACCGAGGCCTGGCTCCGAATTCGCGACAACGGTCCCGGGATCCCGGCCGAGCACCTGCCCCGCCTGTTCGATCCGTTCTTCACGTCGAAGGACGGCGGCACCGGGCTCGGCCTCGCGCTCGCGAAGAAGATCGCCGATGCGCACGGCGGCACGCTCGATGTCGCGAGTGAGCCCGGCCGCGGCGCCGAGTTCGTGCTGACGCTGCCGAGGAGCCGCTCCACCAGCGGAGGCGCGCAATGACGGCGCCGCGCGTGCTGATCGTCGAGGACGAGGCCGGCATCCGGCTCGCGCTGTCCGGCTTGTTACGGCGCGAGGGCTACGAGATCGCGCAGGCAAGCGACGGTCGCGAGGCCGAGACGCTGCTGCGCGCGAGCGCATACGACCTCGTGCTGACCGACCTCGCGCTCGGTAGCGGACCCTCCGGCCTCGACGTGCTGAAGTGCGCGCGCGAGGTCTCGCCGGACTGCCCGGTGGTGATGATCACCGCGCACGGCAACGAGAAGCTCGCGGTCGAGGCGATGCGGCTCGGCGCCGAGGACTACGTGCCGAAGCCGTTCGACAACGACGAGATCCGCCTCGTCGTGCGCCGCGCGCTCGAGCGCACGCAGCTCGCGCGCGAGAACCGGCTGCTGCGCGAGCGCGTCGAGCGCGAGTACGGCCTCGCCGGCATCGTCGGCGGCGGGCCCGCGATGAAGCGCGTGTTCGAGACGCTGCGCAAGGTCGCGCCAACCGACCTCACCGTGCTGATCCGCGGCGAGAGCGGCACCGGCAAGGAGCTGGTCGCGCAGGCGCTGCACGAGCTCTCGCCGCGCCGCGAGCGGCCGTTCGTCGCCGTGAACTGCGCGGCGATCGCGCGCGAGCTGGTCGAGAGCGAGCTGTTCGGGCACGAGCGCGGCGCGTTCACCGGCGCCGACGCGCGGCGCGCCGGCCGCTTCGAGGCCGCGAACGGCGGGACGCTCTTCCTCGACGAGATCGGCGACATGGCCCCCGCGACGCAAGCCAAGGTGCTGCGCGTGCTGCAGGAGAAGCGCTTCGAGCGCCTCGGCGGGACGACGCCGATCGAGGTCGACGTGCGGATCGTCGCGGCGACGCACCGCAATCTCGAGGCCGAGGTCGCCGCGGGGCGCTTCCGCGAGGACCTCTACTACCGGCTGCGCGTGGTCGACGTCGCGCTGCCGCCGCTGCGCGAGCGGCGCGAGGACCTGCCCGCGCTCGCGCAGCGCCTGCTCGCGCAGCTGGGGGATCGCCAAGCGCGCGCACCGAAGGCGCTGACGCCCGCCGCGCTCACTGCGCTCGCGCGCCACGCGTGGCCCGGGAACGTGCGCGAGCTGCGCAACGCGCTCGAGCGCGCGGCCGTACTGTCCGAGGGCGAGGCGATCGATGCCGGCGACCTGCAGCTCGACGCCGGCGCGAGCGCCCCGCCCGACGACCCGAGCCTCTCGTTCGGTGAGGCCAAGCGCCGCGCCACCGAGGACTTCGAGCGCGCCTACCTGCTGCGCGCGCTGCGCGCCCACGGCGGCAACGTCTCCCGCACCGCAGACGCGATCGGGATGGTGCGCCAGAGCCTCCAGCAGAAGATGCGGGAGCTCGGACTGCGCGAGGCACTCGCGAATGGCGACTCGGACGGCAACCCCAGCTGAACCACTCCGCGCGCGCGCCGCGTAGGCGCTCGCAGGAGAAGATCGCGGCGCCCGTCGCCGCACGGAGGACTGCATGGAATCCGAACGACCCAGCTTCTTCGCCCGCCTCGGATCGCTGCTGCGCGGCCTCGGCTTCGGCTGGGTGCGGGAGCGCGAGGAGCGCAACCCGCGCGCCGTCTACGAGCAGGCGATCCAGTCGCGGCTCGCCCAGTACCGCGAGCTGAAGAACGCTGTCGCAGGAATTCTCTACACCCGTAACAAGCTCGAGGCAGAGCTCGCCGAGCGCCGCCACGAGATGTCGCGCACGGTCGAGGACATCCGGCGAGCGCTCGCGCGCAGCGACGACGCCGCCGGCCTCGCGCTCGTGCAGCACAAGCAGAACGTCAGCGCCGATCTCGAGCGCATCGAGGGCGAGGTCGAGACGCTGCGCGGCGAAGCCGAGGACGCGAAGAAGAGCCTGATGCGCTTCCGCGAGGAGATTCGCCATCTCGAGCAGGAGAAGGGCCGCATGCTCGCGGCGCTCGCGAGCGCGCGCGCCCGGCGGCGTATGCACGAGGCGCTCGACGGGCTCTCGGTCGAGGCCGACGTGCAGGCGCTCGAGAACGTGCGCATGCACGTGCACCGCGCGGTCGCGGCCGCGTCGCTCGAGCGCGAGCTCGGCGCCGGCGACGAGACGTCGCAGCGCATTCGCGCGCTGCGGCGCGAGGCGATCGAGGAAGGCGCGCGGCGCGAGTTCGAAGAGCTGAAGCGGCTGCACGGCGCACGGCAGGTGAACGGCGCCAGCAACGCGATCGACGCGGTCAGCGCGGTGGGCCACGCATGAGCGCCGCGCACGGCTGGAGCGATGCGCTCGCAAGCGGCGCGAAGCGCCGCGCGCAGCGAGCCGCAGGCGAGCGAAGTCAAAGCCGCCACGACGAGCGCGAGTTCGCGCCGGCGCTGCGCGCGATCGAGCGCGCGCGCCAGCTCGCGCCGCAGCTGCGGCTGCTCGGACGCGTCCACAGCTTGCTCGGTGGCGCGCTGCTGAGCGCGGCGCTCGTGTCGAGCGTCGTGCTGAGCTCGGCCGCGCTGTTCGCCGCGGGCATGCCGCGCGAGCTGCTCGCGATCGGAGGCGCAGCGATCGGCCTCCTCGCGCTGCTCGGCGCGCCGTGGCTCGCGCTCGGCTTCGGGCTGCACCGGCGGCGCAGCTGGGCGCGCGCGCTCGGCGTCGTGCTGGGCGCGCTGCTGCTTCCATTTGCGCCGCTCGGCACCGCGCTCGGGATCTGGACGCTCGCGGTTCTGCTCGCGTGGCGCCCCGATTTCGCGCGCGCCGCGGGCGAGTGAACGGAGTCCCGGCTTAGCATCCGCTCCTCACACGAGGAGCAGCGAGATGTCCGAGCAGGTTCTCACGATCGCGCGCGAAAGCGGCGTCGCGACGCTGACGATGAATCGCCCGGGCGCGCGCAATGCGCTGAATGCCGCGCTTCGGCGTGCGCTGCGCAACGCGTTCGTCGAGCTCGAGCGCGATCCGAGCATCCGCGCGGTGATCCTGACGGGCGCGGGGAAGGCGTTCTGCGCCGGCCTCGACCTGAAAGAGATGGGCGAGCGCGGACCCGGCGCAGGCGGCGACGGCGAAGCGGGCGGGCTCTCGCACGGGCTCGTCGAGACGATCGAGCGCTATCCGCATCCGGTGATCGGCGCGATCAACGGCTTCGCGATCACCGGCGGCTTCGA
>Ga0187894_10002736_pt1 | contig 20723 bp, 10 predicted proteins | sample GBC1701081metaG_FD_136650 | JGI IMG/M metagenome (GOLD analysis project Ga0187894, IMG submission 136650) | White microbial mat communities from a lava cave in the Kipuka Kanohina Cave System on the Island of Hawaii, USA - GBC170108-1 metaG ...
AAGCTTGAGGGCCGCGCGAGGGTCAAGGCCGTTCCTGATTGCCTGATCTCAAGCAATTCCCGCGCCTAAATGCTATATATATATTCTCCAATAGATTTACACGTGGACAATAACAATGAATTACGGTATCTTTCCGCGCGATGATCCTCACTGGATGCTGATTCCCCGTCGGCATGTTGATCGGAGATTTGTTGGATTGGGCGGCTTGCCCTCACTTGTCAGGCAAAGCCTCAAGTTTTTTGCAGTACCGACCCACTGAAATAAAACCAAATCAAGAACGTTTGCCCAAATTCCTTTCTTTAGACTGAGAGACCGTCTAGAAATCAATGAGCGGTCCGGCGTGTTGATGCGCGTTTCTCACTCACCCCTCGCCACGCGCGACAACCGACCCAGCAAGATAGGAACAGGCTTGATATAAAGTCTGGCGGCCTCACCACGCTGCCACAATAAGGAAAAGAAGTATGAAGAAGCATTCCTCGCTCTACACCACACTCTACACCACGCTTATACTCGCGGCCTTTGCGCTCAATCTCAATCTGATTCACGGCATGCCCGCTGGTCTTATGGATTGGTTAATTCCTCCAGCCAGGGCGCTCGCCGAAATATCGGGGAAAGACGGCGCATTAACCGTAACCACTCCCAACACCATCATCAACAAATATTGTGTGCTGGCCGCTAACGCTCCTGTCGGGGCGTCAGCGATAGCCGTCACAAATCCCGGTGGGCCGAACGGGCTGGATCCCGGCACGCTCACACCTGGCGACCTGATCCTGATCATTCAAATGGCGGGCGCCTCAATCAATACCAGCGACAGTCCGAACTACGGCGCAGTAACCAATCTGAACAGCGCCGGACGGCACGAATTCGTCACCGTCAGCTCTGTCGAAGGAAACCTCATCAGAATCAACCCGCCTTGCGGCGGATTGATGTTCAGTTACTCGGCGGCCGGGAAGACGCAGATCATCCGCGTGCCGCAATACACTTCGCTCACGATCGATAGCGGTGGGTCACTGACGGCGCCTGCCTGGAATGGCAAAACCGGGGGCGTCGTGGTCGCGCACGTCCAAAACAACGCGATCATCAACGGCGTGATTGACACCAGCGGTTTGGGTTACAGAGGAGGCGCGCTTTCGGTGTCGGGCGGCGCAGGTTTCCGCACCGATTATGTGACACCCCAGATGGATAACGGCGCGGAGAAAGGTGAAAGCTTCGCGGGTTATCAAACAGATTATGACCTGAACGGCGGGCGGTACGGACGCGGGGCTCCGGCCAATGGCGGCGGCGGCGGTACGGCTCATAACTCGGGCGGCGGCGGCGGCGCCAACGGAAGCAATGGAAAAACCTGGACGGGACAAGGCGTGATGGACAGCAGCGTGACCGGCGCGGCGGCTTGGCAACTTGACCCTGGTTATGCCGCCAACGGAAACGCCCTGACCGATTCGTCGGGGGGAGGCCGCGGTGGCTATAGCTATGGGGATGCCAATGCTAACGCGCTGACAAACCCGCCGGGCGACCCCATCTGGAGCGGCGACAACCGCCGTGAAGTAGGAGGGCTCGGTGGGCGTCCTGCTCCACAAGATACTTCAGGCCGCCTCTTCTTTGGCGGCGGTGGCGGAGCAGGCACTCAAAACGACAATACCGGCGGAGCAGGCGGCAGCGGCGGCGGACTGGTTTATATCATCGCGGATACAGTCAGCGGAACCGGCGTGTTGCGTTCCAATGGCGCCAATGGCGGCAACACGATTGGTGAAAGCCGCGACGGCGCAGGCGGCGCGGGCGCAGGTGGCGCAATCGTTATCTACGCCAAAACGCTCAGCGGCGTCAGCGCGCAGGCCAACGGCGGCCATGGAGGCAATCACATTCCGCCAGCGCCGCCTTTCGCGTCCCAATCCGTAGGTCCCGGCGCGGGCGGCGGCGGCGGCTTTATCGCTTACACCGGCGGCTCGATTTCGGCCCAGGTCAATCCGGACATTCAGGGCATCTCGCAGGGTTCGTCAGTATCCGAATTCCCGGCCAATGGCGCTACGCGCGGCGCAAGCGGCGCGATCCGCACTACCATCACCAGCATCCCGTTCTGTTCGACAACCAGCGACATTTCAGTCACCAAAACCAACAACGTCACAACAATCGTTCCGGGCGCGCCGACGACCTACACAATCGTCGTCAAAAATAACGGCCCGAACAACGTTTTCGGGATTCCGGTGACCGATCCACTGCCTCCGGTCTTCTCGAACATTACCTGGACGTGCTCAAGTTCGTCCGGATCGAGTTGTCTTGCGGCGAGCGGCGCGGGAAACCTCAACACACGGGTCAACCTGCTCAACGGCGGGACGGCCACATTCCAAATCACAGCGACACTTGATCCGTCGGCGCCTGCGGGGTCCGTCACAAACATCGTGACGATTGGCCCTCCGGCAGGAGCCGTCGACACAAATCCCGATAACGACGTGGCGAGCGACACCGATACGCTCGCTCCTCAGGCCGACCTTTCTATTACGAAGACGGATGGAGTAAGCGCGGTTACGGCCGGAGCCGGTCTGACTTATACAATCACTGTTCGCAACAATGGCCCAAGCACAGTCAGCGGCGCGACTGTAACCGACCCTCTCTCATCGAAATTTGGAGCCGCTTCATGGACGTGTACGGCATCGGCTGGTGGAAGCTGCGGGGCATCCAATGGAACCGGCAGCATTAACACGACGGTCAATCTGTCGCCGGGCGCGACAGCCACCTTCATAATTACGACGTCAGTGGCGCCCGGCGCCACCGGAACGCTCGTTAACACCGCCACCGTGACTCCGCCTCCCTCTGTTCCCGACACTGCGCCCAACAATAACAGCGCGACCGACACGGACACCATCAACCCGTCCGCCGATCTGGCGATCACCAAGACGGCTTCGCCCAATCCGGTTAACGCGACCGGAGAGGTGACTTTCACGATCAACGTCACCAACAACGGGCCGTCAACGGCAAATGACGTGACGGTGACCGATCCGTTGGCGTCCGGACTGACACTGGTTTCGGCTACGTCCACTCAGGGTTCATGCTCCGGAGCGGAAACAATCACCTGCAACATCGGATCTCTCGACACGACCGCGCCCAACAACGCCGCGACGATCACGATTAAAGCGAAGGTCGCTGGAAATTATCCGCCAGGGCCGCTCGCGAATACGGCCGTCGTCAGCAGTTCGACGAGTGACCCGAACAATAGCAACAATTCCAGCTCTTCGACGACCACTGTCCTCAAGGCTCCGGGAGCCAAGTTCAGGCCTTCCGACATAGCCATCCGCACAACCAGCGGAGCCGTCTGCATTGGCGGCGGCAAAATACTGAATGTCGAAATCAAGCTGACGAACACCGGCGATGGCAATCAGAAGGATAATCCAGGGCCCGAGTTCACGGCGCTGTTGCCCGCGCAATTAAGCGCGGTCACCGGATCATGCTCGGCGTCGAAGGGTGTCTGCTCGACCGGACTGGCCCAGATCGACTGGAATGGCGAGGTCACCCCAGGCGAAACGGTAACCATCAACTACAGAGTGCTCGTTCGCCAGAGTGTGCAAACCGGCCAGCGGTTCTGCACAGATTTCAAGGTTAATTACGACACTGACAGCAACGACGTGAACGACGCGACGACGACGGCGCAATCCTGCCAGACGGCAAACTGTCAGCCTGCGCCCTGCTCCGGCCCTGATTGTCCTGATCTTGGCCCCGGCATCTCGTTACCGGACATGCCGTCGCCTGTAAGCAGTGATACGAGGCCAGGCTCGATCCTGATCTTCCCGGCTTATACCTCCGACGCGTCGAGCCCCAATTCGCAAAACACGCGCATCAACATAACAAACGTTGATGCGTCACGCCCGGCGTTTGTGCACCTGTTCTTCGTCGACGGGAACTCATGTTCCGTCGCGGACAGCTACTTGTGCCTGACTCCGGTTCAGACCGCGAGTTTCCTCATGTCGGATTTGGATCCGGGCGTGGCCGGCTATCTAATCGCCGTCGCGGTAGACAGCCAGGGATGCCCGACCAACTTCAACTACCTGATCGGGGACGAGTACATCAAGTTCGCTTCGGGACATTCGGCCAACCTGGGCGCGGAATCCGTCTCAGCGATTAATGTCCCGTCGTGTTCGCCGAGCGAAAACAACGCGACCATCAAACTCGACGGAGTTCAGTTCAGTCAACTTGGGCGTGTTGTGGCCGCAGACTCATTGGCAAGCGTCGGCGATAACAACTCGACTCTCCTCATCGTTGATCGCATCGGCGGCCACTTAGGACTGAGCGCGACCACTATCGGATCCCTGTTCGGCATTCTGTATAACGACATCGAAGTCGGGTACAGCTTCACGGCCAATTTGGGGACCTGTCAGTTGCGGGCGCCGCTCACCCAAAACTTCCCCCGCACCGCGCCGCGATATCCTGACGTTGTGCCTCCGGGACGCAGCGGATGGCTGAAGTTATGGATTGGCACACCCAGCGATGAGGCGGCGTTGGTCGGCGCGACGATCAACGCCAATTCGACGGCCGAGGGATATCGAGGCGGACATAATCTGCACAAGCTGACGCTCGGTAGCGCCACGCTGACTATCCCGATCTTCCCGCCATCCTGTCAGTAACCGCAGTAAGCGGTAAAACAGACGATCGGCGTGAGTGGACAGAAATGACAGACTTCCTGTTCATTTCCGTTCGCTCACGCCGATCGTTTGCTTGCTACCTGTCACACCTTTCGACCGCAGGGCTTTGCCACAAGGCTTTGGAGGCTTGCGCCTGTCAAAATCCGCCTACTTGAGGTAGACTCTTCACACCTTGAGACGCTTAAGCCTTTTCCCCAAACAGCGCCTCTCTACCTCTCCCTCAATGACAATCTCCCTGAACAATTCCCCAAACAGCGCCTCTCTACCTCTCCCTTAATGACAATCTCCCTGAACAATTGAATACCGGAGCAGTCCTCATGAATCTTGTCAGAATTAAGGAACAGTTTTTGAACGGCGTGAAGACATCTGGGTTATCAGATGCAGTTTACGATCTCGGCTACCGTAGTGTTAATCGCTTCACCATGCTAAAGATATTGAAGTGCGTGATGATTGACACCGCCGACCGCAAATTCCTACAGGGCGCCAACGGATACACCTATGAATTCCTCGATCCGGAAAAACTGATAGTCCTGTCGAAAAATCGTGAGTATAAATTAGAGAGAGGCTTTCTGAATGAAGCTATAAGCAAAGGCGATGAATGTTTCGCTATTCTGGACGGCGATTCCCTTGCCAGTTATGGCTGGTATTCCAACCAATCTACCAGGGTGAGTAATGTGTTGGAGCTTCATTTCAACGAGCGTTATATCTACATGTACAACGGCTTCACTCATCCGAATTACAGAGGGCAACGGCTCCATGCGATAGGCATGACTATGGCGCTGAATCATTATCTCAATCGAGGATATAAAGGAATTGTCTCGTGGGTTGAAGCCAACAACTTCAGCTCGCTGCGGTCCTGTTATCGGATGGGTTACAGAAACTTTGGAGAGATCTATGTCATCAAGTTCTTCCGCAAACACATTATTCTTTGCAGCAGGGGATGCCGGGATTACGGCTTTAAAGTGTCGGCAATCAGCTAGATCGGCCTCGTCTTTTTTGTAGACGGATGGCTCTAACGAACGTATAGTATGCCCACCCGCAGGCGTATTATCGTGCGGACCTCATCGGGGCCCCTCACCGGGCAATATGGATTTGGATGTGAGATTTTGGTTCGAGATTTTGGATGCGAGATTCGGATGTGATTTGATAGCGCCAGTCCCCGTCCATGGCAGTGAGGCTTTTGGGTTTTCAGCCCCGGAGACCCTGAGTTGACAGCTTCAATATCCAATTAAAGACTTCCCCCCAATCTTTCTCCTGAACTCCAGACTCTGATCGCAATACATTCCTGATCCTCACGAAAGAGTATTACCCCCATCCTTAAATCGTTTGGTCTGTTTCGACGTCCTTTGTCTCAACGTCTGAGGATGGGCAGCAAACCGGCACAGGAGTGAACACCATGTATAGGATAGGATTGATCATATTCATAAGCTTGAGTTCGCTTATGCGTCCCGGATTACAGGCGGTAACGCCCGCGCAGGATGCCATTCGCGCCGAAGCGATACGGTCGAACAACAGCATCGATGGCCGACCACTGCCGCTCGCCGGACATTGGAACACGGGCACAGAGGCGGACGGCTTCAGCCCTGATTACCAGATGAGGATGATCGAGCAGGGGCATTACATGCTCCCCTGGTTCCAGATGCCGGCGATTGACCTGCTCCGCGACGATCCGCGATGGGTCAGTTATTACGAGGCGGCGATCAAGCGGGCGGCCCAGCTCAAGCTGCCGATCTCGTTTGTCGGAACGCAGTGGGAGTCGCTGCTGACGGACGAGTCTTATTTCAATCTGCCGCAGGAAGACAATCCCAACGTCATCGGCCTGGACGGATCGCCACGGCGCGAGGTCTCGCCCTTCGGAGGCGACACGGCGTGGCGTGAGGTGGGCATGCGATGGACCTCCAGCCCGATGATGCGCCGGTTGCAGGACTGGTATCCCGATCCGCCGCTGGTGCTCTTTATCTCCAACAACGAACAGCCGAAGCTGGGCTGGATGAGAGTGGAAGAAGAAAAGCGTTACCTGGCGAATTACGGGCGCGGCCGGAGTGACGATTTCAAGCGCAAGCTGGTAGGCGACGCCTGGATCGCGCGCTACCGTCTCTTGCAGGAGGGCATGCGCGAGGGGCTGAGCTATTTGAAGTGGCGAACGAACGCCCGCTTCGTCGGCTACGACGCTTTCGGCCCGTCTCATTTCGGGCGCTACCCGGATTGGATAGAGACTTCGTTGTATCGCCGCGGACGAATCGATCCGAACCCGCTGGCCTGGGATGGTGGCTCGCCCTCGTTCTATCTCTTCAACTTTTTGGGTGTTTATGACCACACAGTCTTCAGCCCGCAAGTCGAGGCGATGAACTGGGTCTTTATGCAACAAGAGGCCTACCGACTCAACCCGCGCTTCTGGTTCGAGATGTCCACCTGGGATGGACACGAACCCGGAGCCTTTAACGACAAGCGCATAGCCTTCGCTCAACTGGGGCAATTCTTCACCCCCGCGCGTTACGGCGGCATGGTTCAGTTCGGCATGTGGTTGCTGCGCCCGCGCGTGGTGCGCGAATTCCGCGGCTATCGCGATACCCTGGCTGCGTCCGAGCGCTACTTTCTCCCGATCGTCGAAGCGGTGGACAAGATATACGCCGCCCCGACGCTGCAAGCGTTCTGGCGCAAAGGCCGTCTGGTAGCCAATAACAGGCGCGCGCATCCCTATCAGCAGAATATCCCCGCCGAGTATCAAAACACCGAACGCTGGTTCCTGCTCGACACCTCGCTCGATCCGCGATGGCAGTGGGGTTTGGACACGGTCCTGCCCGTCTACTCGCTCGCCTTGGTGACTGGACAAGCGCCGGAGCGGAAGTGGCTGCTCTACGCGCACGCCCCCTCGGGCGAGCGCCGATCCGTCCTCATCACTATTCCCGATTACAAACCAGTCCTGGTGGATGTGTCGGTGGGAGGATCGTTTTACTTGGTTGATGAGCGGCTCAGCCAGGTTCAGGCCGTACATCAGAGCGCGCCTGTTGTAGCGCCCATTATAAGAAGAATACGCAGGAGGTGAGCTTACGAAGGTAGGCAAAATTCCGACCCCACACATTTGTTACGCTGAGCGACTGAGCTACAAAAATTTGCCGGATGCTGGTTTAACCATAACCGAAGCTTTCATCAAAAGTGCGGGAGAGCCGTAAAAGTGACCTACTGACAAGCCTGAAGAATTGACCCACCATCCAGATTGTGAAAGAAGTCAAGAAAGATAATCTCGCAATAGTCGTGCAGATCCGCGGCGTCATGCCTGCCACTGTTTCAACCGCTCGACCAGTTCCAGCATCTCGCGGCGTTTCCTCTCGAATAGGGCGAAGGTTAGGATGATCAGCACGCCGAAGGCGATTCCGGTCACGGGCCACAACCAACCCCAGTCCAGGTTTACCGACGCCGTCCAGATCATCGCCAGCATCGACAGCAGCAGGAACGCCGTGCCCAGGAAAAGAAATGCGCGGATGCGCAGCATCAAGCCCGCGAGCACGCCTATCACGGACAAGACGGCCAATACCATTGTCAACCATGGCGATTCGCTCACGCCGTTGATGAAGATGTCCGAGGTTGAAGAGACGTAGATCATCATCAGCGTCGTGTAGCGAACCATCGTCATTTGATCCTTCGTCAACCGGTCGCGATTGACGCGCGCGGCGGCCAGCACCGAGAGCGAAACAGGGATGAGCCACAACTGCGGGTGCTGATAAAAACCGTAGCCTTCAACTCCGTTGAGCAGCTTCCACAACCCGCCGTTGCCGGCGAACACCGCGAGGATTCCGAACGTGAGCGAGCGCCGCATCACCGAGAGCACGCCGTAAAACAATCCCACCAGAAACAGCAGGCCGGGATAAGAGACCTCCGAATCGATTACCCAGAAGCCAATCGCCGGCAGAAGCGGCAACAGAATGCCCGTTCGTTCCAGCGGTTCGGCCAAAACCAGCTTGCCCCGTTTGCGGAAAAGCTCGCCAAGCCCCACGCCAGTGAAAGCCAGCAGCATTACGACCAGCGGCCACCAGGTCCGAAAGAATCCGCCGAAAAGCCACGGGAGCGTCATTCGCATATGCAACAAAGTTACGACCGTCAGGACTTCGGCCCCATATACGTAATTCATTCTCCCCCGTTCGCTGAGATTGAACGGATCGCGCCCGGGCGATAGGGCGAAGACAATGCAGGCGATCGAGCCCGAGATCAAAGCTACAAAGACCGCGGCGATTACAGGCCACGACATCATCGCTCCTCCACGCAAAACATAATTCGACGCCTCGGCGATGAGCGTGGCGACGAGCGCCGTCAATCCAACAACGGCGACGCCTGGCAGTTGGGCTTTCACTCCGCGCCGCCATTCATTTTCGTTCGCCAGGTTGCGGATGATGATGAACCTGTATCCGAGTAAAACCGCTTCAGCTATGACCATCACGATCACCGCGCGATTGATCACCTGCAAACCTACGGCAGGCGCCAGCCACATCCATCCCCATAACACCGCGCTCAACAACGCCAGCCGAATGCAGGTCGTTATCAGACGCTGGCTCTTCAAAGCCTCGGCAAGCAATGCAATCGAGATCGGAACCGCAATCGTGGAGGTGGCCGCAATCAATCTTTGCGTTGTCGAATCGAAGTTGAAGATGATGGCGAATGTGATCGCATAAGCGGCGACGCCCAACACGCCGGTCGCGGCGATCAGCCAGGACGAAAACCGCGCTGATTCCCCGCCCCTCAATGGCATTCGGAATCGGGCGGCAAGAAGTCTCAACCATTCTCGTTTGCGCCACAAAACGCTCGTCGTTAGCGCGTAAAGAGGGAGCGCCGCAGCGACCAGAACCGCAAGGCTGTTCAACGTTATGCCGAGCGAGGCGAAAAGCATTCCGATCGCTATCAACCCGGCTCCGTATAGCCCGCGAAGCGCATACTCGCAATCATCGTCCCACAAACAAGCCATCAGCAACGCAACGACTGACATCAGAGCAGACCAATTCAGGAATTGGTTTCCAACTGGCCCCGCGCCGTTCAGGAGAAATTCGAGGCCGAGAATCATGCACAACATCCCGAGAGAAATTCGCGCCGCCACGGAATGAAATGGAGTGATGCCGCCCCTCGCCTCCGCGGCGCCGCGACGAGGCGCCGCTTTCAATTCGATTGCCAGCCAGGCGATTGCGGGCAAAGCCAGAACGATGGTGTTCACAGCCAGTAGTTCCAGCAATTCGGAGTCAGACGCGGAGCGGAACGCGAAGTCCGATAAATCCGGCTTGATCCAAAAGTAGAATCTGCTCGCCGCAAAGTTGAGAGAGGCTCCGGCAAGATAAAGAAAACCGCGCCTCCCGCTCACCACAGTCAATCCGGCAAACAGCAGGCAGATCGAGATTGAAAAGCCGGTGGTCCACCACGGCTCGCCGGGCGAAGAACCGCTTCGCAAGATCATCGCAATCGTCACGCATGCCAAAGCCGCGATCCAATTTTCCGTCGAGCGTTGCTCGCCGGCGCGTGTGACGGCCACGGCCAGTCGAGATCGCAACCCACGCGCTTCGACGCCGCTTTGGCTTTGCTCTTCCCGCGCCGCGTTCATAGCGAGCCAGCGCAAAACCAGCATCAGCCATGCCGCCGCGTTCAACAGGGACATCAACGCGCGATACGCGATCCAATCGCCGCCCGCGCCCCTGCTCACAACACAAACCAGCAGAGACCCTATTGCGAGCAGGCCAGCGCCAAGATGCTCCACGCGCAAACGATCCGGATTGATCTCGCGAATCCTCGCGTAAGCGAGCATCGGCAGCGCCACGGCCAGAATGCCTGTCACACCGCCGAAAGAATCGGCCAGCGCGCTGCCGGTCCATGGATCGGAGAACAGGCGAGCGTCCGCCACGGCCAGCAACGACAATGCTGAGAAGAGCATCAGGCCGCTTTGGGTCTTGAGAAAAGATTCCGAGCGAGACCACACCGAACCGAGCGCGGCCTGACGGCGGTGAAAACCAATCCACACGAGCGAGCAGACCGAAGTCGCGATGATGTTCAACTGCGCAATCGTATAGATGTGCGCTCGCTCAACCCACTCTTTCGTCAGAGAGAGCGCAAGCAAATACCCGAGCGTCACTGCAAGATTCACCAACAGCCCGGCGGAGCAGGCGTAACCGGCGGAACGTTCGCGCACGGCTAGGGCGACGAACGAAATCGCTATCAGCAGAATCGGGCCGATCAACATAGCAACGGCGCCCGCTTGCGTCGCAAACGAAGCGGGCACGAACGGAGCCATCCGGAATTCGCGCCCTATCATCAGGAACTCGATCAACGTGAAGATCAGAACTGGCGCAACAAACAGCGCGTGCGACGAATATCTCAGTAATACGGCCAAACCTCTTGATCTTTCATCAAAGCGCGGCCAGCCGAACCGTCTGAGCGATTGCCCAACACGAGCGCGGAAGACAATCAGCGACGAAACAGCCGCGAACGCGATCGCCGACGACCAGCGATAGATCGCCGGCGTCAGCCCGGCGTCTCGCCATCGCCCCGCGATCAGCAAGCACGCGCAGGCCAATAAAATCAGCATCGCCAGCGCGGCGCGCTTTTCAAACCGTTCCCGCAACCCGGCGATGAAAACCAGAGACAACGCCAGAAGCAACAACCACGAGCCCGGGCCGATAGCCGTCGCGGCCAGATGCCGGCTCTCCGTGGAAAGCGTCTGCCAAAAGAAAAGGCTTTCGACCATCCCAACGTACACGCCGTACAAACTTAGCCCCACGAGGAAGACCAACATCAGCGACGCGACGATGCGGTCGACTCCGGTCCAGTCAGGATAAAGCAACTTTGCCACGACGCCCGGATTGAAGAAGCGAGACGCAACTTCCCCCTCGCCGCGCTGAAATTCGACGGGTTCGGCCGTGACGCCAAAACTTCTGAATACAAGCCTCACCGCAATCCAAGCCAGACTCAATAACGCCAGCGCCACGGCCTGCGCCTGCATTGTCGTTAAATCGCCGACGAACGATTGCGGCCATTGATGCCCGAACAAAACCGCGGTTCCGAACACCACGGACATCGCTAACGCGAGCTGAAACACAGCGAATAAAGCCGGCCAGCCTCTCAAACACGCGATCACAAGCCAGATCGCGGCCAGCCATAGCATTCGTCCGGAAATTTGCGCCGTGGTCATCCAGCCTTCGAATATCAAGAACGGCGCTACGGCCAGCGAAGCGGCCAATGCCAGTGAAGTGAAAGGGCCGGCAAAAGTTTTTCGCGCTCGTTCGCTTCTCATGCTCACGACTACCGCCGCGACAGTTGTGACATTTGCGAAGACCAGCAGCGACAATCTCACCGGATGATATGGCGCAAGCGCGTGACCGAATTTGAAGACCAACAGTTGAACAATGGTCAGTAACAGCAGGGCGTTTCCGATCCAACTGGCGACAACTTCTTCCCTGCGCCACGCGATAACGAATGCGGCGAGAGTGTAAAAAGCGTAGCCCAGGGTGGCCTGATGTGGATCTCCGGGCTGCCTGAATCCGTGCCAGGTGATCAGCAGAACGCTGAGCGCGCCGATGACCACAAAGCCAACCCCATAGATGCGCGATTCAATCCTCCGCTCTTTCTTCAGCCACCATTCCGACGCGATTGCAAAAAGCGCAAAGAGCGCCGCCAGCGCGACGCCGCTCGTCAACGAGACAAAGCTGCCCGCCAAACTTGGGCTGTCTTCGCTCCACAACAGGAGATTGCGGCTGAACAGATTCGCCATCGTCAGAACCGCCAAAGACAGATGCGCGATCGCGCCTGCGTGAGCGAGCCTGAGGTCGTATCGCAGCGCCTGCCCGGAGCTTGCCAGAGCCATCGCCAGACAAACGGCGCAATTGATCAGCGCAGTGATTGTCACGGCGATCACATTCGGCCACGCGAAGATCAGCGCGGCCAGCGAAATCAACGAACCGATGATGACGATGCTTGTGGCCGCGGTTTGCGTTTTACCGGATTGGTTTCTTTCGGGACCTCGCAGCAATGCGACTCCGGTCGCAATCGCCGGAATTCCGAACAGGCTGACGAGCGGAGCGAACTGTCGCAGCGTCTGCGACATGTAACCCGGTTTGATGAACAACAATCCCAAAGGCAGCAAGGCCGCGAAGGAAGCGATGCCGAGATGGACGAAGATCTGATCGGCCCTCCGCTCATCGCTTTCATCCTGTGTAGTCTGGCCGCGCAGCGCGGCGGCGCAACTGATCCAATAACAGAGCAGCGGCGCGGCCCCGAGCAGAGCCACTCTGAGCCACCCCGTCCGGGCGTCGTTTGAGTGCCTGGCCATCAACATCGCAAACGACGGCCCCATCGTCGCCAGAGCCATTATCCAAGGCGATTCGGGCTCGAAAACACGCGCCGCCTGATATACAAGGAAAAGGAACAGCGCCAGGGAAAACAACTCAGCGCCTACAATTAGCAAAGAGGCCGGAACCGCTTCGTGCGAGAACGCCGTCATCGCCAGGAAATTGAGCGGCGCGAGTAACGTCGAGATGATCAGCACGCCCCGGCTCGTCGTGGGCAGCTTCCAGCGATGCGCGCTGTAAAAGCCAAGCCCGAACAACGCGGTGGTCACACCGATGAAGACCGAAAATTTCAGGAACGGCCTTGCCGCGATCTCCGACCACAGGCTAATGACAAGCGCGATCGAACAGCCGATGATCAGCAATCCGCCGATCAGCTCACCCCACCGGATGCTGTTCTCTTCCATAAACGTCTCCAGCATCTCGGTGAATGAACGGCGAGGTTGAGGTTGATGTCGAGTCTCGCCGCCTGCTGTTGAAACGCTCTCCGGGCCGGCTATTACTTCGTTAAGTTCGGGGCCTTCCCTTTCAATAGGCATTTCAATGACCAAGACATTTTGTTCGATGGAGGATGGCGACGTTTGCGGAAAAGCAGGTTCGACGTCATCAGTCGCCCGATTTATAGCGGCTGGCGCTGGCGCAACAGGCTGTGGCGCAGTCTCGCGGAACGTTTCACTCGCAGTCTTGCGACCCGGGGCGCTCAAGCGCGCGCGCTCCTGTTCGACGACGCGCATTACCAGTCTGTGCGTCTCGGCGTCGAGCTTGCCTTGATTCAAAAATTTGTCGAGCTGGCGCGCGGTCATCGCCAAATCAAATATCGGCCCTACGCCCGATCTCGCGCGTCCGCAGACGGCGCAAAAGCTATCGCCTGCTTGTAACGCCGCTCCGCATTCCGCGCAACGCAAGTCGTGCTGCTTCCTCACGTCCGCTCCATCGTCCGGGACGATGGGTTGCAATTCCGGGCCGCTGAAGATCGCGCGAAAGATCATCGCGAGAAAAACCCAGATTCCGTGGCCGATGGCCGTGATCAAACCTAGCGCGAAGAACAGGGCAATCAAGATTTCCATTGGTCTCTCCTTGGAAAAAAACTGGGTGCGCATCGCTTCCAGCGTGCGGTCTTCGGCCGCAAATCGCTAGGGAAACAAGAGTACGCATCACCACGCCCACGCTCGCGATGCGCACCCAGGGCTGCCTGAAGGCGGTACTACAAACTGCCTGCAATCGAATTCCGTCAGTCGTCAGTTTTTAGTGAGATTCAACGTCCGATACAACTATTTCGCCGCTCACGAACGCGCATCAGGCAAGCGACGAGCCAGATACCCGGCGCCCGTCAAAAAGAAGGATCATTGAATCTGCGGGTGAGACTATACGGCTGGCGAACTTTCAACGGCAGGGTTCTTGTGACAGTTCATCATCCGTCACAAACTCAGTGCGCAGTCCTTGTGAGGAACTTTTCGACGTAGTTGCGCAGTTCCGCGAGAGATGAATCAGCAATGATCCGGAAGACGCGGACGCGGATTCCGGGAGGCATACGCGCCGCCGTGGCCGCGTCGGTGATGACGAACGAGCTTGCGCGCAACCCTTTCTCCCATCCTTTTTCGGCGGTGTTGCGGAAGCTCAGTGAGTCCGGATCAACGCTGACCGCAGCCAGAACAGAGTGAGCGAAATGCAGAAAATCGGCCCAGTGAGAAACAACGATGATCAGATCGTTCTCGGTCGGACGCTTCTCGTCCTTCAGCGTCTCAGGCAACGAGCGCGTACGAATCAACAGGCAAGGCATTTTCGGAGGTAACACGGCCGCGACAACCTCCGCCTGCCCGTAGAGCGCGACCGGAACCGCGCCGGTCAGGATGCCGTGATTGGCGCAATCATCCACGCTCGCCCCTTCGACGCGAAAGCCTGTCGCCGCTCTCACCTCGGCCATCAGAACCGCCCGGAAATCGGGATTGGGATCGATCACCAGGAAATGGTCGGGCGGCTGCAATCGCATCCAATGCCTGATGCGCGATTGAATGTCGGCCAGCGAGAACCCCTTACGTCGCGCGACCTGCAGGAACTCCACGATCAGATTGTCCAGATCGAGTTGGGCTTCAATCGTGTTTTCGGATTTAAACGTTCGGACGTAAATGCCGCTTCCCGCGCGCATATCTACCCATCCGGATTCCGAAAGCTCGCGGTAAGCCGCGCTGACCGTGTTTGAATGAATCTTGAACCGGCGGGCAAGCTCTCGCGTGCTTGGCAACTTCTGCCCCGGCTTCAAATCCTGACTGAGGATGGCCAGTTTGATCTGCGCGGTCAGTTGTTCGCGCAACGGCACGTCACTCTCTTTTGATAACCAGATTTGCATAAGGCGAAAGGCAAAAAGCAAAACAGAAGGCGAAGATTTTTACCGCTGATCTCTGCCTCGTATTTTGCCTTTTGCCCTTCGATATTGCCAGCGAGCCGAAGATCCTTGGGATCCCGGGCCGCCGCCTCTACTTGATGCTCAGCGTCACGGTATTCGCCACCTTCCCGTTCACCGTCAATACGACATCAATTTCGCCGCGGCCAATCAAGCTGCGCGGGATGCGGATGTTGCACTGATCCAGACCGGTGAAGTTTGGAGCCACGCCGGCGAAGTCCACCTGCGCGTTCGTTCCGCCGATGGTTGCGCCCACGGCCGACATTGAAGAGCGGAAGCGGATTCCGGTGCCGAACAGGACCAGAAAGACGTCGTCGGTCGCCGCCGTCAGATCAACCGGGACCGGGACGAACTTGCTCTGCCCGGAGTCGAACCTCACCATCGCTTCAAATGTCTGCACGTTGCCCGGTTTGACTCTGAGGATAACCGCGGCGGCCAGGCCTTTGCCGGTCGAGGTCGCGGAGAAAGCGCCCGGAGCTACGCGCGCGACTTGCAATGCGCCGACTGAGATCTTGTTGTCGCCGCTGGTGGCCACCACCGTCGCCAGGCCGTCCGCTATATCCGGAGGCGCCTGATAGTTGATCTGCTGAGCCGACACGTAAAAGAGAGGCGCCATACGTTCCGTTCCCGCACTGTCTCTGATCTTCACGGTCGTTCCGGCTAAAGTGGTCGGCAGCGGTTGTGATAGCGCAAATTGAGTTTGTGTGGCCAGGTTAAGACCGAACCCGGCGATGATTGACGCGGCGGCGAGGTCATTGCCCAGATAGCTGGCCGCCGAAACGCTGGTGAATTGAGCGCCGATGAAGAACGGCACGGTATTCGACGTTCCGCCGCCGGGAGGAGGCGTGAAGACCTTGATATTCGCCGTGCCTTGCGCGGCGATGTCCGTGGCCGGAATCGTCGCTGTTAGTTGCGTGGCGCTGACGAATGTCGTCACGCGGTCGCTATCGTTCCAGCGCACAACCGAGTTGTTGGCGAAATTGGTTCCGTTGACGGTCAGCGTAAATTGCGGTCCGCCAACGATGGCGAATCCCGGGCTGATACTGGTGATCGTCGGAGCGACCGGGGGCTGCGTGATTGAGAAGGTTAGGGCGTTCGACGTTCCGCCCCCAGGAGCCGGGTTGACTACGGTAACGTTCGCCGTTCCAACGGTGGCGATGTCCGCGGCGGTGATTGCGGCGGTCACTTGAGTCGCGCTGACAAAGGTGGTCGTGCGATCGGTCCCGTTCCATTGCACGGTCGAACCGTTGACGAGATTCGAGCCGTTGACCGTCAGAGTGAAGGCCGGTCCGGTCGCCACGGCGGAATTCGGAGCCAGGCTTGTAATCGCCGGAACCTGGTTGTTGACGGTGAACGCGGTCGCGCTTGACGTCCCGCCACCGGGAGTCGGGTTGAAGACCGTGATGTTGGCCACGCCCGCCGCAGTCAAGCTGCCGGCCGGAATCGTCGCCGTCAATTGCGTGGCGCCGCCGAATGTCGTCGCTAGATCCGCGCCGTTGAAACGGGCTTTCGATGAGCTGGTGAAGCCGGTTCCATTGACAGTGATCGCAACATCGGCGCTCCCCGTGGTAGCCGAATTTGGTGTTACGCCTGCGACCGCCGGCGCCGGGTTGTTGATCGCGAAAGTCTGCCCGCTGGAAGAGCCACCGCCCGGCGCGGGATTGAAGACTGTTATAGTGGCGGTCCCGGCGCTGGCAATGTCTTCCGTCGTAATCAGCGCTGTCACCCGCGAGGAGCTGGAGAATAATGTCTGGCGCGCGGTTCCGTTCCACCGCACTACCGAGCCATTGACGAAGTTGTTCCCATTGACGATGAGGTTAAATCCCACGCCGCCGGCAATAGCGGAAGGCGGAGAAAACGCGACTATCGAGGGAAGTGGATTGGGCTGAATGATGGTGACGGCGCCCGGGGTGAAGGTCGCCGGGAGCGGGCTCGCGACGGCGTCCGAAACTTCGCTTGTAACCGGCACGTTGCCGAAAGTTATCGGCGTAGGACCCGCTGGCGCGCTTGCCGCCACGACAAGGACGACGTTCACGATTTGCCGCGTGCCCGCCGCGAATACCTGCCCGGCCGGTAAAGCCAACGTGACTCCCAAACGCCCGTTCGTCTGATCGTAGTTGAAATTGAATGAAGCGCCAGTCGCGCCGCTCCCCAACGACGCCGTAGCGTCGGTGAAGATCGCGGGATTGAAATTCAAACTGAATCCGACGGCGTTTTCATTCCCCAGCGCAACAAGCTCGACCGAGACATTGGCGGCTTGGCCCGTGAGCGCGGAGCCGCCAAGAACACGGACTTCGCGGGTTTGAGCGGAAGCGGCGTTCGTTGAGGTCTGGAATGAGGTCAGGCCCAAACTCAGCCCCAAACCCGACATGGTTATTGCGAGGATAAATAATGAGTTTCTCAAATGGTCAAAGAAATACCTGGTACTTTTCACGGCTATACTCCCCTTCCGGTTGAATGGTGGTTGTGAAGATTAGGAGATCACAGCGTGTTTCGCCTGGATGAGAAGAACCGCTTGCTAACGTGTTCGGCAGCCGTTACCACTACAATGAGGAACGGATTCTTCCTTGATCTAAAAACCGCTGTAATGATTAGGGCAAAAGAGCAGTGGGGCTCAGCAGGGGTCGGTATTTTAGCGCAAATACTGTTTTTCGACAGCTATTAATTTGGCGACGCGCTTTCCGTGACGTGAGGCGCCTTCCGGCGTCGAGAGCCAAACATTAACGATCTCGCGCATCCGCTCTGTTGTAATCATCTTTCCGCCGAGGGTCAGAACATTAGCGTAGTTGTGCTCTCGGCTGTTATGTGCTGTGGCCGCATCATAACACATGGCGGCGCGTACGCCAGGCACTTTATTCGCGGTCATGCACGAACCGATGCCCGCGCCATCAATGACAACGCCCAGATCGCACACGCCGTCAGCCACGGCTCGCGCGACGGCGTGCGCGAAGTCAGGGTAATCAACCGCGTCCTCGGAAAACGTGCCGAAGTCACGATGACGATAACCGAGTTCGTCGAGAAAATTTTTGAGACGCTCTTTCATTTCGTACCCGCCGTGATCGGAGCCGACGGCGATGAGGCGATGTTTGCCCGTGGCGGAACGGCGCGCGCGATGGCGGATTTCGACGCTTCGCTCGCGGATCACATCCTGCGCGGCTGGCGTGATAATCGCGTCTTCACGAATGAGAAATCTGGCGCCAACCGGAATGTCGCGCACATCGGCTTCGGTGATTACGTCTTTTGCCGACTCGTCTACGACCGCCGGTGAATATTCGCTCGAAGCCTGACCGGCGGGAACGCCGCCGATTTGCTGCTGCAAGGCCTCACGCACCATCGCCTGAATATCCTCTCGGTCCAAAGGTCGGTCCAAAGGTCGATCCAAAGGTCGATCCAAAGGCCGATCCAAATGGTCCACAGGCTCCTGGCTGTTATTCATACTCTACCGCCCCCCTGTGACTTCCAGCCAATCAGGTTCATCGTGAAGAAATGATTTGATCCCGCGAACAGCCTGTGCGATTCGTTGTTCGTTTTCAACCAGCGCGAATCGGACATAACCATCGCCACGCTCGCCAAAACCGACGCCGGGCGACACCGCCACGCCCGCGTTTTTGATCAGCAGCTTGGCGAATTCAAGCGAACCGAGTTTGGCGAATTGATCGGGGATTTTGGCCCATACGAACATCGTGCCTTTCGGCGACGGCACGCTCCATCCGGCTGAGTTCAAGCCCTTGATCAGCGCGTCGCGGCGCTTGCGATAGACTTCGACGATCTCCGGCACGACGTGGTCGCAATCGCGCAGGGCGATGATGCCCGCGATCTGAATCGGTTGAAACATTCCGTAATCGAGATAGCTTTTGATCCGAGTCAAAGCCGCCACCGCCTGGCGATTGCCGACGCAAAAACCCATTCGCCACCCCGCCATCGAATAACTCTTCGACATCGAGAACATCTCGACCGCCACATCCTTCGCGCCCGGCGCCTGGAGGATGCTCGGAGCTTTGTATCCGTCGAAAGTCAGGTCGGCGTAGGCCAGGTCGTGAACGATCAAATAGCCGCGTTCGCGCGCAATCGCGACAGCCTCTTCAAAAAATTCCTTCTCGACGCAGACTGTCGTCGGGTTATGCGGAAACGAGAGCACGAGGAGTTTGGGCTGCTGCGAGCGCGGGTAATCGAGCCGGCGCAACGCGTCCATAATCGCTTCGGGCGCCGCTTCAGGCTCTTCAATGATCGGCAACTTGATCAGCTCGCAGCCCGCGATGGTCGCGGCGAAGGAATGGATCGGATAGCTCGGATCGGGAACGATCACCTTGTCGCCCGGCTCGACCAGCGCCAGCACCAGATGGGAGAACCCTTCTTTCGCGCCGATGGTCGCAATCGCTTCGGTTTCGGGATCGATCTCGACATCATAACGGCGCGCGTACCAGCGCGAGATTTCGACGCGCAGATTAGGAATGCCGCGCGAGGCCGAGTAACGATGATTTCTGGGGTTGCGCGAGGCCTCGACCAGCTTATCGACAATCGGATCGGGCGTGGCCAGATCGGGATTGCCCATCCCCAAATCGATGACGTCCTCGCCGCGATGGCGCGCATCCATTTTCAGGTGGTTGATTACAGCAAAAACGTAGGGTGGAAGTTTTTCGATGAGTGGAAATCTGTAGTCCATAATTTGACACTAAAAACATTGGCCAATATATTGCCGCTTCTCGCAACGATACTTCAATCACAGAAAAGAACTTTACGACGCCGACATCATTCAAAGGAGATGAGCCGCGATGTCTTCAAGCCCTAACTCCACATCGGAGTTTAACAATCCGAACCTGGAAATACTAATCACCGCCGACCAATTACAGAAACGCATCCATGAAATGGGAACGGAGATCACCCGCGATTACGCCGGCCGCCGGCCTGAGTTGATCTGCGTGCTCAAAGGCGCGACGCTTTTCATGAGCGATCTGATGCGCGTGATTGACCTGAACCTGAGTATTGATTTCATTGCCGTGTCCAGCTACGGCAAGGGAACAAATTCGACGGGTGAGGTCAGGATCGTCAAAGACCTGGACGAGCCGTTGGAAGGACGCGACATCATTCTGGTTGAAGACATTCTCGACACCGGACTCACACTCAACTACCTGGTCAACAATTTCCGCTCGCGCGGCGCGACGTCCATCCGCATCGTGACGCTGCTCAACAAACCCGAACGCCGCAAAGTCGAAGTCACACCCGATTACTGCGGCTTCACCATTCCCGACAAATTCGTCGTCGGCTACGGACTCGATTACGCCGAACGGTATCGCAATCTGCCGTATATTGGGGTGGTGAAAGAATGACGGAGAGACGGAGAGACGGAGGGACAGAGAGAAGGAGAGCTTGTCTCTC
>Ga0187894_10002738_pt1 | contig 20721 bp, 23 predicted proteins | sample GBC1701081metaG_FD_136650 | JGI IMG/M metagenome (GOLD analysis project Ga0187894, IMG submission 136650) | White microbial mat communities from a lava cave in the Kipuka Kanohina Cave System on the Island of Hawaii, USA - GBC170108-1 metaG ...
CAAGCATCCCGTGCAGGGCCTCGCAGGCTCTTGCCGCCATCCACGGCGCTCAAAAAATCCATATCGACCTCTCCAATCGACAACCGCCGTATTCTGCAAAGGTCTCGCTTGCGGGAGAAGGTGGCCGAAGGCCGGATGAGGGTGTCTCGCGAAGCTTCGATGCTTGATCTCCTCGTCAAATATGCGCCGGATTTCTTTCACGGCATGCTGGTCACGATCTTCGTGTCCGGCAGCGCCATCCTGCTCGGCACCGTGCCGGCGCTGGCGCTGGCTTTCGGATTGATGTCGAAGCATCCGATGGTGCGTTATGCCGCGAACCTCTATCGCAGCTTCTGGCGCGGCACGCCGATCCTCGTCCAGCTTCTCGTCGTCTTCTATCTCTTGCCGGTCATCGGCATTTCGGTGCCGCCGATGCTGGCGGCGATCCTGGCGCTCGCGCTCAACACCACCGCCTTCCAGGCCGAGATCTACCGCGCCGGACTTCAGGCGATTCCCTATGGCCAGATCGAGGCGGCGCGCATGCTCGGCATCGGCACACGCCATGTCCGCTGGCGCATCCTGGTGCCGCAGACCATCCGTCTGGTGCTGCCCGCTATCGTCAGCGAGATCGTGATCATCATCAAGAATTCTTCCCTCGTCTCGGTCATCGCCGTCACCGAGCTCACCCGCGTCAGCCAGCAAATGGCCTCCAATTCCTTTAGGCCCCTCGAAAGCTATCTCGCCGCCGGCGTGATCTATCTCTTGATCTGCCTTCTCGTGTCCGTCGCCGGGCTTGCCGTCGAGAACCGTTTGCGCCGGCAAGGAGCGGTGTCGCTATGACGACGCTGGATTTCATCGCGACCTATGGTCCCTTGCTGCTCTCGGGCCTCTTCGCCACCTTGCGCATCTGCTTCTTTGCTTCCCTCATCGCCATCCCGCTCGGCCTCGTCGTGGCGCTGCTCCTGAGAAGCCGGCGTGCCGCGTTGCGATGGATCGCCCGCGCCTATGTCGAGGTGATGCGCGGCACGCCCATCCTGGTCGTCCTCTTTCTGCTCTATTACGGCGGCCCGAGCTTCGGCCTGGTGCTCGAGGCCGAGCCGGTCGGCATATTGGGGCTTGGCCTCTATGGCGCAGGCTATTTCGCCGAGATCCTCCGCGCCGGCCTGCAGTCGATCGCGCAAGGTCAGATCGAGGCCGCCCGCATGCTGGGCATTCCGGCCGCGCATATTCTATGGCGCATCCAGCTTCCGCAGATGCTGCGCCTGGTGGTGCCGCCCTCGATCAACCAGATCATCGTGCTGATCAAGGAATCGGCCGCTCTGTCGATCATCACCGTGCCGGAGCTCACCAAGATCGGCGCCCAGATCGCCAATGAGACTTTTGCCGTGATCCAACCCTATCTCGCGGTGGCGCTGCTCTATTGGCTGCTGATCGAGATCCTCGCCGCTTTGGGCCATTGGCTGGAACGCAAAGTGAGACATGCATGAAGCCTGAAAAGAACGACAAGGCGTTGATCCAGGTGAAAGGCCTGCGCAAGCGCTTCGGCGAGATCGAGGTGCTGAAAGGCATCGATCTCGAGGTCCGTCCCAGCGAAGTGCTGTGCATCATCGGGCCGTCGGGCTCGGGCAAGAGCACGCTCCTGCGCTCGATCGCCTTCCTCGAAGCCTATGATGCGGGCGACGTCGTGTTCGACGGCAAGCTCGTCGGCTATCGCGACGATGCGGGCAGGCGCAGGCTCGCCAGCGAAAAGGAGCTCAATCAAGACCGCTCGGGCTTCGGCATGGTGTTCCAGCATTTCCATCTCTGGCCGCATTTGCGGGTGCTCGCCAATGTCACCGAAGCCTTGCGGGTGGTGAAGAAAATCGGATCGGCGGAGGCCGACCGCATCGGCGCTGAGATGCTGGGCAAGGTCGGCATAGCGGCCTTCGCCGACAAATATCCCGAGCAGCTTTCGGGCGGGCAGAAGCAGCGCGTCGCCATCGCGCGGGCGCTCGCCATGAAGCCCAGGGTAATGCTGTTCGACGAGCCGACCTCGGCGCTCGATCCCGAGCTCGTCGGCGAGGTTCTGGGCGTGATGAAGCAGCTGGCGCAAGAGGGCATGACCATGCTGGTCGTCACCCATGAGATGGGCTTCGCCGCCCATGTTGCCGACACGGTCGTCTTCATGGACGGCGGCAAGATCATCGAGAAAGGCGATCCGGGAAAACTCTTCGCCGCGCCCGAAAGCGACCGGCTGAAGCAGTTTCTCAATACCTGGCGCGAACGCTCGATCTGACTTGCCGGTCAAGCGCGATCGATGCGGCCCGCATAGCAGCCGCGCTTGGCATTATGCGCGTGGATATAGTCGACGTCGGGATTACCGAAGAAGCGCGCGATGACGCCTTCGATCTCCTTGCCCTCGACGACATCGGCATCGAGCATCATCCCGGCCTTGTCGAAGGCTCTGAGCGACATGAGCCTGAGGCGGATGACGTCGGGCACTTCGTCCACTTTGGTATAGGTTTTCTCCGCTCCTTCGCGCACGAAGATCGCATGGCTCGCGCGATAGGGCGTGTCGGCGGGCTGCGAGACATGGTTGAGCAGGAGCACGGTTTCGCCGGGCGATGCGTCACGCATCTCGATGCGGTCGGGATAGCCCGTCGGTGTGTCGACGACATAGCGCTTGACGCCTTGCCGGGCGAGCTCGGCATCGCTCAGGCCATAGAGATGGCGGAACGGCTCGGGAGAAAGACCGGAAATGCGGAACGCCATAGCTGCCTCCAACTGCTGATGGCGCGAAATTAGGTGGCCCTGCCCATCCAAGCCACCCGTTTCTTGCTGTCAGACAATCGGCGGGTTGAGCCGCGCAAAGCCTTCCTGGCGGTGATAGGGGAAATAGGGATAGGGCGCGGTCCGGCGGCTCGCTTCATCGAGGCGCTGCATCTGCTCACCCGTCAGCGTCCAGCCGACGGCGCCGAGATTTGCCTTGAGCTGCTCTTCATTGCGCGCCCCGATGATGACCGAGGACACGGTCGGTCGCCGCAGCAGCCAGTTGATGGCGATCTGCGGCACGGTCTTGCCCGTCTCGGCCGCGACTTCGTCCAGCGCATCGACGACGCTGTAGAGATGCTCGTCATCGACCGGCGGACCGAAGCTCGCCGTCTCATGCAGGCGGCTGCCTTTCGGCAGAGGCTCACCGCGGCGGATCTTGCCGGTGAGCCGGCCCCAGCCGAGCGGGCTCCAGACCAAGGCGCCAAGCCCCTGATCGAGCCCCAGCGGCATCAGCTCCCATTCATAATCGCGCCCGATGAGCGAATAATAGACCTGGTTGGCGACATAGCGCGGAAGGCCGTGTTTCTCGGCGATGGCGAGCGACTTCATGATCTGCCAGCCGGAGAAATTGGAGACGCCGACATAGCGGATCTTGCCCTGGCGCACGAGACTATCGAGCGTTGAGAGCACTTCCTCGATGGGTGTTGCCGCGTCGAAGGCATGGAGTTGAAACAAGTCGATGTGATCGCTGCCGAGCCGTTTCAGCGCCGCATCGATGGAACGCAGCAGCCGCGACCGCGAGGAACCGGCATCATTCGGCCCCTCGCCCATGGGCAGCGCCGCCTTGGTCGAGATCAGCACGTCGTTGCGCCGGCCCTTGATCGCCTCGCCCAGCACCTCTTCCGAAGCGCCGTTCGAATAGACATCGGCGGTGTCGAAGAGCGTGACACCGGCTTCGAGGCAGATGTCGACGAGGCGGCGCGCTTCCTTCGCATCGCTCGTGCCCCAGTTGCCGAAGAGCGGGCCTGAGCCGCCGAAGGTGCCGGCGCCGAAGCTCAGTACCGGCACCTTGAGGCCGGAGCGTCCGAGTTGTCGATAATCCATGGGTCTTGTCCTTCCGGCTTGAGGTTCAGCAGGCTTTGGGTTGAGCAGCGGCAATGGGCATGCGGCCTGGCGATCCGGCGCGGAGGCTGAGCGTCGCGACGCCGATGCCGGCGAGCGTCACCAGCGCCGCGACCGCCGGGATGGCGCCGAGGCCCGGGCCATGATCGATGACGACGCCGCCGAGCCAGGCTCCGAGCGCATTGCCGAGATTGAAGGCCGCGATATTGAGGCTCGAAGCGAGGCTCTGGCCTGCTCCGTCGGTGGTCTTCAGCACCCACATCTGCAAGGGCGACACGGTGGCGAAGCCGGTCGCGCCGAGGAGGCCGACAAAGGCAATGGCCGCGATCCTGTCATGCAGGGCGAAGGTCATGGCGAGGCTGGTGAGCGCCAGCACGCCAAGGCTTCCGATCAAGGTCGGCTTGAGCCAGCGGTCGGCGAGTTTGCCGCCCGCGAGATTGCCGATGAGGAGACCGACGCCGAAGACGAGCATCGCCGGCGAGACGATGGTGTCGGAAAAGCCGGTGATCTCCGTCAGCATCGGCGCGATATAGGTGAAGATCGCAAAAACGCCGGCATAGCCGAGGATGGTGGTGAGAAGCCCGAGCCCGACAGACGGACGCGCCAGCATCGCGAGGTCATCCTTGAGGTTGCTTTCGACAACAGGCACGGAGGACTTCGGCACCAGAAGGGCGATCACCGCGAAAGCGACGATGCCGATGAGGGTCACCGCCCAGAAGGTCGCGCGCCAGCCATAGAGCTGGCCGAGCCAGGTGCCGAAAGGCACGCCCAATATGGTGGCGACGGTGAGGCCGGTGAACATGATGGCGATGGCCGAGGCCTTCTTGTTTTCAGGGACGAGACCGGTGGCGACGACCGAGCCGATGCCGAAGAAGCTGCCATGGGCGAAGGAGGTGATGACGCGCGCGACCATCAGCAGCGCATAAGTGGGCGCAAGGGCGCTCGCGAGATTGCCGATGATGAAGATGGTCATGAGCGCCAGCAGCACGGTCTTGCGCGGCCATTTTTGCGTGAGAGCGGTGAGCAGTGGTGCTCCCACCACGACGCCCAGCGCATAGCCCGAGATGAGAAGGCCCGCGGTCGAGACGCTGACGCCGAAGCTGGCACCGACCTCCAGCAGGAGGCCCATGATGACGAATTCGGTGACGCCGATCCCGAACGCCCCGGCGGTCAGGGCGAAGAGTGCGAGAGGCATGATATTCCCTCCGAGAGATATCGAATGGCCCGGAGATAGGCACCTCTTCATTCGTGAAGTAGTTACGATGAGTGCATAGTATTTGTGATATGAATTCACAAATAAAGAGCATTTCCGTGCGGAGGAGATAGGCCTATTGTCCTTTTCCGCAGTTTTCGCTGCAGAAACGCACATGAGGTCCATGGCCAAGCTCGAATGGGATGATCTGCGCTATGTCCTCGCGGTGGCGAGCGAAGGCTCGCTGGCGGGCGCCGCCCGGCGGCTTGGCGTCAACCACACCACGGTGCTGCGCCGTGTCGGCGCCTTCGAGGAGCGGCTGGGGCTTCGTCTCTTCGAGCGCTTGCCGACCGGCTATGTCTTGACCGCCGGCGGCGAGGAATTGATCGCCGCGGCGCATCGGATCGATGACGAGGTGACGGCGCTCGAGCGCAAGCTCGCCGGACAGGATCTCAGGCTCTCAGGTGTCGTGCGCATCACCACGACCGACACGCTGATGGGCTCGATCCTGCCGGAGATCCTGGCGGCGTTTCGCGAAGCCTATCCGGGCATCGCGATCGAGGTCGCGGTCTCCAATCTCATGTTCAACCTGACCAAGCGCGACGCCGATGTGGCGATCCGCCCCGCCCGCGATCCACCGGAGACGCTGATCGGCCGCCGCATCGCGAAGATCGCCTTCGCGATCTATGGCAGCGCCGATTATCTCAGCCTGCATCCAAGCCGGAAGCTCATCGATCATCCCTGGATCGGACCTGACGATCATCTCGCCTCGACCTCGGTCGCGCAATGGATGCGCGCCGAATTGCCGGGTGCCGATATTGGGCTGCGCACCGACTCGTTTCTCGCCGCGCGCAACGCTGCTCTTGCCGGCCTCGGTCTCGCGGCGCTGCCCTGCTATCTGGGCGATACGACGCCCGGACTCCTCCGCCTGCAGGAGCCGATCGCCGCGATGGAGACGGCGCTCTGGGTCCTGACCCATGAGGATCTGCGCCACCAGGCCCGCATCCGCGCCTTCACCGACTTCGCCGCCCAGGCTTTGAGCGAGAAGCGGGCGCTACTTGAAGGTGAGACTTCACCCTCGCCCCATTGACTCATGCCTCCCAAGTTTCCCTTCTCCCGCAAGCGGGAGAAGAGCAAAAATGCAACGCCTTCACAACGGAGCCGGGCAAGGCTCACCTGTGCATTCACGCAAGCACACTCGGCAAAATCACAGATCGGCACGGAGGGGAGCGCGGCTTACTTCACTGCGGAGCAACCTTGAGGAAGGCCGCGATGACCCCGATCGAACTCCATACCTATCAAACGCCGAACGGCCACAAGGCCTCGATCATGCTGGAAGAGACGGGCCTGCCTTACACCGTCCATGTCGTCGATATCGACAAAGGCCAGCAGCATGAGCCGGAATTCTTGCGGTTGAATCCCAACAACAAGATCCCGGTGATCGTCGATCCCGACCGCAAACGCACCGTTTTCGAGACGGGCGCCATCCTCTTCTATCTCGCCGAGCGCGCAAACGCGCTCCAGCCGCGCGATGCCGGCGAGGCCCTGACGACATGGCAATGGACCTTGTTCCAGGCGGCGCATCTGGGGCCGACGCTGGGCCAGCTCTGGCACTTCAAGCTCTTCGCCCGGGAAAGGCTGCCTTACGCCATCGAGCGCTATGAGAACGAAGCGACCCGCCTCCTCGCCATTCTCGATCATGAGCTTGCCCGCCGTCCCTATCTGGTCGGTGCGCATTACGGCATTGCCGACATCATGACCTGGCCGTGGATCAATGCGCTCTCGAAGCTCGGCCGGTCGCTGGCGCACACGCCTCATCTCAAGCGCTGGCATGCCGAGATCGCCGAGAGGCCCGCGGTCCGGCGAGGCATCGCCGTGCCGAGGCTCGACGAAACCGCCACGCACTGATCACAAGAACACCCTTCGAAGGAGTCCTCATCATGGAATCCGTCTTCATTCCCCTGTCGTTGCTCTCCGGCGGCCTTCTCGCCGTCCAGGCGGGCGCCAATACCCAGCTTGCCAAGGCGACCGGCAGTCCCTTCGCCGCCACCACCATCCAGGTCCTCATCGCCGGCCTGTTGCTTCTGCTGGTCGCGCTCTCGACCGGCACCGCCGCCGCTTTCGGCAAAATGCCGGGTGCCGTCTGGTGGCATGCGACGGGCGGCATCGCCACCGCGCTCTATGTCGCTTCGACCATCCTGCTCTTTCCGCGCCTTGGTGCGGTGGTGACGGTCGGGCTCTTCATCGCCGGCCAGATGCTGGCCTCCCTCGGCCTCGACACATTCGGCGTCCTTGGCGTGCCGCGCCAGCCGCTCGCAGCCCTGAGCCTTCTCGGCACGCTCGCGGTCCTCTTCGGCGCCGGGGCCATCGTCTTCGGCCAGAAGAGTGCCGCGGCCGAGCTTTCACTTGCCAAGCTCGGCTGGATCCTGCTCGCGCTCATTGCCGGCGCGGTGCTGCCGGTCCAGGGCGCGATCAACGGCCTGTTGCGCCTCGACATCGGCGCACCCTTCCCCGTCGGCGCCTTCAGCTTCGCCATCGCCACCTTGTCGATGCTGATCGTGCTCGTGGCGACGCAGGCCCTGAGCGGCGCGCCCAAGCCCGATTTCGCCGGGCTGAGAGACATGCCCTGGTGGGGCTGGATCGGGGCTGTGTGCGGCGCCACCTATGTCACCACCATGTTTACGGCGATCCCGGTGATCGGCACCGCCGCGACCGTCGGTCTCACCGTCGCCGGCCAGCAGATCGCCTCGCTCTTCGTCGACCGCTATGGCTGGTTCCGCCTGCCCAAGCGCGCGATCTCGGCCTTGCGCTTCTCGGGCGTCGCCCTCCTCCTCATCGGCGTCGCCGTCATCAAGATCTTCTGATGAAATCGAGCACCGACGCGACGATCGCCTCCGGCGCGTCCTCCTGCACCAGATGCTTGGCGTCCGGCACGGCCCGGAATTGGGCGTTGGGAATGCGCCGCGCCAGCTCTTCGCCGCGCTCGAGCGGTATCCAGTCATCGTCCTTGCCCCACAGGATCGTCACCGGGCAGCGCATCTCGCCGAAGCGGTTCTCGATCTCATCGGTGAAGCGCTGATCCATCTGGGCGATCTGGCGATAGAAGGCCGCCTGGCCTTCGGCGCCGAGCCACGGCTTCATATAGAGCGCCATCTCCTCTTCCCGGAGCGCATGGAATACGGTCCCGGCGAGATAAGCGCGCAGGATCGCCTCATGGATATAGGCCGGCAATCCGGCGAAGACCTTCTCATGGTCCCGGGCGGTCTTGACGAAAGGCGATCCCCAGGGCCCGATCGCCACCGGATCGATCAAGGTGAGCGAGCGATAGTCGCGTCCGTTCAGGAGATGCGCGCGCAATGCCGTCGCGCCGCCAAAATCATGCGCGACGACATCGGGCTTCACGAGCTTCCAGTGATCGAGCAGCGCGCCAAGAACCTTGTTCTGGACACCGAGCGAGACATTCTGGCCGACCCGCTTCTCCGATTGTCCGTAGCCCAGGAGGTCGAAATAGAAGACCTGGGCATGGGCGGCGAGCCACGGCGCGATGCGCCGCCAGACGATGGAGGAGAAGGGCGTGCCATGCACGAGCACGAGCGGATCGCCTTGGCCCTGGACGCCCCAGCGGATCTTTTGCCCTTCGAAGTCGAAGCTTTCGGGAAGATGCCAATCGGTTCCTGTCATGCCGGCGCCCCGCTTTTGGTTGACTTGACACCGGCGCGTGATCAGGAAAAGTGGATACCGGTTTTCCGTCCGATCACGCGCCAAATATAGGAATCCGATCACGTTTATCACTTCAGGTCTAGGACCTGAAGTGATCGTGATCTAGGCTTGCGGGCTTCCATTTGCTAGAGGCCTGAGTCAGTGAGGCAGTTGGAGGTTTGCGGACGTGCCAGTAAAGAATGCGACATGGCGCATCGGTATCCTGTTTTCGCGCAGCGGTGTCGCCTCGGTGACGGGGACCGAGCATTTCTTCGGTACGGCACTCGCCATCGAGGAGATCAACGCCAAGGGCGGCGTGCTCGGCCGCCAGATCGAGCCCGTCGCCTATGATCCGGGCGGCGAGCCCGAGCTCTACAGCTCCTATGCCCGCAAACTGCTCCGCGAGGACGAGATCAATGTGATCTTCGGCTGCTCCATGTCCGGCAGCCGCAAGGCGGTGCTGCCCTATATCGAGCGCTATAACGGCCTTCTCTGGTATCCTTCGATCTATGAGGGCTTCGAATTCTCCGAGAACGTCCTCTATACCGGCTCCACCCTCAACCAGAACACTTTCGCCCTCGCCGACTTCATCCTGCAGCGCTACGGCCGGCGCATCTTCTTCGCCGGCTCCGACTACATCTATCCGCGCGAATCCAACCGGGTGATGCGCGATCTCCTCGAATGCAAGGGCGGCGAGATCGTCGGCGAGCACTATGTGCCGCTCGATGCCGATGACGCGACCTTGCGCAAATTGATGAAGGAGATCGAGAAGGCCGAGGCCGATACGGTCTTCTCCACCGTGATCGGCCGCGGCGCCCGCAAGCTCTACGGCATGTATGCCGATGCCCGGATCGACCGCGACAAGCGCCCGATTGCGAGTCTCACGCTGGCCGAGGGCGAGATCAGGGTCATCGGCCCTGAAAGATGCACCGGCCATGTGCTTGCCGCCCCTTATCTGGGCGCGGTCGAGACGGACGAGAACCAGCGTTTCGTCCATGCCCTCAAGAAAAGGTTCGGCGATGAGGCCATGGCGACCATGTGGTCGCAGACCGCCTATTCGCAGATCCATCTCTTCGCCCGCGCCCTCGAGCAGACCGAGACGCTCGATACCCATAAGCTCGGCCAGGCAGCACTCGCCGTCGACTATCCCTCGCCCGAGGGCCGCATGAGCTTCGATCCGGAGAACCGCCATATCTGGTCGACGCCGCGCATCGGCGTCGCCAGGGCGGACGGCCAGTTCGAGATCGCCTGGCAGTCGAAAGTGCAGATCCGTCCCGATCCTTATCTCGCCTCGATCCGGCTCGAAGAGCCGTGGCTGCAGAATTGAAGGCGCCGCCGTGACGACGCTCAAATACATCCTCGATGACCTGCAGCAGGCCAAGGTGCTGGTCATCCATCCGCGCGATGAGGATGGCGCAGCCCTCGTCGACCACCTGAAGCGGCTCGGCTGCGATGTGAAGGCGGTGTGGCCCATGCCGACAGCCATCCCGCCCGACGTCGATGCCGTCTTCGTCCAGGTGGGCGAATCTTCCGCCGAGGCGCTGGCGCCATTGGTGGAGAATGTCGCGGCGGCGATCATCGCCATCGTGACTTATGAGAGCCCGACCTCGCTCAAGGCGATCGCCGATCTCAATGCCCATGGCGTGATCACCAAGCCCTTGCGGCAGCTCGGCGTCCTCACGCAGTTCGCCCTCGCCCGCTATCGCTACAGCTATGAGATGCGGCTCGCCAACAAGGTGCGCAAGCTCGAGGACACGCTGAAAGGCCGGCGCACCATCGAGAAGGCGGTCAAGATCCTGACCGAGCTGAACGGGCTCGAGGAAGAGGTCGCCTATCGCCAGATCCGCGACCAGGCGACGGCGAAGCGCATCGCCATCGTCTCGGTCGCCGAAAGCATCATCGCCGCCAATGACGCGATGCGCGCCTTCGGCATGAAGATATCGAAACCCGGCAAGAGTTGATCTTCGCCGCCGTTGCATCGCGCGCTTGACTCAGTCCCATGACCGTGTAACGTCAGCCGCGAGCAGGTTTGCTCGGCGGCAGGAATGCCGCATACATTCTGGCTGGGTAGCCCCTTGGCTTGCGGATGATTTCCGCGCCAGGGGTTTTTTGCGTTTGGAGGAAGCATTGACGGTTGAAGCGGAAACGCGGCCGGCACTCAAGATTGCTTGCGTGCAATTCGAGCCGGTGATCGGCGATGTCGCCGGCAATCTCGCGGCGATGGAAAAACGCATCCGCGCCGCGCATCGCGAGGGCGCTGCCGTCATCGTGCTGCCGGAACTCGCCGACTCGGGCTATGTCTTCAACGACATCGAGGAAGTGGGCCGGCTCGCCGCACCCATACCCGAAGGCGAGAGCTCACGGCGTCTCATCGCGCTGGCGCAGGAGCTCAAACTCTACATCGTGAGCGGCCTCGCCGAGCGCGACGGCGAGAGCTTCTACAACTCCGCGGTCCTGTGCGGGCCCAAGGGTTATGTCGGCAAGTTCCGCAAGCTTCATCTGTGGAACCGCGAGAAGCTGTTCTTCGAGCCGGGCAATCTCGGCCTGCCGGTCTTCGACACCGGCATCGGCAAGATCGGCATGGCCATCTGCTATGACGGCTGGTTCCCGGAAATCTTCCGGCAGATGGCGCTGAAGGGCGCCGAGCTCATCTGCATACCGACGAACTGGGTGCCGATGCCGGGCCAGGACCGCTCGGTCGAGCCGATGGCCAACATCCTTCACAAAGCGGCGGCGCATTCCAATGCCATCTATATCGCCTGCGCCGACCGCATCGGCGTCGAGCGCGGCCAGCCTTTCATCGGCGCGAGCCTGATCGTCGGGCCGACGGGCCAGCCGATCGCCGGTCCCGCCGGCTACGACACCGAGGAAATTCTGTCTGCAACCATTTCGCTTGGCGACTTGAAGACAAGCCGGACGCTCAGCGAACGAAACGACGTGATCGCCGACCGCAGGCCTGATGTCTACGGCTGAAAGCTGTCGATCGAAAAATTCCGGCGTCATCAACAAGGGGAAACGATCATGAAACTGAAACTATTTTCCATACTCGTCGGCACGATGCTGGCCACCTCGGCGCTCGCCGAAGATGCGCCGATCAAGATCGGCATACCGGTCGGCCTGTCAGGTGCAAACAGCGTCGTGGCGCCGTCCGTCGTGCAATCGGCCGAACTCGCCGTGGAGGAGATCAATGCCGCGGGCGGTGTTCTCGGCCGCAAGCTCGTGCTCGAGATCGCCGATGACGCCTCCGGCGCCGCCGGCGCCCAGAAGGCCTATGACGCGCTGATCTTCCAGAAGGAAGTCAATGCCATCATCACGATGGAGACGAGTGCCGCGCGCAATGCCGGACTGCCGGCCGTGACCAAGGGCGACATTCCCTTCATCTATACGTCCTTCTATGAAGGCCGGTCGTGCAATCCGAACCTCTTCGTCAATGCCTGGGTTCCGGAACAGCAGGTGCCGCCGATCGTCGATCATTTCCTCCAGAAGCTCGGCGCCAAGAAGTTCTTCCTGGTGGGCAGCGACTACGCCTTCGGCCGCGGCATGCTGGAATTCTCGCGCGCTTATATCGAGAAGGCGGGTGGCCAGGTCGTGGGCGAGGAATATCTGCCGATGGACGGCTCCGACTGGACGGCCATCATCTCCAAGCTGAAGAGCTCGGGCGCCGACGCGCTCATCACCTCGACCGCGGGAGGTGCTCCCAACGTGACGCTCACCAAGCAGCTGCGGGGCGCCGGCATCACCATTCCCTATGGCAATCTCGCCGTCGATGAAGGCACGGCCAAGAGCATGGGCGCCGACGCCGCGGGCATCTTCATTTCGGCATCCTACGTGACCTCGATCGACAGCGCCGAGAACAAGCAGTTCCTGGCAGCGATGGAGAAGAAATTCGGTTCCGAGCTCAGGACGCCCAACGACCTTTCCGTCCCGCAATATGAGGGCGTCTATCTCTACAAGGCGGCGGTCGAGAAAGCGGGCTCGACCGATACGGCGGCGGTGCTTGCCGCGCTTCCGCAAGTCTCCTTCACCGGTCCGCGCGGCGTCAACGTCATGAACAAGCAGCATCATGCACCGCTCACCATGTATCTGGGCGAGGTGCAGGCCGATGGCTCAGTCAACGTCGTCGCGACCTTCAAGGACGTCGATCCCGGCGAACAGTGCCCGAACCTCTAGAAGGTCCTCACGCTGAGGTGCGACCCCGGCCTTGTGCCGGGGGAGCCTCGAAGCGTCCTTCAGGATAGAGCGAACCTGCTGCAATATGCCCTTCGAGGCCCGCCTCCGGCGGGCACCTCAGGGCGGGGGATACTGGGTCTATCGCGCTTCAACTGCGAGATATGCATTGATCATCTTGCTGGACATAATCACGACCGCCGCCATTCTCTTCATCGTCGCGGCTGGCCTGCTCGCCATATTCGGCGTGCTCAAGATCATCAACTTCGCCCATGGCGCCTGGCTGACGGTCGGCGGTTATTGCACCGTCGTCACCACCGCCTGGGGCATCAGCCCCTGGTTCGCTTTGCCCTTTGCCTTCATCGTCGGCGCGGCGCTCGGCGCCTTGACCGAGCTCTTCATCGTGCGTCCGCTCTATCGCCGCCCGCTCGATGCCATATTGGCCACCTGGGGATTGAGCATCGTCATCGGTCAGCTCATCACATTGTGGTTTGGCCGCGATATGCAGATGGTCCCGAACCTTCTGTCAGGAACGATCGAATTCTTCGGCGTCAGCTATTCCGTCTATCGCCTCTTCACCGTCGTCGCGGCCCTCGTCATCGGTCTCGCTTTCGCCTTCCTGCTCGACGGCACCCGCCTCGGCCTCTCGGCCCGCGCCGTGATCATGAACGAGACCCTGGCGCGGGCGCTCGGCATCGACACCGCCAAGGTCAGGCTCGCGACCTTCATGATCGGCACCGGCCTCGCGGGCCTCGCCGGCGTGCTGCTGACGCCGCTCACCAGCGTCGATCCCAATATGGGCGTCGGCTGGCTGATCGGCGCCTTCATGCTGGTCATGGTGGCAGGCTCGTCCTTCGGGTCGCTGGCTCTCGCCTGCCTCGTCTTCGGCGGCGCCCAGGTCCTGGTCTCGACCTTTGTCAGCCCGATCTTCGGCAGCATCACCGTGGCGCTGCTCTGCGCGCTCGTGCTGCGCGTCAGCCCGAAAGGATTTGCCCGTGAGTGACGCAGCGCTCCGCCGCCTCAACCTGCGCGCCACGCTGCTCGCGATTTTGGGCGCCGGCGCTCTCCTCGCGGTGATCTTCGGTCCTGCGGTCTTCGACCGCTTCACCATCAATGTGCTGACCCGCTCGATGATCTACGCCATGCTGGCGGTGACCGTTGACCTGCTCTGGGGTTTTACCGGCGTGCTCACTTTCGGCCAGGCCGCCTTTTTCGGCCTCGGCGCCTATGCGACGGCCATGGTGCTCACCCATATCGGCGCCTCGCCGGCGCTGATGGTGCTTGCTTTCGTCCTCGCCTTCCTGGTGCCGCTGCTCGTCGGCCTCATCGTCGGCTGGCTCTCCTTCGGTTACAAGGCGACGCCGCTTTACGCCACCGTGATCTCGCTCGTCGTCCCGATCGTCATCACCCAGCTCGCCTTCTCGGGCGGCCATTGGACCGGATCGAGCAGCGGCCTCGTCGGCTATGGTACATTGCCCTTGAGCCTCAAAGGCTATTTCCGTCTCTCAGGCATCTGCCTCCTCATCGTGGCGACCGCCGCCTTCATCTTCGTGCGCTCCGACGCCGGCAAGATCCTGGTCGCCATTCGCGACAACGAGGCGCGCTGCGCCTATCTCGGCCTCAACCCCGAGCGCATCAAGATCCTGCTCACCACCGTCCTCGCCGGCGTCGCCGGCATTGCCGGTTTCCTCTTCGCCAATGCGACGGGGGTGGTGGCGCCCGAGAATACCGGCTTCGTCTTCGGCACCGAGCTCGTCATCTGGACGGCGCTCGGCGGGCGCGGCACCATCATCGGGCCGATCTTCGGCACCATCGGCATCGACTATCTGAGCGCCACCCTGTCCGGCGAATTGCCCTTCTTGTGGAATCTGATCATCGGCGCCTTGTTCGTCATCATGATCATCCTCTTGCCGAACGGCCTTGCCGCCCTTGTCGATCGCTTCCTGCCCGGCGGCAAGCGCAGCCAAGCCAGCGGTGCGGCGGCGATCTTCGGCAATGAAGCGGCCTCCGCCGAGGGATCCTTCAAGGAGAAGCCGCTGCTCCAGGTCAAGGATCTGAGCAAGTCCTATGGCAGCCTCAATGTGCTGAAGGGCCTCGATCTCGACGTGCGCCCTGGCGAGCTCGTCAGCCTCGTCGGCCCCAATGGCGCCGGCAAGACGACGGTCATGCGCTGTCTCAGCGACGGCACCGAGATGACGGGCGGCACCATCGTCATGGCCGACCGGAATGTCGCCGGCCTGACGCCGAACGAGATCGTGGCCCTGGGTGTCGGACGCAAATTCCAGGTGGCGAGCGTCTTCGACAGCCTGAGCGTCGCCGACTGCTTGCGCCTCGCCCGCGCCAAGCGGCTCTCGCCCAGTCCCTTGCGCCGCTCCAGCGAGCTCGATCTGCCGCCGGCCGCCGCCGACATCTTGAAGCTGACGGGTCTCGACCGCCTGCTCGACCAGCCGGTGTCGCTGCTCTCGCACGGGATGAAGCAGAGCCTCGAGCTTGCCATGGTGGTCACGCTCGAGCCGCGCCTCATTTTGCTCGACGAGCCGACTGCCGGCCTCACCAAGACCGAGCGCACCACCATCGGCAATATCCTGCAGAAGCTCACCCGCGAGCTCGGCCTCGCCATCATCCTGGTCGAGCACGATCTCGATTTCGTGCGCCAGATCTCGAGCCGCATCGTCGTACTGCATCAGGGCCGCCTGGTGCTCGACGGCACCGTCGAGGATGTCATCAATTCCGACGTGGTGAAGTCGGTCTATTCGGGAGGCGCCCATGTATGATGCGCAGGCTCCGTCGCCTCCTAAGCTGGCACTCGCCGAGATTTCGAGCGGCTATGGCGCGATCGACATCATCAACTCTTTGTCGCTCTCGGTGGCGACGGGCGAGATCTTCGCCCTTATGGGCAAGAACGGCATGGGCAAGACGACCTTGCTCAAGACGATCCTGGGCTTCGTCGCTCTGCGCGCCGGAGAGATCAGGCTCGACGGCGCCTCGATCGTCGGCACATCGCCCGCCTCCCTCATCGCCTCAGGGCTCGCTTATGCGCCGCAGGAGCATGCGCTGTTCCAGGATCTCACCGTGCGCGACAATCTGCGGCTCGCTTTGCGCTCCGATGCCGGTCTCGGCCAAGCCTTCGAGGGCGTCTATCGCCATTTCCCCTTCCTCAAGGATCGCCTCGGCCAGAAGGCCGGCACTCTGTCTGGCGGCGAGCAGAAGATGCTGATCCTCGGCCGCGCTTTGATGCTGCGACCCAAGCTGATGCTGATCGATGAGATCTCGGAAGGCCTGCAGCCGACGGTGGTCGAGAAGATCGCGACCGCGCTCAAGGAGGAGCGCCGCCTCAACAACACGACGATCCTGATGGTCGAGCAGAATCTCGATTTCGCATTGGGCGTCGCCGACCGCTGGGCGGTGCTGAAGCTCGGCCAGATCGACGATACCGGCAATGTGGCGTCGGGCTCGCGTGCCCGCATCCTCGAGCATCTGAAAATCTGATGTATTTCGATCTCGACCGCCTCACCGAGAAGAGCCGCTACAAATTGCTGGTCGCGACCGTCGTGCCGCGGCCGATCGCCCTGGTGGTGACCGAGGACAAGGAAGGCCGGCGCAATGCCGCGCCCTTCTCCTGGTTCAATGTGGTCTCGAGCGAGCCGCCTATCGTGGTGCTGGGCATCGCCGCCCGCCTGGCGGACGCGCGCAACCACGGCGGAACGGAAGTGAAGGACACTCTCTCCAATATCCGAGCGACCGGCGAGTTCGTGATCAACCTGGTGAGCCAGGACATCGCGGCCAAAGCCAATATCACCGAGGGCGATTACGCGCCGGCCGTCGATGAGCTGAAGAAAGCCGGGCTCACGCCGCTGCCAAGCGCAAAAGTGAAACCGCCGCGCATAGCCGAGAGCCCGGTTGCGCTCGAATGCCGGACCTTCGAGATCGTGCCCTTGTCCGAGACCAGCGCCGTCGTGCTGGGCCGGGTCTTTGCCATGCATATCGCCGATGACTGCCTGCTCGATGCCGAGCGGCACTATGTCGACACGCCGAAGCTCGACCTCGTCGGCCGCATGCATGCTGCCGGCTGGTACGCGCGCACGAGCGATCTCTTCCATTTGGACAAGATCGGCGCGAGCTATTATGCACCGATTGAAATCTCTAGCGTGCCGACCAGACAGCCAGCTCATAGCCGTCGGGATCGGTGAAGTGGAACCGCCTGCCGCCCGGAAAATCGAAGATCGGCTTGACGATGGCGCCGCCGGCTTTTTCCACCCGCTTCTGCGTCGCCTCGAGATCATCGGCATAGAGGATGACGAGCGGTCCGCCGGGACGCGGCGTGCCGAAGGTGGTGAAGCCCCCGGTCAGGCGGCCGTCGCCGAACTCGCAATAATCGGGCCCGTAATCCTTGAAGGTCCAATCGAAGGCCGCGCCATAGAATTTCCGTGACCGCGCGATGTCCTTCACATTGAGCTCGATATAGTCGATCTGCCGGTCATTGTGCTGTGCAGCCATTGGGTTCTCCTTTTGATCGCGGGCGATCATGCCTCGGCCCGACGGCACGTGTCTTGAACAAAACGGCCAGCGCGTCACGCCAGCTGGTGCGCGAACTCCCCGGCCGTCATGCCGCACAGCGCGCGAACCTCGCGGTTCAAATGCGCCTGGTCGGCATAGCCCGCCGCCAAAGCGAGATTGCCGAGGCCCAAAGCCTCATGCCGGCGCACCAGGCCCATGAAGGCCTGCAGCCGCAAGATGCGGTGCAGCCTCTTGGGTCCATAACCAAAGGCGTCATGACATCGCCGACGCAAGCTTCGCTCGCTCAGGCCCAGCGCATCGTGTATCTGCGCTATCCCGCCTTTCTGGTCGGCGACGTTTGCCTGCGTCAGATCGAAGATCAACGCCGCCTCGCGGGGCGGCGCTTCACGGGCGGCAGGCAGATCGAGGAGCAGCCGCTGCAGCAGGAGAAGACGCTCCTTGTCCGCGACCGCGGAGGCAAGCCGCTCCGCGATGAAGCGCGCCTTCCGTCCCCAGATATCCGCCATCTCGACCTCTCGGCCGAGAAGCTCCGTCATGGGCAGATTGAGCCACCGGGATGCCGAGCCTGGCGTGAAGCGCAGGCCCAGGATCCTATTGCCGGCCCCGAGATCAGGGTATGCCGCTACGGCATCCGGACCGACGACCAGGAATCGATCTTTGCGCCAGAGGAGATCGACGCACCCATCAGGCACGATCGCGATCGGACCCTTATGATCGGCAGCGACTTCATTCACCCAGGCACAGAGAAAATGCGGACGCAGACGCGCGATCGGCAAGGCCTCGTCGTAGCTGCCGGCGCGCCCCGGAAGTGTCGGTGTCTCTTCCTCTCGATGACCGCGAGGTCTCACGCGGCCTGCAGTCTGATGCGCTGCAGCGGCGGGAAAGCGAGCGCGATCGCCGCGGCGCCCAGACCCAGGGCGAGCGAGCCGATGAACATCCAGGCATAGCCGCCATAATTGTCGAAGATCCAGCCGCCGGCCAAGGGTCCGATGGCCATGCCGAGGCTCGACAGCATCGTCACCGCGCCGAACACCGAGCCCATGATCTCCTGGCCGAAATACTCGCGTGCCAGCGTGGCATAGAGCGGCATCACGCCGCCATAGGCGGCGCCGAAGACCACCGCGAGCATGTAGAAGTGAGGGAGATCGCTGACCGCGAGATAGGCGCCGATGGCAATCGCCTGGACGAGGAGGCCGGCGATCAGCACCGGCTTGACGCCGATCCGGTCAGCCATCACGCCGAGCAGGACGCGCCCGCCGAGCCCCGCGAGGCCCTCGACACTGTAGATGCTGACCGCGGCCATGGGCGTGATGCCGCAGATGATGGCATAGCTCACCATGTGGAAGATGGGACCGGAGTGAGCCGCGCAGCAGGCGAAGAAGGTGAGGCCGAGCACCAGGAATTGCGGCGTCCTGAGCGCCTGCGCAACAGCGCCTTTGGGCGGCCCTGACGCCGCCTGCGGCGCGCCCGCGGCCGGGGCTGCTTGCGGCGGGCGGCGCACGAAGAGTGCCGCCGGAATGAGCAGCACCCAGGCGCCGATCCCGATGATGAACATCGCGGTCCGCCAGTCATAGGCAGTGATGAGCCAGCGCGCGAAGGGCGAGATGGTGAGCGGCGCCACACCCATGCCGGCCGAGACCAGCGATACGGCGAGGCTGCGATTGGTCTCGAACCATCCGGTGACGGCGGCGATCATCGGCGCGAAGAAGGCGCTCGCGGCGAGGCCGACGATGATGCCGTAAGTGAGCTGGAACACGATGAGCGATTGCGCGTAGCTCGCCAGCACCAGGGCGAGGCCCAGAAGCACCGCGCCGATCATCACCACGATGCGCGGGCCGTAGCGGTCGCTGACCGAGCCCCACAGGAAGGCGCCGAGTCCCATGACGATGAAATTGAGCGTCATGGCGCTCGATATGCCGGCGCGCGACCAGTGCGTGTCGGTCGACAAGGGATCGAGGAACACGGCGAGCGAGAACATGGCGCCGATGGCGACACAGGTCATGAGCGCGCCCAAGCCGACGATCACCCAGCGATAGGACGATTCCATTGCAAGCCTCCCGGTTTCAGCTCTTCTTCGGACGGGGAAACAGCAGTTCCACATACCGCCGCAAGTGATCCATGCTTTCATGCGCCGTCTCGGCCTGGCCCTGGTCCTGGCCCTTGGCCAGGATGATGGCGCCCTGGATGACGGTCTGAATATATCGGGCGAGGCTCTCCGCCGTCCAACCGGCATCGATCTTGCGATGCCGCATCGCGGCCGTGATGATCTCGGTCAGCGCTTGCGCGTTCTCCGACATGGTCTTCTGGCAGGCGTCGCGCAGCACCGGATGGGTGGCGTAGACTTCCTGGATCATCGTGCCGGCGAAACAGGTCCAGTCGGGAAGCTCGCCGGTCATCATCGCCTTCCGCGAGTCGAGATAGGCGAAGAGCTGGTCCACCGGGTCGGCCGCCTCGGGGTCCGTCTGGGCGAGACAGGCCTGCGCCCGCATGCGCCAGAGTTCCGCCGCCGCGAGCGCCAGATCGTCCTTGCTCTCGAAATGATGGAAGAAGCTGCCCTTGGTCACCCCGGCAGCCGCGCAGATATCGTCGATGCGCGTGGCGTTGTAGCCCTTGGCGCGCACCACATCGAGCGCGGCCACGATCAGCTTCGATTTCGAGTGATGTTCGGCCAGGATTGTCGGGCTCATTTCGCAACCATACCGACTAGTGGGTATGGAGTCAATTCGCGAATGCGCAGGAGCCACTTCAGGCTCTGCATGACCTCCAAGGTAATCGACCAAGCGCCGCCGGCGGCTCAAACTCCGCATGACGCATCAATGATGGAGCGACCCCGTGGCGATCACCTATATCATCAAATTCAATGTCCGGCCGGAGCAGCGCGAGGCCTTCCTCACGCTGCTCAATGGCGTGCTCGATGCCATGCGGCATGAGCCGATGTTCCATGAGGCGGTCCTGCACCGGGACACCGACGATCAGAACCGCTTCATGCTTTATGAGACCTGGGAAGACCATGAGGATGTGCTGCAGGTCCAGTTGCACCGCCCCTACCGCAAGGCCTGGCACGACGCCTTGCCGACGCTCCTCACCGGCGAACGCGACATCTCCATATGGCAACCATTGCGAGCCGATCGCGCAGCGCGGCTCTCATGATACCGCGCCTACTTCTTTCTATTCCGCAGCGACCTGACCCTCCTTCGCTAAAGCTTCGGAGGGTTTTAGCCTCCAGTCCTGCGAAGCGCCGTAAGGCGCGAAGCAGGACACCCTCCTTCGCTAAAGCTTCGGAGGGTTTTAGC
>Ga0187894_10002739_pt1 | contig 20721 bp, 22 predicted proteins | sample GBC1701081metaG_FD_136650 | JGI IMG/M metagenome (GOLD analysis project Ga0187894, IMG submission 136650) | White microbial mat communities from a lava cave in the Kipuka Kanohina Cave System on the Island of Hawaii, USA - GBC170108-1 metaG ...
CCACGTCGAGCTCCGTCGGCTCGTGCACGAGCTGGAACACGACGTCGATCGCCCGAGCCGTTTCGCCGAGATAAACCCACGCACCGAACTGGTACTTGAGGGAGATGCCGTGCGCCTCGACCGCGCGCGCCACGGCCGCGACCGCCTCCGGTCGCGCGGCCGGCTCCTGCAAGGCGCGCAGGAACGGATCGACCCAGTCGCTGGCCCGCGCGAACAGCTTCTGCAGGCCGAGCAGGATTTCCCGCGCGTGCGGGTAGTCGCGCTGACGCAGCAGCGAGATCAGGTACGCCTCCGGGTTCGCGGTCGGACCCATGCCGAGCTCCTCGGCCAGGCCGAACTGGCGGTGCGCACGCGAGTCATCGTCTACCCACAGGTAGGCGACCGCGAGCCGGTCGTTGACCACCGGCGAGAGCACGTCGAACTTGCGGGCGAGCTCGGCGTGCTCGAGCGAGCCGCGCGCGTCGCCCACGCTCGCGCGTTGCTGCGAATACCACTGGTGCAGGTTCGGATCGCTCGGCTGCGTCGCGAGGGCGCGGCGAAAGCCCTCCTCCGCCTCGATCCACTCGTGCCGGCCGTAGTGCACGAACGCCAGCGTGTCCTGCGCGGCGTCGCGCACGCGCGGATCCGCGGCGGCGCCACGCTCGACGGTCGCGAGCGCGAGATCGAACATCTCGTCCTGGTCCTCGTAGGAGTAGTACGGCAGCAGTGCATACGCGCGCGCGAGCTCGCAGTACGCCTCGACGAAGCGCGGATCCAGCTCCAGCGCCTGCTCCAGCAGCGCGATGCTGCGGCGGATGGGCGCTTCGTCGCGCCGCTTCAGGTGATAACGGCTGCGCAGCAACAGCTCGTACGCCGCGATCACCGGCGTGGGAGGCTCGGTGGCGATCGGCACGGTCGCATCGCCGGCGAGGCGCGGCTGCAGAGCCACGACGATCGCGTTGGCGATCTCGTCCTGGACCGCGAAGATGCGCTGCAGCTCCACGTCGAAGCGTTGCGACCACAGGTGAAATCCCTGCCCGGCATCGACGAGCTGCGCGGTGATCCGCACCTGGTCGTTCTCCTTGCGCACGCTGCCTTCCAGCACGTAGCCCACACCGAGGCGTCCGGCGATGGCGCGCACGTCCTCGTTGCGTTCCTTGAATGCGAAGGCGGTGGTGCGCGCGACCACGCGCAGGCCCGGCACACGCGCCAGCCGATCGATGAGCTCCTCCGTCAGCCCGTCGCTGAAGTACTCGTCGTTGGGGTCGCCGCTCAGGTTGGCGAACGGCAGCACCACGATCGCGGGTTCGGCGGTCGCCTGCGGAGTGCGAGCACTGTCTCGCCATTGCGCCACGCCCCACACGAGCGCGACAGCGGCGAGACCGAGCGCGACGATGAGAGCGATGCGCGTAATGCGTCGCGCGCGCGAGGCTTCGGGGACGGGCGCCGGGGCATGTGCCGGAGCCGCCGCGACCTGCGCAGCACCACCACGCCGTTCAACGGGTGCGATGAAGCGATAACCTATTTTCGGCAACGTCTGAATGAAGCGCGGCTCGCGCGCGCTGTCGCCCAGGTGCGTGCGCAGCAGCGAGATGCATCGTGACAGCGCTTCGTCGGAAACGACGCGTCCGTGCCAGACGTGCTCGATGAACTGTTCGCGCGTGACGACCTCACCCGCGCGCGCCGCAAGGTGAACCAGCACACCCATGACCTTGGGCTCGAGGTGCAGGGTCCCGCCGGGACCGCTCAAGGTCCCCTGCAGGGGCCGCACGCTCCATTCCCCGATCTGAAATTCCGATTCGGTGTTCACTGCACCCGGCACACTGCCCGTCCCGAGCGGAATCGGCCAGTGCCGATCGTACAACGGGTGCCTGGACGACCAGCGCGCCCTGCGAGCGAGCGCCCCAGGGGAACGGCGACCGCTCTGCTCCGTCCTAACTCAGAGACACAGGGTCGAACCACGCGGCACGACGCCCGGCCGCCTTCCTGGAGGAACGCATCATGGCTGACATGCAGCTGTCGAAAGCTCCCGTCGCAAAGACCGGAATGCTCATCCGCAAACCGGTCGAGCAAGTGTTCGAGGCGATCGTCGACCCGCAGATCACCTCGAAATTCTGGTTCAGCAAAGGCAGCGGGCGGCTCGAGACCGGCAAGAAGGCCCACTGGGACTGGGAGAGCTACGACGTTTCCATCGATGTGACCGCGAAGGCGGTCGAGCCGAACAGGCGCGTGCTGATCGAGTGGCCCGGCTATACCGGTACCACCGAAGTCGAGTGGACGTTTCAGCCGCTCCCTGATGGCACTACGTTCGTTCGGGTCCAGGAATCCGGCTGGAACGACGACGCAGACAAGCTGGTGCGCTACGTCGCGGACTCGACGGAGGGCTTCACGATCGTGCTTGCGGGCCTCAAGGCGCTGCTCGAACACGACATCCGCCTCAACCTCGTGCCCGACCGGTACCCGAAAGGGATCGAGCAGGCGAGCGGAGAGTAGGTGCGCTGAACGAAGCGACGCAGGAGTCTTCGGACATTGCGGCCGAATACAAGCGGCTGAAGGCCAGAGGCGTTGCGTTCAAGGACGAGCCGAAGGCGATGGGGCCGACGAAGCATGCGGACTTCGACGATACTTGCGGCAATTTCATCCGGCTCGTCGAGGGCTAGTTGAAGAAAGCAAAAGCGCGCAAGGCGACGCCAAGGCCCAGGTCTCGCAAATCAGCGAAACCGAGACTCCTTTCCGGCGGCAACCCGCAGATCGCGAAGGGCTACGGCGATGCGCCGGTGCAGGCCTACATCGCGGCGATGCCGGGCTGGAAGCGCGACGTCGGGCGTCGCCTCGACGCGCTCATCGAGCGCGCCGTTCCCAGAGTGCGCAAGGCCGTCAAGTACAACTCGCCGCTCTATGGCGTCGAGATTGGCGTCTGGTGTCTCAGCTTTCATTGCTTCGACCGGTACGTGAAGGTGGCCTTTTTCCGCGGCGCTTCGCTGCGCCCTCTTCCGCCGGGCGAATCGAAACAGGCGGCGGTGCGTTATCTCGACGTGCATGAGCACGATGAGATCGACGAAGCGCAGTTCGCCGACTGGGTGAAGCAGGCGAGCCAGTTGCCCGGCGAGAGGATGTGAGTGCCGCTGCGACCCTCGATCTTGCGCCTCGTCCGTCCAGCTCCGCCGATACTCCAAGAGTCCATGCTGTACCTCCTGAAACTCGCCCACGCCCAAACGTGACGAAGGTGTGCTTCGGCGGGGCGAACCGCCAGAGCACCACGCACGGAACACTGCGGGATGAACCGCGTTGAGGGCGCCCGGCACGCGGGTGTATAGAGTTTCGCGCCAGATTCCCGGACACGGAGCAGTCGGAGCGCGCGCCCGCGCGCACCGCGGAACCTGACCACCGGCGACATTCCGGCCCGTCACGGTCGCTGAGCGCAGCGACGCGACGGCACTTCATTCTCACGGAGGGAACACCATGCGAAATCGCTACAGGCTTCTGGGTCTGTCCGCTGCGGCAGTCCTGCTGCCAGCCTTGTTCGTCACGAGCTCGGTATCGGGGGCGCCGCATAACGGGCCAGGCCCCCATTGCGTCACTCACATCGGCCACACATACGTGAACCTCAGCAACCGCCGCGTCTACACGGAAGGCAGCGGCGGGTGCAATTCGAACGAACCTACCGGGTACATTCACGACATCCGGCACGACCTCGAACAGTTGCGCTGGTATGGATGGACGGGCGTGCAGACCAATTCACGAGCCGGCTTCAGCGGTGCTTTCTCGGTATGGCTGCCGCTGGACCGCGGCAACGTATGTCCGGGCTCATACCGCGGGCATGTCGACCACGTCCGCTACGGACAGGACACCGGTTACGGCAGAAACCACCGGTACACCAACACCGCCGGGTGCTGAGCCGGGTTGTTCGTGATGTCTCGTCAAGTTGCTGCCGCGCGGCTCGTGGGCGCCGCCGTTGTTTCATTCGGCGTCGGCGCGGCAGCGACTCTCGCCCTCACGAGCGACGCGCGACGCGCGCCTGACAGCGAGCGCGATCTGAGCGAGTGCTCTGCGGCATGCCCGGCCCGCCCTGCCATTCCTCCGGAAGAACTGGCAGCGGCGATCGCCCTTGCCGCGTTGCTGGCGGACACCACCGTTGCCAGGGAGCTCGACCCTCACGAGCCCGCCACGTTCACCGAGATGTTCGAGAAGGCGAAAGCCGACCCGGTGAGTCGCAGGGAACTGCTCGATAGCTACCGCAACGCTCCGCCGGGAGACGCGAAGCAGATGCTGCGCGGCGTGCTGCTGGAGCTTACGGACGCCCGACGTGTACGACCTGTTCATCGACCTCGCCGACGACGACGATCCGGAGCGCCGTCGCGACGCGTTCGAGGTGTTGCGCATCGCCGAACGCAAGGTTCCGGAGGTGCGCCAGGTGGTCATGCGAGCGCTCGCGACAGAGCAGGATGTCGAGATCCTGAGCAACGCCATCGGCGCGATGCGTCCCGGCATCGCGTCGGCGTCCGAGAGCGCAGCGGTGATGGAGCAGCTGCGAAAATTTGCGGAGCACAGCGACCCGCAGGTCAGAGCGCAGAGCGTTCGCGGGCTCGTCGACTGGGACAAATCGGGTGAGTCGATCGGCGTTCTGCAGCGGGCGCTGGCGGACGAGGCTCTGGAAGTGCGCGGCGCAGCCGTCTACAGCATCCTGGAGAACCGCGTCCGGAGCGAAGAGCTGAAGCAGATGCTGATGCGCATCGCGAGCGCTCCCGAGGAATCGCCCGGCTTGCGAACGAACGCGGTGATCGCGCTCGAACGCTACTCGCTCAGCAGCGACGAGTATGCGCGTATCCTGCAATCGGCGATGGACGCCGATGCGTTGATGGATGCCGAGGTCGCGGACGCGCGGTAAGCGCGCTTCGTGAGGTGGCGCGCGCCGATACCTCGCGCGCCGGAACGTGTACCCAACGCGGAGAGACTTGATGAAATCGCTCTGGTTGATGATTGCGGCCGGTTGTTCAGTCGCGGGCTTCGCGGCCGGCGTGCTGGCCTCGGACTCCGCGCGCATGGTCTTGGTCGCTCGCGAGGAAGCGCGCTTCGCGCCGGTCGATCCGAGCAGGCCGGACGGCGCGCAGATGGCGGTCCTGTGGGGAGATCCCGCGACCGGCCCGTCGTCGATGCTCATGACGTTCGCGAAGGGCGGAGGCGTGATGCACGTGCACTCGTCGGACTACCACCTCGTGCTGCTGGAAGGATCGATGCACCACTCCGTCCCGGGCGAGGATCCCGTGAAGCGCAAGGCGCTGGGCCCGGGGAGTTTCTGGTATCAGCCTGGTGAGCAACCGCACGCGGATTCGTGCCTCACGGACGAGTGCACGATGTTCATCCAGTGGGCCGGCAAGCGCGACGCCCGGCGGTCGCCGTAGAGCGTGGGATCACTACCGATTCGCGCCTTGCCCTTGGGGCTGCAATTGCGACTTTGGAATTCACTTACCAGCATAGGTCGCTGGTTACGCCGTTCTATAGGCGTAGAGCTTGGAGATCAGACGCGAAACGAGCGCCAGGCTCACCTGCTCGTAGGAGACCTGCGCCAACACCGCGACGTCCGCATCTATGGACGCCCATAACGCCGCATGCGCTCCATCAGCCCGTTTCGCCGTACTCGCGCAGCGTCGCAACGCGGAATGTACGAGTTGCAAGTCGCTGGCAAACGCCTTGGAGTGCTCTTTCGGCGTCAGCGGTCGCTTGTCCTGGCCGACGAGTGAACGGTCGGGCCAATCGTCCAGGGTCGTATATGAGCGAAGCGCGAACTCACTCCAGTCGCTGAGCGCGACTGCGAGCGCCGAAGCCCCAGCTGGCCAGGAGCACACGGCGCCACCGTAAAGCTTCACCGATGCATCGAGGCGTTCCTTCAACCATTTTCGCTGCAGAGAAACGAGCTCTGCGTCGACTGCATCGCTCTCACGTGCCTTCGTCTTGGCCTGGTCGTAGGCATTGTGCAGCAACGAAATCCACTTGCGCCCTGCCAAGCTGGCTTCCGGATACGCGCCACTGACGATGAGTCGCGCCCGCTCGAGGTTCTCGTGTATTTGCTCGAAGCGACGCGCACGCAAGTCTCGCGCGATCGCATCGACGATGAGCGTCCCAAGGTCATCGATCGTCTTCAACGTAAACGCGTCGTAGGGGCTGGCCTTGCGGCGCGGGTGCGCCAGCGGCCAAAGAATCCAGCACTTTGCAGCGCCTTGCTTTGCACATGGCTGAGTCCGACGCCAGAAGATCTGAACGTCGTTGGACGGTTGAATGGCACTGAAGCGAAATGTCGCCTGGTCGCTGAGAAGGGTAGAACCAAGCTCACTACCAGCTCCGTCCAGAACGAAAAGTTCGAGTTCCTTCGAGAACAGGCCCTTCTGCGGGTCATAAAGGTAGCGCTTGTATTCGATGCCGCCGGACACGATCTCTCCGTGCGCCACGCAGCCGACGAGAAGCAGCGCGAAAGCAGTTGGCAGCACTAAGCTCTTCGGGCAGAGATATCTACCGCTATTGGCACGCATCCGTATCATCGCCTCTTGGTGTCGTAGAGACTTATCCTTCCGCGGGCGCTGGGTGCGACGATTGCCAAATTCCCCGTGACAATGACGTCACACTTCACCCAAAGGCCGTGATCCACGCTTGGTCGTCCAGAGAGATAGAAGCCACGCTCGCGAAACGGCCATGGTGATCCTCGCACTGTCACCTCCTCCCAAGCGTCGTTGTCGATAGTCCGGATCACAGAAGTACTGTTGGCGCATCCATTGACCAACACGAGAAGCCGCGGATCGGCTGCCGCGGGCAGGAGCGTGGCAAACCCTCCAGACAGCATTGCGATAGCGAGGAGGTAAAGGGTGATTCGTACTGGCGACGCGCGGGTCGGACTTGGGTTGCTCGACACCAGGAAAACGGCGAGCAGGAGTGTCGCTCCCAACAAGAAGAGACCCAGCGTAAAGAACGAGTGATAGAAGTACGCATCCGCCGCAGCTATTACGGTGAGGTATCCAACCCAGATCCAGCTCACGGCCAGGACTGCGAACGGGATCCTCAGGCGCTTGCTCGGATAGTTCAGCGGTGGAGATGAGACAAAGAACGGCAACAGCACTGCGGCCGTCCCAGTAATCGGGGGCAATGCCTTGAGCAACTCATCCATGTTTCTAGAATACCTAGTGCGGCCCTTGAGGCTCTTTTGGTTGGCTTACACGCCAAGCGTATAGCGCTCCCTTTGAGCAAACGTACCCCAGCCGCCTCCCTTCAGCAAGGTTATTGAGGTCTAACCCGCACGCGTTGTGATCCTGTGATGCCAAGAGCCAAGGAAACGCGCCGACGCGAGCTGCATCGCCACGTCGCGAACGTCGGCAGCCTTGCGGCCGACGATGCGCGCTATCTCAGGTCAGTCTCTATTCTGCCTCCGCATCCTGCACCGCCTGGTGCGGTCCGCGTCGCCCGTGCCTGGGCGTCAGCAGGAAGTGCGCGTAGACCTCCGGTTCGCGCGTGTCGAAGCCTGAGACGAGAATCTGCCCGCGGTTGTTGACCTTCCACGCGAACAGCAGGATCGCGAAGGATTTCAGCGGATCGCGCTCGCGGATCAGGTCGGTGAGCGAGTAGACGTTGCCGTTGGTCCAGACGAGCGCGCGCGAACCCGTGCCCTCGCCTTCCTGAAAGCCGACGATCACCTCGCTGTCGTTGATCGAGCGCGCGACCGTCAGGCGCCCCGGCTCGAACTCCGGCAGGAGCGTTGCAACTCCCGCCTGCCAGAACACGGCCTGCTGCGCACCAGGCCCGAGCGGCAGCGACACGCCGACCACCTGTGAGTGGTTGTTGATGTCGAGACCCATCGTCGGCCCACGACCCGGCGCGGATTCGAGTGTGCGCACCACGCCGCCTTGCCGGATGCGATCGTCGCCGAGAAATGCGCCGCCGACCGCTTCACCGAGATCGTTGAGATAGCCGGACGGTCCGTCGTAGATCTCGAGCATGCCGGCCGTCCATAGAAATGCCTGCCCGCCGCCGGCGCCGCCGAAATCGCCGACGATCTGACCCGCGTTGTTGATATCGCTCGGGAAGAAGGAGCCCGTGCCGCCGATGTCGCGGATCCGGCGGTGACGGAGGATGAAGGTGCGGTAGGCGCCGGCGATGAGGTTGAAGCCGGCAATCTGGCGGCGATCGTTGATCGCAACGGCTGCTGCCTGCGCGCCTGGTTCGCCGGTAAGCGTGGGCAGAGTGATCTGCCGATCGGGACGCCGCCACAGGTAAGCATTGTCGCCGAAGCCGACCATGTCGCCCTTGTTGTTGAGCCTGACGATGATCACGTCGGGCGTCGTGCTGATGCGTTGGACCTTGTAGGTGTCTTGCGCGTGGGCCGCGGCACTGAGTGCGAGTGCACTGCTAAGTGCGAATGCACTGAGGATGATTGACCTGATTACGCTGAACGCTGACATCGCACTGCCCCCCGTGTCTGGTGAAGCAAATACGAGTACCGGTCCAGCGGTGACCGTCCCTGATGGTTGAACGGTACGCCTGCGATGCGCTGCTGTCTGTCAGCGTCAGCCGCGTCGTACCTGTTTCACGGCCAGCACGCCGTCGGCATCCAGCTCCGTGGAAAACCCCACACGCTGCAAGCGTGCCGCCACCTCGTTGCGCACGTCGCGACCGCTGCTGAGTCTGTTCGGCGCGCCGGTGTAGTGGAACAACCGTCCCTTGCGCCGCAGCACTCTTGCGAGCTGTTCGTAGAAGGCCGCCGAGTAGAGCTCGCCCGCAATTGCGAAACGCGGCGGATCGTGCAGGATCGCATCGAACGATTCGCTGGCGATCGAGCCGATGCGCTCGCAGACGTCGCCCGCGATCAGTGTCAGCCTTTCGTCGGGCGCGGGTGACCATGGATTGAGGCTGCGCAACCAGATCACGTCAGCGTTCCTCTCGTAAGAGCACACGCGCGCGGCCTGCCCGCGCAGGCACCACTCGGCGAAGTAGCCGAGTCCGCCGCACGTATCGAGAATCTCCTTGCCGCGCGGCCGGATCAGCGACACTTTTCGTTCGGCGTCCGCGTACGGCGAGACCTCTTCCGACACCAACATCTTGATGCCGTCGATTTCGAAGGTGGGCGGTCCCCACGGCGTCGGCACGAGTTTGACCAGGGAGGTGGTGAACCGCGCCGCGGGCTCGAACGACTCGCCGGTCCAGAAGTAGATCGTTCGGTCCTTGCTGATTTTCGGATAGGGGAACCGCCGGCCCAGCCAGGTCCATCCGTCGGGCGCGATCGAGACTTCGGTGCGGGAGCGGTCTAGATCGAGCGAGCATTCGAGCGTCGCGGCGCCGGATCGCAGCGCCGCGTTCAGCGCTTCGTTCACGGCAGAAGTGAGCAACGGACCTGTCATGCCGGCGCAAGCGTAGCCGAGATCGGCAGCATCAGCGCGCGATGCTGTGTGCGGTGGTTCAGCGCGTCCTTGTCACGGTTGCCGCTTGTCACGGTTGCCGCCGGTGACCACCCTGCCCAGCACCTGAAGGGGCCTCGCGCCTCGAAAGCCAGCCGTCCTACGCCACCCGCGCGGAATACTGACTCCGACAGCGATATTCCAAGTTTTCTGCGCGATGTTGATCCGCGAGGTCGAGGAGGTCTTCAAGGACGCGGCGCCAGCGACGAGAGAGAACGTGAGTTCAATCAGGAGTTTCAAGGAGCGCACAGTTTCAACCGTGCAGTCCGCGCTCCGTGCGAGAAACTACAGCCGATTGCGACTTGACCGTCGTTCCTTGCCAGTTCAAGAATCGCAGCCGATCACATTGATCAGTCGCCCTATCGCAGGGAGGCCGCCATGGATACGACATTTCGCAAGCACCGGCGTCTCGCGGTGCAACTGTCCTTGTTGCTCGCTGCTGCCTCGGCCCTGGCCGCTGACGTCAACTGCATCGACTACACGCCCGGACCCGCCGAATGCTGCACTCTTTCGACGCAAAGCGCAGGAAGCAGCGTTGAGTACACCTGGTATATCACTTGGGGTCCCGGGTACATCGAGCCCTTTGTGACGAGCTACCCATGGACGGCCTTTCACTGCTATGAAACGGATTTCGGCATGGCGTGGATCGTGGTGTATGTTGATGACGATGACGATTGGGGTGACGGTGCCGCCAACTGCCATCAATACTAGCCATGGAGGGATCACATGGTTCGGCAAACGCAGGCGTTACGCGTGGGACTTGCGGCCGCGGCGCTGGGGATCGTCGCGCTTGCGGCTGTATACGTTCTGACGCGGCGCCCGGAATCCCGAGTCGCAGCGCCGATCGAAGCATCCGCATCCCCAGCAACGGCAACGGCAAGTACAAGCGTCGCTGGGGCCAGCGCGTCACCGCAACGGCGTGATGCTTCGCTGCCGGTGACCGTCAAGCGCATCCAGCCAACAGAACCTGCGCAGATACCTCGGCGTATCTCGGTTCGATTGTCCGAGGAACCAGCAGCGCAGATCGAGGTGAGGCCCTATCGCCTGCCTTCGATCGCGCGCCCCGAGCGATTGGCTGACGTGTATGGAGCGCTCAGGACCATGGCGGAGGCGGGAGACGCTTCGGCTGCCTACGGCTTGCACCGTTGGCTCGGCGAGTGTCAGTTCGCCTTCGCGGACGCCAAGTCGCTCGACCAGGCAGTCGACAAACTGCGAAAAGAGGGTGTCATGACGTTCCCGGCCAGCTCTGACCTGGCCAACTCGTCACGTCGCCCTGTACGAAGGGGCGAAAACGCGGCAGCAGCCGAAACTGCGATGACACAGGTCTACGCGTTTTGCGAGGGTATTACGCCGGAGCAGAAACAGGAGGCCCCGTCGTGGCTCGAGAAAGCCGCATCCAGCGGGGAGCTCTATGCGTTGCGCGCTCAGGCTGATGAGTGGCTGAAGAACGGGGACCGCACGCGTTTCACGACGGCGTACGAAGAGCTTTGGGCCAAACACGGATACTCGGGTTCTCTCTCTCCGCTCGCGGTGATGTACAGAAGAGGGGTTGCCGGCGGTGATCCGGACTATGTGCGCTCCTATGCATACCAACTGACAGAGTTGCGTCTCGTGCAAGCTGTGTATGGTGCATCGGAGTTTCCATCACACCGGAACATGCTGATGGGGATCGAGAACGCGCTGAGCAACACCGCGTCCTACCTGACGCCACAGCAGACTGCCGACGCCGTGCGCATGTCCGATCGGTGGCTGAGAACGAATCCTCGCTGCTGTATAGGACTTCTCTTCGGCGCAACGTACGAGTAGGCGAACGCGAGCGCGATGGTCCACGTGCCGAAGGAGGTCGAACGGGCTGTAGCCAAGGCAAGCGTCCTGGCCGCAGCGATTGCCGCGTTGTTGTGTGAGCAAGCGGCGGCCCAAGGCGCGCCGCTTCAGGTATCGGAGCGCTGCTATGGCATCGCTCGAAAGGGGCTGAACGATTGTGGCACGCACCTGCATGCCTGCGCGGGCCAGGCCACACGAGACAAAGATCCCGCCGAATGGATTCAGGTTCCGAAGGGGACTTGCGTGAAGATTGCCGGGGGGAGCCTGCGCCCCCCGGCAGTGCCTGCGCAGCCCGCCAAAGCAAAGTAGGCTGGCAACGAACGATGCGTCCAGCCGCGACAGGACTCCGGAGGATTGGCCAGACGGCGTCTGGCCAATCCGCGCGGCCTTCTAAGCTGGGCGAACCTGAACTTAAGGTCGCAAATTGGGGATGGGTTAGGAAATTCTGTTGATCTGATGGCCGTTGCAGGTGACGGTGGGTCGGAGGCGAATGAGAGCGGTGATCCACAGCAGCAGGGATTTTGGGTTGGAGCCGGCGCGACTGCTGCGCAACATCTCGCGCAGAAGGCGGCACATGGATTCGACCGCGTTGGTGGTGAGCGGCAGGCCGAGATCGGGATGAGCGAGATAAGAACGATAGAACGGTAGGTCGAGCAAGAACTGGCAGAGCACCGTTTTGACACGCACCGTTCCACAGTCGCCACGAGAAAGGCGCTCGAGTCGTTCAAGGGTGAGGGTCAGGGGCTTGCCCTCTGGCAGCAGCAAAGCGGTTCGGATGAACTGGTAGATCTGCTCTCGCACCGCGCCACCACGCAACGTATAGCGCACGCGCCGACGAGGTGCCTGGAGCTTGAGCAGCAGGTGAAAGTGACACAGTTGCAGCACCCAATGGTGCTGATGAGCGATCTTCTCGATTCCAGGCAAATTGTCGGCGACGATCGCTCGGATGCGCGACCTGGCATCGACAGGAATCGCCTCAACGGCCCGTCGCCAGCGCGAAGCGCCCTCTTTGCCAGGCAGCAGCAGCGGATCCAGGAACGTCGCTTGATGACCGCGACAGGGCTTCAAGGCCACCAGGTACAACACCCAGGGCACGCCGCTGAACTCGAACCACAAGCCATCAGTGAGTAGCACCAACGGCCCAAGTGGGATCTTCTGCGGACCAGGGCGAGAAACCCAGCGCTGCAGCGCCTGACGAAACCGATAACGATAGGCTGGTAACGCGACAGCGGTGCGATGTGAGAAGAGTTGGCCAACAGTGTAGCCCTTCACCAAGACCCGATGCAGAAGCGCCGAGGAGCTTCGATGAACCGGTCGGCCACGCTTCCTCGGCCGAACGGTCCAAGTCCTTCCGCACTCCACGCACTGCCGACGACGTGGCCCAAAGCGACGCACTCGGGCCGCGCAGCAAGGGGATTTCGCATGCTTCGATTGCATGCACGCGAGTTATCCCCAAAAACCACGTCCTGAAGCCGAAACACCGGCTCTGCAGCTCGTGCGTCAACAGATTTTCTTTATCCATCCCCAAACTGCGACCTTAGAGCCCGACCTGTCACTTCCGGTCGTGGGCCACGGTCTCGAGCCTCACGTTCGCCTGCTTCTGGAGGTAGGACAGGATTGCGAGGAAATTGGCCAGCTGCGGATTGCCGCCACTGCTGAGCATGCGCATCAGACTCTTCGGCGACTTCGCGGTCGCACGCGCCAGTTCTTCGAAACCGACCGTCGCGTGCACGTAGTCGCGCAGCACGGCGCGACCCGTCTCCAGATCGCCGGCGAGCAGGCAGTCGGCTGCCTCGCGAAGCAGGGCGACGCGAAAACTCGCGTCGCGCTGCGCGCGGGCACGAATCGCTCCTGTGAAGTCACGAGTCTGAGGCATCGTTGGTGCCCCTGGTCTTGTCGATGTTCGCGGTGAACCCAATTGCTCGCCCCCTCGAAGGAGCGGGAGGCTGACCGAGGCTGCGGATCGCTGCCAGTATCGCTGCGATTGCCGAGTCGTGCTTGCCGAGGCGGCGTTCCAGCTCGTCGACGCGCTCCGCCAGTTCGCTGTGCAGCCTCGTCGCGTGCCGCATGTGCACGAAGGCTTCGACGATCATCACGCTGACTTCGATTGCCCGCGGCGAGCTCAGGACGGTCGCAAGCATCAGCGCTCCGTGCTCGGTGAAGAGGTACGGCGCATACTTGCTGTACGTGCCCCAACCCAATCCTAAGGTCGCAAATTGCGACCTTAGGATTTGCGCCTCTCCCGACGTCGCCTGGAACATGAACTCTTTCGGGAACCGCTTCACGTTGCGTTTGACCTGCTCATTCAAACGCTTGGTGGATACGCCATAGAGGATGGCCAAGTCTGAGTCGATCATGACCCGCAGGCCGCGCACGTCGAAGATGCGCTTGGTGATGTCGGCGATCGCGCTCACTGGGGCGGACATGGGCAAGGACTGTCGATCGACCGCCGCGGGCGTTCAAGCTCGATATCTGGCCAATCCGCCGTGGAACGCGTCATGAGGCGCCCCGCTCGTTACTGTCCTGCTCGCTACTGTCCTGCTCGCTACTGTCCTGCTCGTCGCCGCCCTGCCCCAGCGCCCTCAGCCGCTTTGCAATCCCCTCCTGCAACAGGAACGGGGGTATGTTGTCGACGATGCGAGCAGGTGTCGGCCGCAGCGCGCAGTAAGCCAACTCAGTCACCGTTAGCCGGCTTGCCCACCGACGCCGCCAGCTCAACCGCCATCCTCACCCGCTCCACCTCAGCTTCGATCAACTTCGTGTTCGGCAGCACCGTCTCGTACTCGGCGGCCATGATCTTGTTTTCCAGCCCGCCGAGTGTGTAGCGCGCCATCGCGTGGTTGTGCTTCGACGTGCCGAGCACCAGCCCCACGGGCGCGACCTCTTGTCCGCCAGTCCAGTGCTCGTGCGCGTAGTTCACGTACATGTTCATCTGCCCGATGTCACCGGCGGTGACCTCTCCGACCTTCAGGTCGATGAGCACGAGGCATCGCAGACCCCGGTGGTAGAAGACCAGGTCGACACGGAACCATGCATCGCCGATGCGCATGCGACGCTGGCGTCCGACGAACGTGAAGTCGCCACCGAGCTCGAGTAGGAAATCCTCGAGGCGGCGGGTGAGTGCCCCTTCGAGTTCGCTCTCGGGATACTCATCCTTGAGGTCGAGGAATTCGAGGATGTACGGATCCTTGAACACCTCCGCGGGCGTCAGCTCATCGCCGGCCTGCTTCGCCGACGCGCTGTGAAGCATCCGGGCCTTGTCCTTGGAGATCGAGTGCCGCTGGAAGAACTTGGTGGCGATCTGCCGATCGAGCTGGCGCACAGACCAGCCGCCCCTGAGCGCTTCGGTCTCGTAGAAGGCGCGTGCGGCCGGGTCCTGGACGGAAAGGAGGCGGACGTACGCCGACCAGGGCAATGGGAAGCGCGGCAGGTCAGAATTGGCAGACACTGTCTGCTGAATTGGCCAGCCTTGGTAGAAAAGCCTCATATCCTGCAGGTTGCGCACCGAGAAGCCGCGTTCTCCTCCGCTCGCAAGCTCCGACGCGAGCCTGCTCAGCGTCCGCTCCCCGTACTCGGCGCGACTATGGCCCGCCTGCTCGAACTCGACGATGCGGCGACCGATATCCCAATACGTGGCGGTGATTGCAGCGTTGACCGCCCTGGCCGTCGCGTGGCGTGCTCGGTCCAGAATGGCGCGGATATCGGATACGAGCGCTTCGTACGCGGTGTCAACTCTGGCGATCACCACTCTCTGACCTTTGCGTTGTCCCTTGCTCTTACGGTTGCTCATGACGCCCCTCCTTGCTGATGAGCGATTGCAGCTTCTCGATCTCCACATCCAGCCGATCCGCGGCCGAGCGCTCCAGCACGCGGGCGATGTCCTCGTCGATCTCGCAGTTCTGACGGCGAAGCGCCGAGACGGAGACGATGACGGCACTCATGGCGACTTCGAGGCCGCGGAGGTGGTCGGTCAGCGCCGCCTGCAGGGTGCGCGGGTTGCGCTTCGTTGCCGGCGCTGCCTTCGCGCGAGCAGCAGGGCGCCGATGCGGCAGTCCCTGTCGCAGTGGTGAATGGTGTGCTTTCCGCGGCGATTGGCCCTTGCGGAAACGGGCACGGTGTGACGTATGCTTTCCGACAGCCATAGTGACCCTCTCACGGTTACTGTGGTCAGGCGCTCGTCGGTGTTTGCGCACCGGCGGGCGCCGCTCTATTTTCATCCGTGGTTCTTGCTGCCCTCCTCGTTACGCCCGCGCGAAGCGGACGAACCCGACACGTACGCTATCGCGCGGACACGAACGCAGCGACTCGCAAATCTCGTCTGTTTGCGTAGATTTCAGTGGACGCTATAGTCGTTCTGCCAGTAAGAGGAGGTGAGCAGGCCACGCAGCACCATCACATGTCGGCCAGCGTCAATTCGGACTAGAATGCCGACGATGCCAACCAAGCTTGGAGCCAAGAACTTCGATCCCCGCAACCAACCCGCCTATTCGATGGCGGAGGCCTCTCGATACGTGAGACTTCCGGTCGCCACCTTGCGATCGTGGGTCGCCGGGCGGCCATATCCGAAGGCCCAGGGCGTAGCGCGCTTTCAGCCGCTGATCCATGCGCCGAGTTCCCGGCCGCCCACGCTTTCGTTCTGGAACCTCATCGAAGCCCACGTCCTGCGCTCGCTGCGCACCGATCACGACGTATCGATCAAGCATGTTCGCGCGGCTCTGGTATTCGCCGAGCGTCGACTCGGGATCGAGCGCCTTCTCCTGCGAAAAGAGCTGCGAACGGATGCGGGCAGGGTTTTCCTCGAACGATATGGAGAGCTGATCGAGTTGTCCGCATCAGGCCAGCTCGCGATGCGACAGCTGCTCGATGCGCATCTGAAGCGCGTTGAATGGGACGAGTGGCAATTCCCTGTCCGCCTCTACCCCTTCGTCACAGCGAAAACGCCGTCCGAAGAGAAGTCGATCGCGATCGACCCGAAGATCGCCTTTGGGCGGCCGGTGGTTGCGCGTACTGGCGTGTCGACCGCGACGATTGCGCAACGAATCGATGCCAGCGAGACGGTGCAAGACTTGGCGACGGACTACGGCCTGACCGTCGAAGAGATCGAACAGGCGGTTCTGTTTGAGCGTGCCGCGTGAATCCGTAACGTTCTTCACTGATCGCGATCTCGGCAAGCGATTTCCCGAGATTCTTGGCGCTGGCGGGCTGACCGTTCACGCTCATCACGATCACTTTGGAGCGGATTGCCCCGACGAAGTCTGGCTCGAAGCCATCAGCAAACAGGGCTGGGTGGCGATCAGCCACGACAGCCGGATCCGATACAAGCCAAACGAATTGGCTGCCGTCGTGCGCCACCGGGCGCGCCTGCTGGTAGTGATCGGCAAGGCACCTTTCGCCGAACTCGCACGGAACTTCGTTTCCAGCAAGGCTGCGATCGGTCGCTTCATCGAGGTACATCGGGCGCCATGGATTGCGAAGGTATACCGCCCCGGCCCCAGGCAGTCGGCCGAGCGGCTGGACGCAACCGGCAGCGTGGCGCTGTGGTATCCAGTGCCGTGACGTGGAGCATCCGCGCAATGCACCGAAGATTGGGGATACGCGAGGACAGCGCGGTGAATCTGGGCTACTTTCGTGAGTCCAGGCACGATGAGCGAGCACGTCTCGGTAACTGGTCAGCAACTGGAGGCGGTCCGGCGCTTCCTCGATCTACTCCGTCACGGAAAGGAGCGGGTGCCGAGACTCCCGCTCTTATCATGAAGTCCCGATGTTTCGCCGAAGCATTTCGTGCGCGTCACCCGGCTGCCTCGCGACCAACCATTCGTCGCAGGCCGCAAGGTCGAGCAGGTACTCCACACCGGCAACGCCGACGGGCAAACCGGGTGGCGGGAAGCGCGCACGCGTGAGTCGCGGAAACGCACCGTCCACTCGGTAAAGACGCTCGCTCAGAATTCGAACCGTTCTAGTTGGGGCCTGCGGGTCGGCCGGTGAGTATCCGCGGGCCGCAAGCTTTTCGTTGAACGAGGCTAGCGCCTGCAAATCTGCCTGGAGAGTAGCCACGAGCGAAGAAATCAAACTATGTAGCGTGTTCGCAGCAAGAGCGTCGTCGCAGACCTGAAGGCTGAAAAGATAGAGCTGTCCCTGCTCCGCGTCAGCTAGTTGATCCAAACTTGCGATGGGGTGCATCGGGGGTCCCACAGATTGCGTGGCGGCCGTCTTGACTTCGACGGAGGCAGCCGCCCATTGGAAATCGTGTCGTGCGTTGGTTGTCGCTTGCCAGCTGCTGATGGTTGCGGCGTCGACGGCTCCAAGCCATCTACGGAGGAACCACAGTTCTCCAAAGAGACCAAGCGCGTCCTCACGATTCATACCACCGGCTTTCACAGCCCAGAACGCTCGCCAGCGGCCGAGCGCACTCATGATTGAATCTCGAAGCGACCCTGGGGTCTGTCGAACTGACCGGATTAGGTCCTGAGAGATCGCCGAAAACGTGTAATGCTGGGAGGCATCAGTGCACACCAGGTCTACGTAGAGTGCCTCCGGATTCGTGCCTACTTGAAAGCGGCTGGTCGTCACTTCCAAGCTGCGCGTCTCACGCACTGTGACAGGAGCGGTACCGTCGGGTATCTGTACCAGTAGATGTCGACGCGAGCGGCTGTCCACCGCGAGGTATAGCGGCCGGTCGCTAGGTAGACCAACAGCCCGACGGCCGCTGATTGCGTCCCTCAGGTGCGGCGGCTGTAGAGCTGCCCAAGATGATTCCAGCTCTTCCAAGTTCACCCATCGTCTCCCTGCGGTGAGCCAACGGAACCGACCACGTATTCGATTGTGGCGGCGCTGTCGCTACGCGGAAACACAAGTGCAATTCCAAGCACAGTGCGCCCATCTCGTAGTGGATCCTCAAACAGCGGCAGACGATCCTTGGCTCCGGCTTGCGGCCGAGAATTGGGACTAATGGGATAGAGCAGCAAGAGCCCCTGCCGCTTACTTCGCTGGCGGCGCAGCGCGCGCGGGAACCTTCCGCGCTGTTCGGTATCGATCAGCGCTGCCGCTCGCGCTGCCGCGAGCTGTTCATTCGTCAAACCAATCTCTTCATCGCCCGAGCGCGGCCCGCCGTCGAGAGTGGCCGGATTGACCAAGCTTCCGATGTCATAGGGCTTATCCTTGAGTCGCGTACGGCCGATACGGTTGACTGGAACACCTCGGACGGACAGGAGAGGCTCAGTACCGAGCCTACGATCTGGGCGCGAAAGTCCTGGCATGGCAATAACCCACTCCACAAGCTCATCTTGTTTCGCTTGGGCTTGGACGTACTGTCGGATCGCCCCGATCTCGTGCGAGCCGCGCGGATCGAACCGGTATCGGGATAGGAATCCGTCTACTGTCTGCCACGGTATACCCGACCATACGGGCCGCGAAGGCGTCGAATCTGCATGGCTTGGGTCATGGATGTCCGTCAGCAATTGACGCGCAGCGTCGAGGTTAGCTTGCAGCCATGCACGATCTCCCAAGCGAAAGGCCGTGGTCTGGAGCATGTAGCCTGAGTAATTCTGCGACACGGTACGAGCACTGCCCATCTTGTTCTGCGCAGTGATCATCATTGCGGGGTGGCTACGGATGCGAGGTCCGAAATCAAGTGGCGTCAGATTTTCGCGTTCGTAGCGGGCGATCTCGCGCCGGAGCTCCTCCTCCGCAAGCGCGAGGTCGCGAAACCATCCAGATAGTTCCACGGTGGTCCAGATCCGCGTGAGGTCCACATACGGTTCACGGTAACCGAACCATCGTCCCATCTGCATCAGCGCGTCGAAGTACTGCGTTCGACGAACGTAGAAACTGACGAGCAAGCCCTCCAGTGTGAGCCCACGCGACAGGCGGTTGCCGCCGACGACTATGGCTTTGAGGTTCGGATCCGTCTCATAGTCCAAGACATCCGTCGAATCCGAGTTGAGAACCAGCACCGGAACGGGGTCGCGAAAGAAGCGATCGACCTGTTCCTCAATCGACGCAAACGCGGCATCGCGTGTGCCGTCCACCGACACAATCGCTGGGCGAATGGCGTCGTTCCATCGGGCGATCAATTCCGGTCGGATAGCGTCCCGGTCGTAACGCCACGTCTGGCGGATTTCAGACACGAATGCGCGCAACCTGTCGCCGAGACGATTCTGAATTGACTTGCGATGGTGCGTATGAATGAGCATCGTCGCCGGGACATCAGCCTCAGCGCGTACGCTCCGCGCAGCTGTGGCAAGCACGAAATCGAAGAATGCGGTGCGCATAGACGAGCACACCACGGGATCGTAGGTGTCGACTTCGTGGCCACGAGGTGTTAGCAAGTCGGCCTCATGCTCTGGGACCAAGTCGATGATGTCTAGCGCGACAAGACCGTCGTGTTCTCCTGGTAGCGCTTCGCGACCGAAGAGCCGCTCGGCCCCCGTGTATCCATTCGGTCTGGGAAGGGCGACGATGAAATCGCGGGGGTAGAGGTCCTGAAAAACGTCGCGATCGATCGCCAAGTGATTGATCAACACATTAGCGAAAGGGGTTGCGGTGTAGGCTACGTAGGACACTCGCCCGAATGAGCGGGCCAGCATCCGGATGAGCCCATTGATTACTGACGGATCGAGCTCGTCATCCGCCTCTTGAGGGTTGTCCACGTCATCGGGCGCCAAGTCGGAGTCTTCATGCACGGAAGGCCGGTTGCCGCCGGTATTAATTGATGCTTGGTCAGCCTCATCGTCAATGATAAGGACAGGCAGGCTCGCCGGCGCGCGGTTCTCCATCCAGTTCGTGAGTCGTCTGAGCACGGAAGCGTTCTTCTTGCAGACGACCAGCACATGTTCGTTCCCCTGCAAGACGTTGGCATCAATGGATCCGGCATGAAAGTCGCCGTGCAGTGTGCGCTTCGTCAGAGCGATCCATCGGCGTCCGGGTTCCGGCTCCGGAACACCGGTCGCGTCGATACCGAGCGCCCTGTCAATGCGACGTTGCGTCTGCAGTCGCAAGGAATTGTGGATGCCGGAAAGGATGATGACCAGTTTGTAGCCTGCGTCTGCAGCCTTGGCGGCGAGGGCGCAGAAATTGGCAGTCTTCCCGCTCTGTACGTAGCCCATCACGAGACCGCGCACATCGAACTCGACAGTCCCGGTTGGTCGTGGGTCTTCCAGATGCGAGAGAATTCGGTCGGTCGCATCATCCAGCGAACCCACGTCCGCTTGGTTCCATCCCAAGCGATCAATCAGGTACTCGCGCTGCCGAAGCCAGTAGTAGCCGGTCGAAGGGTCCCATTGCTCGAACCATGGACGAGGCCCACCCGTCCCGGAGAGCACATTCGCGCGTCGTATGGGAAGCGCCGTCTCTTCTTCATAGCGTATTCTCACCGCTTCCCGCATCTCTTCGGGAACCCGCGCCATTTCAAGCGCGTCCGGGAGCCCCACGTTCAACGTGTCGATCAAGCTCCGCACGGCCCGCAAGTATTGTTCGAGCGAAG
>Ga0187894_10002741_pt1 | contig 20715 bp, 19 predicted proteins | sample GBC1701081metaG_FD_136650 | JGI IMG/M metagenome (GOLD analysis project Ga0187894, IMG submission 136650) | White microbial mat communities from a lava cave in the Kipuka Kanohina Cave System on the Island of Hawaii, USA - GBC170108-1 metaG ...
GCCCTCGTTCTGGCTCGGCCTGCTGATCCTGATGCTGTTCGTGCGCTTCTTCGGCTTCATCCCGATCTACACCGACCCGCCGGACACCCTGTGGAAGGAGCTGGCGCTGCTCAGCGTGCCGGCGGCGGCGGTGGGCTTCCGCAGCTCGGCCCTGATCATGCGCCTGACGCGCTCGTCGATGCTGGAGGTGCTGCGCCAGGACTATATCCGCACGGCCCGTTCCAAGGGCGCGGCGCCGGGCTCGGTGAACTACGACCACGCGCTGCGCAACGCGGTGCTGCCGGTCGTCACCATCATCGGCATCGAGGCCGCGTTCCTGATCGGCGGGCTGATCGTGACGGAGACGGTGTTCAACATCCCCGGCGTCGCCCGCTTCCTGGTCGAGGCCGTGATCTGGCGCGACTACCCGATCGTGCAGAACCTGGTGATGTTCATCGCGGTCGTGGTCGTGGTCGCCAACTTCATCGTCGACATGGCCTACATGGTCCTCGACCCGCGCATCAAGTACGCCGACTGAGGTGCCGCCTTGACCACCATCGACCATGATGCGGCGCTGCTGCGCGCCGGGGCGCATGTCCGGGGGCCGTGGGGCGCGGCCGGGTTCCTGATCCGGCGCTACCCGCTGGGCGCGGCGGGTGCCGTGATCGTGGTGGTGTTCATGCTGGCCGCCCTGTTCGCCGACGTCGTGGCGCCGTTCGACCCGACGTCGACCAATGCGCGCGGCTCGCTGGCGCCGCCGGGCTCGACCTACTGGCTGGGCGCCGACTTCATGGGCCGCGACGTGTTCAGCCGCATCGTGCACGGCGCCCGCATCTCGCTGGCGGTCGGGGTCGGCGCCACGACGCTGGGCTGCGTCCTGGGCGTCGCGGTCGGGCTGATGTCGGGCTATCTCGGCGGCTGGGTCGACCTGGTGGCGCAGCGCGTCATGGACATCATGCAGTCGCTGCCGCTGCTGGTCATGGCGCTGGTGATGGCCGCCTCGCTGGGGCCGTCGCTGCGCAACACCATCATCGCCATCGCCATCCCGCTGGTGCCCAACATCGCGCGCGTCATCCGCTCCAGCACCCTGTCGCTGCGCGAGCAGCCGTTCGTCGAGGCGGCGCGCGCCACCGGCATGCGCGAGCTGCGCATCGCCGTGCGCCACGTGCTGCCCAACACGCTGGCGCCGCTGATCGTGCTGGCCACGGCGCAGCTGGGCTCGGCGATCCTGACCGAGGCGTCGCTGTCGTTCCTCGGCGTCGGCGTGCCCGAGCCGCATCCGTCGTGGGGCCGCATGCTGTCGGAGTCGGCGGCGGAATACGTGCGCACCGCGCCGTGGCTGGTGATCTTCCCGGGCATCGCCATCAGCCTGGCCGTGTTCGGCACCAACCTGCTGGGCGACGCGCTGCGCGACATGCTCGACCCGCGCGAGCGCACATGACGCTGGAGGCAGACCAGGCGGAGTCGCCGCCGGCAGCGACCGCCGGCCAGGAGCCGGCGCTGGTGGTCGAGCGCCTCAGCACGTACTTCTATACGCGCCAGGGCATCGTCAAGGCGGTCGACGACGTGAGCTTCACGGTCAGGCGCGGCGAAGCGCTGGCGATCGTCGGTGAATCGGGTTGCGGCAAGAGCATCACGGCGCTGTCGCTGATGCGGCTGGTGCCCGAGCCGCCGGGGCGCATCGTGCAAGGCTCGGTCGTGCTCGACGGCGTCGACCTGCTGCGGCTCGACGAGCCGGCGATGCGCCAGGTGCGCGGCAACGACATCTCGATGATCTTCCAGGAGCCGATGACGTCGCTGAACCCGGTGATGACCATCGGCCGGCAGATCGCCGAGGCCGTGATCCTGCATCAGGGGCTGGCGCGCGGCGCGGCGCTGGCCAAGGCAACCGACATGCTGCGGCTGGTGCGCATCCCCGAGCCCGAGCAGCGCGTGCGCGAGTATCCGCACCAACTCTCCGGCGGCATGCGCCAGCGCGCCATGATCGCCATGGCGCTGGCCTGCAACCCCAAGATCCTGATCGCCGACGAGCCGACGACGGCGCTCGACGTCACCATCCAGGCGCAGATCCTCGACCTGATCGTCGAGCTGCAGCGCAAGCTGGGCAGCGCCATGATCCTGATCACCCACGACCTCGGCGTCGTGGCCGAGACGGCGCGGCGGGTGATCGTGATGTACGCCGGCCGCAAGGTCGAGGAAGCGACGGTGGAGGAGCTCTTCGCGCGGCCGCTGCATCCCTACACGCGCGGGCTGATGGCCTCGATCCCGCGGCTGGGCCTGATGCGCGGCGAAACCACGGCGACGGCCGAGCGGCTGCAGGAGATCCCCGGCATGGTGCCGGCGCTGACCGACCTGCCGCAGGGCTGCGCCTTCGCGCCGCGCTGCGCCTTCGCCCAGGACCACTGCCGCGACGAGTACCCGCCCTACGAGGAGAAACAGCCCGGTCACTGGGCCGCCTGCTGGCGATCGAACGAGCTCGTGGGCAACGGCCATGCCTGACGCCTCCGCCCCTGCCGTGCCGCCGCTCGCGTCGGCGTCCGCCGCGCCGGTGCTGGAGGTGCGCGACCTGAAGAAGCACTTCCCGATCCGCAAGGGCCTGCTGCGCCGCACCGCGGGCCATGTCTTCGCCGTCGACGGCGTGAGCTTCACCATCGGCGCCGGCGAGACGCTGGGGCTGGTCGGCGAGAGCGGCTGCGGCAAGACGACGGTGGGCCGCACCGTGCTGCGCCTGATCGAGCCCACCGACGGCAGCATCAGGCTGGACGGCACCGACATCACGCGCATGCCCAAGGCCGAGTTGCGGCCCTGGCGGCGGCGGATGCAGATCATCTTCCAGGACCCGTTCTCCTCGCTCAACCCGCGCATGACCGCGGGCGAGATCGTCGGCGAGCCGCTGCTGGTGCATGGCGAAGGCAATTCGGCGGCACGCCGCGCCGCGGTCGCGGCGCTGTTCGAGCGCGTCGGCCTGCGGCGGGTGCAGATGGACGCCTACCCGCACCAGTTCTCCGGCGGCCAGCGGCAGCGCATCGGCATCGCGCGCGCGCTGGCGCTGAACCCCAGGCTGATCGTCGGCGACGAGCCGGTGTCGGCACTGGACGTGTCGATCCAGGCACAGGTGATCAACCTGCTGATGGACCTGCAGCGCGAGCGGCAGCTCTGCTACCTCTTCATCTCGCACAACCTCGCGGTGGTCGAGCACATCAGCCACCGCATCGCCGTGATGTACCTGGGCCGCATCGTCGAATACACCGACAAGACGACGCTGTTCACCAACCCGCAACACCCCTACACCGAGGCGCTGCTGTCGGCGGTGCCGGTGCCCGACCCGGCGATCAAACGCAAGAAGCTGGTGGTGCAGGGCGACGTGCCCAGCCCGGTCAAGCCGCCGCCGGGCTGCCATTTCCACACCCGCTGCCCGTACGTGACGGATCGCTGCAAGGTGGAGTCGCCGGCGCTGCGCGAGATCGCGCCGGGGCATCACGTGGCGTGCCATCTGCGTTGAGCCAACGTTGCCTGTTTTGTCAGAATCGTGCCTCGTCCGCAGCAATCAGAATTGGGGGGACATCCGCACCGACTTGTAAATATTCCCTCATGGGACTTTGACATTGAATGTGCTGTAGACTGCGGTCAGTGCATCACCCTTTGGAGTAATACCGTAGAAGGGTTTGAAAATGAATGGATGGGCAACTTTATACTCACGGAGTGCAGCATCTGCGGCCCAGTGTGCCCGATCGTGGCTCCCAAATCCACTTCCAGGACCTTCGGCCCTTAGAGTTGAATCCCTATATTCTTCAAAAAACCTGCGACATTTGTCTTTGTAAATGTCGTGTTGAGCCTCGAACTGTTCTTGCAGTATACTGAGAAGCCTTTGAAAGTAGCTAAACAGCTCCACGTCCCGGAACTCATACTTCACTTTGCCGACAAGAAACATGAGCCTGTACCAGACAAATGACTTGACCCACTCATCGCCCTTTCGCAGATCATTTCCATTGAACCAACTGTGCAGTTCGTCGTCCTGGAGGAAAAATTCTGGTCGTGGCACGAGCGTGTCCGGATGCCGCCGTCTGTGCGCCTCACGCCTCATCTTGTATTGAACTGAAGAAGCCTTCAGCTGCCTGTCCAGTTCGTTGAAGATTGCCGGCAACAATACATTCACAGACCAGGCTGGCGAAACTTGCTGGAAAGCGGTACGCGCCTTGGCTACCTGCGAGAACAGGCTCTCCATAATCATCGCTTTGCCTTCATCCGTTCCCAAGCCTTGAGGTTCCGAAGCCTTCAGTTTGGACGCGGCACCTGCCGCAAGCGTAGCGCCAAGCAACGACGCCGCGACCGCAACTGCACCGCCCCCCGGGACAAAGACGGTCCAGGCCCAGAGCATGTTTCCGGCGAACGCAATCCACCATTGGCGATTGGCGTCGCCATCGTCTGGCTTTTTAAATGTCGAAACGGCTGCAACTGCCTTCAGTTGCCACTCGTTAAGAAACAAATCAATGGCCTCATTGACCGTCTTGACGAGTTCCAACTTGGCCAAGCCCTCTTTGCTAATTGCCATGCTCAGCTCCGTTGACGTTGACCGTAAAGGACGCTCCGGCGCCACGCGCCGGGCGAGGAGGCACTGGTGCCTTGCTGCTTAATTCCGGACTGACAGTCTATAATTATAAACCGACTGTCGGTCTGTCTAATCAGATTTGCTTATGGCATTGACGACGGTCGTTCGCCCGCTTCGCTCGAAAGGCCACGGCGAATCCAGACGAACCGCAGTGGACCCGGTGCTATATCTTCTTCTCGCACAACCTCGCAATGGTCGGGCACATCGGCCACCGCATCGCCGTGATGTATCGGGGCCGCATCGTCGACTACACCGACAAGACGACGTTCCTCACCAATCCGCAGCACCCCTACACTGAGGCGCCGCTGTCGGCGGTGCCGGTGCCCGACCCGGCCATCAAGCGCAGGAAGCTGGTGGTTCAGGCGACGTGCCCAGCCCGGTGAAGCCGCCGCCGGGCTGCCACTTCCACACGCGCTGCCCGTACGCAGTCGAGCGCTGCAAGGCTGAGGCGCCTGATCTGAGCGAGATCGCGCCGTGGCACAAGGTGGCGCGCCATTTGCGGTAGCGGAAGCGCCGGGAAGTAAGCGACTTCAATCGCGCAGCGTCTGCCTCGAGCATGTTCCCGCGAAACACCGCTCAGTCCATTAATCTTCAGAACGGCCTCGTCAGGCCTTTCGGCTATCTCGAGACCAACCGCGCCGATCTACTTCACTCATAGTCGGGAAGCGTCCTTGGGCCGAACAGGTAGTTGATCTCGAGTTCGCCTTTTGGATCGAGAGCCAAACTGGCTTGAAATATCCCGAGCGAGTGGCGCTCGTGTTCGCCGATGAGCCGGACCGCGGGGCCGGCGTTGGGCCCGCCTGTGGTGCGTCCATCGAACAGAAGGGCAGTCCTGCGGGATCGAAGACAGACCACAAAAACTTCAAGGTTGGGGAAGTTGTCGCCAAACGTCTCACCGTAGACCTTCAGTAAGCCGGGAGTACCAAAATCTATTCTAGCGTCGACGTATGTGTTGATGTCTGGCGATCCCGTCACGAGGGGATTGTTTCCCGACGTGCTGGCACGAAACCTGAATAGGAACGGCCCCGCCAGTCTAATCGGCACGACCGTGTGTTTCACCTTGGTGTGACCAGTGACGACAGCGCCGATCAACGGGTGAAAATGCGTACCGGATGAACTGGAACGGTGTTCCAAGATTCCCGAACGATCGAATATCACCCAACAATAGGTTCTTGAAGTAGCCTCCCATGAAGTAGACGGTCCCCGATTGTCCCCCGCGAAAGAGCCAAACCCCGAGAGAACGCCATGGGGTCTTACGCCGCCAAACCGGGCAAAGGGCGCGTACCTTCGGAAGACGAACGCAAACGCAGGGTTGCTTGGGTTCGGCGCCAGTCCCCTCTTGGCAGCTGCCAGATCCACCACGTCCGTCTCCGTTGTTGCTGGGGCGCGATTTCCACCTCAGAAGAAGCCTGGCTTGCGTAGGTCCTGCATCGGCCAGTCGGGGAAGAACGATGCCCCGAGGTAGTGAATCGAGCCGCTGCGGTACGGGTAGACGCGGCAGTGGGCGCCGTGGTCGTACAGCAACAACGCGCCGAGCCGCTCCGTCGTGACGTCCGCGGACGGGTCGACCGGCGCTCCATGGCGCATATCCGGCAGCCGGCGCGTCTCTTTCGAGGACCACCCCTTGGTCCAGAATTTGATCTCCGGCGGGTCGTCATAGTCCGAATTCACCACCATCCCGGTGGTGACATGTGCCCGGCCCCACATCACCACCGGGAAGCCCAGCCGGGTGAGCCCTTGGCTCTCGATCGAGTCGATCATCCTGATGGCCATGCCGATCAGCGGCGCGAAGGCCGCGACCTCTTTGGCGGTGACACCTTTCAAGTCCCGTGACGACGGGTAGTAGAGCAAGTCAGCACGCAGCTTGTTGAGCATAGTCTTGACAGGCGGCAGCGGCTTGTCCGCGTCCCCGTTGTCGGTCGGGATGCTCTTGCACCATGCCGCCGCCTTATCCTCCATCGCCTTCAGCATCTTTCCGCCGGGATCGACGAAGCCGCTGCGCTGACCGGGGAAGTGTTTGTCCTCGAAGCGCAGGATGGCGCGATAGAGGCCATCGCTCGCCATGCCCGCGTCAATGCGCCCGACAATGGTGCCGCCAACGACGCTCAGGGGGCGACTGCCGTCACTGCCGAAAACGCCGGCACCGCCGTCATGTTGGGGAATGAGGTTCAGCAACGCGATCACCGTGCGCTGATCGTCGACCCAGTTCTGGCAATTGCGGCCGTCGGTCCGGTTGTGCCGGCCGACGCGTCCTTTCAGTGGCATGGTGAGCTCCCTTGGCCCGATTGAAACGGCCGCTGTGATGTTCGCGTTCTGGAGAGGAGGGTGAAGGTGGCAGCCGCGAGACCAGCGCTGGCAGGCGGCGCGAGACTTGAATTGAATGCCTGAGCCGCCCCGTTCCGTCTCAGGTCGCTTTCGATGGTCCGGTTCGGTAGGACAACGCGCCGCTTCCTCACGTCACCCTTCGCGGCCTCGATGGCGAAGCGAACGTCGTAGTGGCTGCAACTGCCGCGAGTTTCCAATCTTGAAGGAACGAATCAATGGCCTCATTGACCGTCCTACCGAGCTCCAACTTGGCCAAGGCCCCTTTGCTAATTGCCATGCTCAGCTCCGTTGACGCTGGAAGGCGTGCACCATGGCAACGGCGGGGCTCGAGGCGGCCGTTTCGGCTGCGGCGGCTTTTGGGACGGGCTCCGGGACCGGATCGGGTCGAGCTCGATCAGACCTCGGACGAAAAGAGTTTCGCGCCCGTGCCGGCGAGGAAATGTGCGGGCCTCGCTGGCGCTGCTGCCGAACAGCGCCGAGAAGCGCCCGTCCATGGACACGCCGCTGCGGGCATCGGACTCGATCAGCGGCTGATCGCTGAGAGTGAGCCGGTAGACCTGCCGCAGGCCGAAGCCTGCTCGGCGTCGGCGGCAGCTGCAAGCCGAGCGAGCCCTGGCCGACGATGACGCCCAGCGTGTCGACAACATCGAACGCCTCGGCGGCCTTCTTCTCCACCGCCTTCGCGACCCTGCCATAGGCGGTGCGGTAGGCACCCTCCCATGCCGGCAGGATGACGTTCAGCCAGCGCTTCTGGCCGTAGTAGTCGAGCTTGTCGTACATGTAGCCGAATTCCCGCTCTGCATCGATGGCCATCGTGCACTCCATCTTCGCCGTGAACCCGTCCCCGGCCGAAAGCGGTTGCCGGGGCGCGACCGCCGAGGCATGTCCCTTCGATGACCGCCACGTGACTGGCGGTCTTCGTTCAGGCACTTGCGGCTGGGGCAGTTTCCAAACTGCTCGCAGCAACACCGCCGCGCACCGGTCACCGCTGATTCCAGACTATCGGTCTGTAAATATAAACCGACTGTCGGTTCGTCCAATCAGAATTCCTTATGGCCATTCGGGATCTCGACCGCCGTGCCCTGCACTGCGCTCGAGATGCACGGCGCGCCTGGACAGCGTCGCTATCCTGGCGCAGTGCTGTTGCTTCCAGATCGTCAGTCGGTGGAAATGAAACGACGGTCGGTCAGTCGCATCACTGAGGCGTCGTAGACAAGAACCCTGCAAGGGGTTATTGACGCGCGCTACGCCTTCGGCCTGCTGGAGTCATCACTTGCGCGAGCAGGTCACGGCGCTGTTCGAGCGCGTCGGCCTGCGGCGGGCCCAGATGGACAGCTACCCGCACCTTGGGTTCGGAATCGACTCCGCCGAGCGTCGTGGAGTGCACCTTGATGATCGTCCGAACGATGGAGCCGCCCTCCTTCAGCGCCTTCTTCGTACCGGGCGCCGCCTCCGACCAGTTCAACGTGTTGGACACCAACTGATTGCCGGCGATCGCGTCAATCGTGGCTTCACCAACACCTCGCCGCGCCTCGATCAGCTTGGGAATGTCCTTTCGGCTTGCGTCTAGCGCTTGGGCCGTGGGCGATCCGTGTCGCCGCTGCCGATGTCGTGCTTGCCGCTGACCGACACGCTGCCCGTCCACTCACCGCCCCAATAGCATACCTTGTCCGTATGCAGGCTGCAGGTGTGAGTGGCTTGGACCTTGACGTTCTTGCCGCGATAGAGGTCGACGCTGATGCCCAGCCGGAGGGCGAAGTCGACGGCGGAGCTGGGGACTCGCAACGACGTGCGGTTGGCAATCTTGCCGAGGATCCCGCCGCGGCCGGCAAGGTCGGTCTTGATGAAAAGATCATTCACGATGTGCTGCACGAAATCAGGCGTCAGGAAGACGCCCACGCCACCCACCTCCATCGTGAAGAGGGTTTCGTCGACATGGACGTTGGTCTTCACGCCGCGGACGTCCCAGTGTATCGAATAGAGCTGCAGCTGCGTCACGTCGCTGCCAAACAGCCCGGCGAAACGCTTGTCCATCGACAGGCCGGCGCGAGGGTCGGATTCGACCAGCGGACGATCGCTGAGGCGAATCCGGTAGACCTGCCGCAAGCCGGCGCCCTCCGTCCTGGCCATGGACGCTTCCAGCGGCTCGTGTACGACGACTTTCCCGGTCAGGGGATCCTTGATCTTGTCGCTGACGAAAGCCGGGTCCCCGTAGTCGTCCGTGAGCTTGCCCAGGCAGTCAAGAAGCTTGTTGTAGTCGGTTGGCTCGAAGTCGAAGCCGTCGAGCGTATTGCCGTGAACCTTGATGACCCGCTTGACCCATGTGCTGAGCTCGAACGGCGGGTTGAGGCCGCGCAGCCGACTGTCGATGTCCATGTACACCGGCTCCAGCTTGGCCTGAGACAAGGTCATGGTCATGATCGTCTCCCCTTCAGGGTGCCATCCTGGCGAGCCGCTCGCAGCGCGCCTTATTTGACGGCTTCGAACACCGACTCGCCGAATGTCTTGACGTTCCTGAAGCCGAGCTCCTCGAACACCTTCAGGATGATGCGCGCGTCCCCGCCCACGCCCTGGAAGCGGATGACAATGCCGCCGCCCGTCTTCAGCACCTTGTGGGCCCCGGGCAGGACCTTGGTCCAATCAAGCGTGTTGGGCGGCAGCCGGTTGCTGGTGATGGCGTCGATGGTGGCTTCGCCGAACACGTCGCCGATCTCCTCGCCGGGCCTCTCGATCAGATTGGGAATGTCCTTGCGGGGTGCCACCTTGTTGGGATTGAGATTGATGGCGCCGGCTTCCTCCCCCGTACCGCCGACGTTGACGACAACGCGCTCGCCGCGGTTGCGCAGCTGGTCCACCAGCTCCGGGCCCGTGCTGGCCAGCTTCCTCGTCGCTTTGCGCGGCGCGAGCCGGCGCGCGATCACACGGCCCACGCCGCGGATCACACTCACGCCCGCCTTCCCCACACCGATGAGATCGAGCGGCGTGAAGTCGTCCGGCTCCAGGCCGACGACATCGAAGCCGGTGACGGCGAGCACCTTGCCGTCAGGATCGGTCAGCAGCCGGTAGGACGTCTCGGTGGCATCGAAGGCAACCATGGAATCCGCCGAAGCGGCATCGCTGACATAAGGCCGGATGGACCGTCCGTCGCCGCTGGAGACCTCCAGGGCGTCGCTTCCGTCGCTGACCCAGGCGTCGACGCCATCCCGCACGATGTTCCTGAGGTTGTTGCCGATGGCGCCATAGCCCTTGGGCACATAGACGTTGGAGCCTGCAAACCAGCCGTAATGTGCGACAACGACCATCTCCTTGTCGGCCACCGGACCGGCAGAGCCGAAGCCCTTGCCCATGGCGCTGAAGCGCCGTTCCCAGGCCGTTGCGGCCTTGTCGAAATCCTTGCTCTGCCAGACCATCAGGGCGCCGAGGCCCTGCTTGTCGTACTTGTAGGCGCTCACCAGGTACTTGCTCACCGCCTCCGCCATGGTGGGATACGACTTGGCGGCTTGAACTTGCTCGTAGCTGTAGGAGTCGAAGCGGACGAGGGTCCGGTACTTCGATAGCTCATCAGTCATGGCAGCACCTGTTTGTGCCGAATGGGACGGGCGGTCCCGCACGCTTGGCGGCTCATACAAACAGCCATCTCATCCCGACGATGGAGCCAATGCCGCTGGCAGCGAGCGGCCGGGGCGCGTTGGAAATCGCACGGGCCAGGGATCGGGACCGATCAGGTACCTGTCTTCGATGTTTGGCATCGCATCCCCCTGATCAATCCCAATACCACATAATTACACTAACTCACTCATACTTGCAACCTACAAAGCAATAGATTCCACACAATGACCACTCAAGTTGCACAAAGTCACATCTACCTGCTACGCTGCACCTACTGTGAGACCCCTCGAAGTCGGGCAGGCCCGCAAGCCCAGGAGGATGCACCCGTGCTCGCCGAGCAGCGTCAGAGCCTGATCGCCGCCATGGTCAACCAGCGGGGATCGCTGTCGATCACCGAGCTTCAGCGCAAGCTCAAGGTGTCGCGCGAGACCATCCGGCGCGACGTCATGCTGCTGGCCGATCGCAACGTACTGCGCAAGACGTATGGCGGCGCGCTGTCGCTGGAGATCAGCGAGCTCGAGCGCAAGGAACCTGAGCTGGCCGTGCGCGAGGTCAGCAACGCCGAGGCCAAGCGCGCCATCGGCCGGCGCGCCGCCGAACTGGTGCCCGACGGAGCCACTGTGATCCTCTCCAGCGGCAGCACGCCGCAGAGCGTTGCCGAGGCGCTGCTCGCCCGCCAGGGGCTCACCGTCTACAGCAACAGCCTCGTGGTCTGCGCCACACTCGCGAACCGCAACAAGAACCGCGTCTTCGTGCTGGGAGGCGAGATCCAGGCCAACAACAACTCCACCCTCGGCCATGACGCGGTCAGCGTGCTGTCCAACTACCACGCCGATTTTGCCTTCGTCGGTGCCGGCGCCGTCTCACCTGACGGCTGGGTGATGGACTACACCCGCGATGAGGCCGAGCTGCATCGCCTGATGCTGCGGTCAGTGCGCACCGCTGCCATCGTTGCCGACTACAGCAAGTTCAACCGCCACGCCCCGATCCGCGTCGCGAATTTCGAGAAAATCACGCACCTGATCACCGACCGCCGGCCGGACGGGCCCCTCGCCCAGGCCCTGGCAGCACTGCCGCTCGACGTGCTGATCACCGACGGGCGTCCGCAGTGATGGATGCAGCATGCCGGCCGACGGCGGGAGGCCGGCAAGAGCCGCGACGATGCGCGAGGCCGCGCCCGTGCTTCATCGGGTTTGGCCGGCCTGAAACAGTGTTCCGCGCCGGCCCGGGACATCTGTCAGGCTCATCAAACCGGCGCCGACGACCGCCGTATCCACAAAAAGCAACATTATTGCCATTGACAGAAAACATGGACCGGGTGCCGGCCTGGGTTATTTCAGCGCGATTGTCGCGACGCAGGGTCGCGGTGCTGGCAGGAATCTCCCAGGATTGTAATTGGCCGCAAAAGAATGCCTCATCCCGTCGGGTGGCTTGAGGCGGGAGGTCTCACGTGTTGGCCGAACAACGGCAGAGCATGATTCTCAGCATGGTCAAGCAGCGCGGCTCGCTGTCGATCACCGAGCTGCAGCGCAAGCTGAAGGTGTCGCGCGAGACCATCCGCCGCGACCTGCTGCTGCTGGCCGACCGCAACGCGCTGCGCAAGACGCATGGCGGCGCGCTGTCGCTCGAACTCACCGAGCTCGAGCGCAAGGAACCCGAGCTTGCCGTGCGCGAGGCCAGCAACGCCGAGGCCAAGCGAACGATCGGCGTGCGCGCCGCCGGCCTGGTGCCCGACGGCGCCTCGGTGATTTTGTCCGGCGGCAGCACAGTGCAGGCTGTCGCCGATGCGCTGCTGGTGCGGCAGAGCCTGACCATCTTCACCAACAGCGTCGTCAACTGCAGCAAGCTGGCGGGCCGCAACCAGAACCGCGTCTATGTGCTGGGCGGCGAGGTCCAGGCCAACAACAACGCCACCCTGGGACGCGACGCGACGGAGATGCTGGCGAACTACTTCGCCGATTTCGCGTTCGTCAGCGCCGGCGCCATCTCGCCGGCCGGCGTGGTGATGGACTACACCCGCGAGGAGGGCGAGCTGCACCGCCAGATGCTGCGCTCGGTCCGCACATCGGTCGTGGTCGCCGACAGCAGCAAGTTCAACCGCTACGCACCGGTGCGCGTCGACACCTTCGACAAGGTCGCCTACCTCGTCACCGACCAGCGCCCCGACGGGCCGCTGGCCGCAGCGTTGGCGGCGTTGCCGCTCGAGGTGCTGGTGAGCGACGAACAGCCGCGGTGACGGCGCCGACGGCGCTGAGGTGTTGCCGGCCAGAGGCCGCGACGGAGAGGCTCACGGCAGCCGTGGCCCGGACCTATCGCTTTCGCCCCCTCCTCCGCCGCCGCCTATATCCGTGGTGCCGGTAATCGATGCGCCGATCGTCCAGTCGCCGCCTCCAGTAGCACACCTTGTCCGTGGTCGACTCCCGGTCCACCGGAGTTCGCTCAGGCTCGCCGAACATGGCTGCCCGCCGCGATGCCGGCGCTGGGCGAGGGATGCCGCTTGCACGCCTTCGCACACCGGTCCGGCGTGCGGATGCGTCCTGGCTGCGTGTATTGCCGCCTGATCCCGAAGTGCCGCGCTCCGCCACTTGACAGGGATGAGCGTTCACCTATAACTCATAATACAACATTGACGCCAAAAATAACAATAGAATTTATGCCGAAAAGCTAATTTTGCACTCGTCCGCGCGACACTTTGTTTATAAATTGCAACTGATTACCAAAATTGCCTCATGGGCGGGCAATCGCAGTGAGGAAGGACGGGAGCACGATGCTGGCGGAAGAACGTCAAGGCCTCATCGCCGCCATGGTCAACCAGCATGGCTCGCTGTCAATCACCGAGATCCAGCGGGCGTTGAAGGTGTCGCGCGAGACCATCCGCCGCGACCTGGCGCTGCTGGCGGACCGCCACGTGCTGCGCAAGGCCCATGGCGGGGCGCTGGCGATGGAGCGCGGCGAGCCGGCGCTCGACGTGCGCGAGGTGATCAACGCCGAAGCCAAGCACGCCATCGGCCGGCTGGCCGCCAGCCTGGTGCCCGACGGCGCCTCGGTGATGCTGTCCGGCGGCAGCACGGTGCAGGCCGTCGGCGAGGCGCTGCTCGCCCGCCACGGGCTCACGGTCTTCACCAACAGCGTCGTGACCTGCTGCCGGCTGGCGGGCCACAACAGCAACCGCGTCTACATGCTGGGCGGCGGCGTCCAGGTCGAAAACAATGCGACGCTGGGGCCCGACGCCACGGCGATGCTGGCGCATTATTGTGCCGACTTCGCCTTCGTCGGCGCCGGCGCCATCTCGCCGGCCGGCTGGCTGATGGACTACACGCGCGAGGAAAGCGAGCTGTCGAGCCAGATGCTGCAGTCCGTGCGCACGGCCGTGGTGGTGGCCGACCACACCAAGTTCAACCGCTACGCCCCGGTGCGCGTCGAGCACTTCGACAAGGCCACCTACCTGGTCACCGACCGGACGCCCGACGGCCCGCTGGCCGCGGCCCTGGCCGCGCTGCCGCTTGAGCTGCTGGCGGGCGACGGGCCGGGACGGTAGGCGTCCCACACGGAGCGCGGGCGTCCCGCCAATAGGCGCTGATTTTGGCCGTTCACCCGCCTCCTCACCCTGAGGAGCGAGCGTCCTTCGACAAGCTCAAGATGAGGGCGAGCGTCTCGAAGGGTGGGGAACCGCACCGGCGGCTCAGGCACCGAACTCACCACCTCGACTGATCCCCACCCTTCGAGACGGCCGCCCCTCCGCTGCGCTCCGGTGCGGCCTCCTCCGGGTGAGGAGCAGTATGGAATGCGGGCGGGACGCCCGCGCTCCGTGCGCGCGGCAGCCTTGCTGACATACCGGCATCGAGTCCGTCGCGGGCGCGGCTGCCCCGCGATAAGCTTGCCCCAAACCGGGAAACACCAGGAGGGAACCGCAGCATGACCGCCACCGAACTCTGGCAATGGGATGCCGTTGACCTCGCGGCCGCGATCCGCAGCCGCAAGGTCTCGAGCCACGATGCGACCATGGCGGTGATCGAGCGCATGCAGGCGGTGAACCCCAAGATCAACGCCGTCGTGCGCGACCTGTCGGACGAAGCGCGGGTCGCGGCGCACGCCGCCGATGATGCCGTGCGCCGCGGCGAGCGGCTGGGCCCTCTGCACGGCGTGCCGGTCACCATCAAGGAGAACGTCGACCAGGCCGGCCTGCCGACCATCAACGGCGTCGTCGCGTTCAAGGAGCTGACGGCGAGCGAGGACAGCCCGCCGGTCGCCAACTGGAAGAAGGCCGGCGCCGTCATCGTCGGCCGCACGAACGCGCCGGCCTTTTCGCTGCGCTGGCACACCGACAACGACGTGCACGGCCCGACGCTCAACCCCTGGAGCAAGGCGCGCACGCCGGGCGGCTCCTCGGGCGGCGCGTCGGCGGCGCTGGCCGTGGGCATCGCGCCGCTGGCGCACGGCAACGACTATGGCGGCTCGATCCGCTACCCCGCCTACACCTGCGGCCTGGCCGGCATCCGTCCCACCATGGGCCGCGTGCCGGCGTTCAACGCCACCGCGTCGGTCGAGCGCGCGGCGACCAACCAGTTGATGGCGGTCAACGGCCCGCTGGGGCGCAAGGTGCGCGATGTACGCATCGGGCTGGCGGCGATGTCGGGCCGCGATGCGCGCGATCCGATCTGGGTGCCGGCGCCGCTGGAAGGTGCGCCGGCGGTGACGCCGATCCGCGTCGCGCTCGTGGTGCAGCCCAAGGGCCAGTTCACCCACCCCGCCGTCGCCGAGGCCGTGCGCAGGGCCGGCAAGGCGCTGGCCGACAACGGCTATGCCGTCGAGGAGGTCGACCCGCCGGCGTTCGAGGCGGCGTGCCGGGTATGGCGCAAGCTGGTCTTCACCGAGACGCGGCACCTGACGTTCGAGAGCATCGAGAAGATGGGCGACGCGCAGGCCCGCAAGAGCGCCGGCCTGTGGATGGAGATCCAGCCCGATATTTCCCTGAAGGAATACATGCAGGGGCTGGCCGAGGTGCTGACGCACCGCCGCGCCTGGAGCGTGTTCATGGAGACGTACCCGCTGGTCGTCGGACCCAACTCCGGAGACCTGCCCTTCGAGGTCGGCTTCGACTGCAAGGACGTCGAGACCTTCCGCCACGTGCTCGACGCGCAGGCGCTGATGACCGTGGTGAACATGCTGGGCCTGCCCTCGGTCGCGGTGCCGGTCGGCACGACGCCGGCCGCCGACGCGCCCCAGGGCCTGCCGCTGGGCGTGCAGATCATCGCCCCGCGCTTCCGCGAGGACCTGGCACTGGACGCCGCCGAGATCGTCGAGGCCGTGCACGGCGTGGCGACGCCGATCGACCCGGTGTGGTGATTCAGAGGCAGAAGGCAGAAATCAGGAGACAGAAGCCAGAAGGAAAGCCGGCGTCGCAACGCCCACAGGCGCCAACTCAGGCTGGACGTTGGCGCAAACGAACCGCCGAGCGTCCAAGGTAGGCAGCTCCTGGGAGCGCCGGCTTCCCGCCGGCACCGGCGCGAAGCGCCGGCTCATGAACGGGCTGGAAGCCGGCGCTCCCGGTTGAACGCGATGCGCTCCAGGGCGCTGCGCCTTCCGGCGAGCACGATCGGCGTGACTTTGTCGTTGACCGCCCTACGCCCCTCGGCTTCGGTGCGCGCCTAGCGAAGATTCATCACGAGGACACGGGGATCAAGCTGGAGTAGCCGCGCCGCCGGCCGCCGGCGATGACACCCGAGGCAGGACACGACATGCAGTTCATGGTGATCGAGACGTTCCGCAACCAGGATGGCAAGGCCGTCTATCGCCGCTTCCGCGACAAGGGGCGGATGGTGCCCGACGGCGTGACGTCCGTGAGCAGCTGGGTTTCGGCCGATCTCGGCCGCTGCTTCCAGATCATGGAATGCGATGACGTGACGCTGCTGCAGCGCTGGGTGACGGCGTGGTCGGACATCATCGGCTTCGAGATCGTGCCGGTGGCGCCCGGCAAGGACACCGCCGCGGCGCTGGCCGGACAGCTCTGACGCAGCACCTGATTTCCTCTCCCGCCAAGCGGGAGAGGAAGGGGCCCATCGCGCCAGCGATGGGAAGGTGAGGGTTTCACGCGAAGCGCCGTGCGTGAAGCCCTCACCCTCAGCACATCGGCGCGTAGCGCCGATGTGCTGTTACGCGAAGACGCGCCGACCTCTCCCGCATGCGGGAGAGGTGAAGATTCTCGACAATACTCAATTCTTCCGGGTGCCATTAAGGCATTTATGAGCGGTCACTTGCTCATAAATGAATATGCTAGGGTGACCCCCAACCTGGTTGTTCCATGTTGGTCCGACGCCCTGCCGGAGGGTCGGACGGACCTTTCGACTGCGGGGGATGTTCTGCGGCGATGCAAAAGTTCGATTATCTTGTGAGCCTGTCGGAAGCTGCCCTTCGCACCATCGTCCTGTCCGGCATCGAAAGCTACATGGTGCCCAGGCCGGCCCAGGGCCGGGGCAGGCCGCGTTCGATGCTGGAGGCGTACGGCCTGCTGTGGGGTTATGAAACCCGGCTGCCCAACGGCGCCACGTGCTTCACGATCGAGTCGGCGACGGTCGACACGCACACCGAGAAGGGGCGCAGGTTCGTGCGGCCGAGTGAAAACGGCCTCCAGACCATGAACAGGATCGTGTCCTCCTACTGGCCGAGCGTGCAGTTTATCGGCGACTTCCACAGCCATCCTTTCCGCCAGTCCGAGGAATTCCCCTCCCTTCCCTTCCTGTCCGAGCAGGACCGCGACAGCGTCGAGGACGACAACCATTTCGGTTATGCGAACCTGCGCTTCAGGGTGGCGCTGTTGATGAGCATCCAGAAGATGCGCAAGGCTGGCCGCAAGCAGCCGACCGTCACCCGCAGCAACGTGCGCGAATGGCGGATGGACAATCTGCGGATGGCGTTGTCCGCCTGGGTGGCGCTGCCGGCGAAAGCCGGCAATGAAGCGCGGCTGTTCCTGGTCCCCCGCCCTCCTGCGAGGCTCAACAAGCACCTGCGCTGGAAGGAGCACGACTGGCATGCGAACTACCAGCACCTGACGACAAAGAAGGTCTGGCTGCACGCGCCGCTACACCTGGTGCAGGAGAAATTCGTGTCCACGGAGGAGATCGAGCTGGCCAGGAACGGCTCGCCGCAACTGGTCCGGGTCGTCAACCGGACGTCAGTACGCGCGGGCAACGATTCAGGCGGCAAGCCACGTGTGACCAGGAATGGTCAGGGTGGTCGGAGTTGAACCGACGCCCTCCGCGTTCCAGGCGCGGCGCTCTACCAGGCTGAGCTACACCCTGATGGTGTATCCGGCAGGACTCGAACCTGCGGCCTCCGCGTTCGTAGCGCGGCGCTCTGCTCCAACTGAGCTACGGATACCCTGACGGCCCTGTGGGCCAAGCCATGCGATCGACACGTCACATCGCCTCGGCGCGCGGGGCGCGCCGCGGGATGGTCACGGTCGTCGGGGCTTCAGGGTGTACATGTCCGTCGCTCGCGGCGCTGTTGCCCGGTTGATGGTCGAGGAGCGGCCTTATGATGGCGCGCCGGGGCAATGTCAATCGGATGATGTCAACCGCGCAGCGCCTCGGGCACGACGAAGAACAGGATGGCCGCCAGCACCAGCGCCGTGACGATGCTGGAGGCCGCGTAGGCGATCACCTCGCGGTGAAGGCTGGCCCGCCGTCGCACCGGGTACAGATCCACGCGTCCGCCGGACCACCCGTCCGCCGGGCGATGCGCCAGGTCGGCGGCGTGCCGCAATGCCAACTCGCCGCTGGTAACGATCAGGTGCGCCTCCCCGGCGGCGGCCCTGGCCATCCGGGTCCGTGGCCACGCCACCGGACGGAAGCGGCGCCAGTGGAATTTGCGGGATGTACCGATCAGCGCCATGCACGACTCCGTCAGCGATCCTCACGTCAGCTCAGCGCCCGGGCATCGATGGACGCGCCGGCGCTTTCTCGACGGGATCATCGCGCGTGCGCTCCTCCGGCACCGGGACGCCGGTGTTGGGCTGGTTGTCAGAGATGTCCCGGCGCCGCTGCGGCCTCGCCGGCTTGCCCGGCACGCCGGGCCCGCACGGCGGCGGCGGTCTGGGGATCCTGGAAGGATCGTTCTGTTCACGCATGGGGCCTGCCTTCACGCGGTCATGCCGGTCGACACGATCAATCCGGCCGTGGCGGACCCTTGTCCTCGTCGGGATCGATGTCCTCGTCATCCTCGTCGATCAGGACCTGGTCATCCGGCACGATGCCGCCGCTGCGCGGCTCATCGTCCTCGAAGTCGTCCCCGATACGGTGCCGCGGGATCGCAAGCGTGGCCGTTCCCGGCAGCCACTTTGATGCCGTGACGGGCTGTTCGTTGCCAACGGGAGCGTGCCGCATGACCGCCTCCGGACCAGTGCGACCAACGCGTCACAACGCGCTGTCGCTGCCTGGAGGCAACGACCGTGACGCCGGGAAGGTTGCCGGCGATCGGCATTCATCGGGGCGAGGGGGCGCAGCGCTCATTGGCGCCAACTTTGGGCGCACGGCGGTGAGGTCGGACCGCGCGCCTCCCGGCGCGCTCATGCTTTGCCGCAGAAAAACCGAAGAGCGCGGCAGGAGCCGCGCGGTCCGACCTCACCACCGTGCGTCAAAGTTGTTGCGTCAGAACGGCCCGCTTTTCTTGGCCGTCCAACCGCGCGCAACCATGCAACTTTCCATCAGCCTGACGCTGCGATTGCGGTCGTCGCGCGCCGCCATCTGTTGCGGCAGCTGGGTGCGACCCATCCGGTCGGTGGCGCCGATCGTCGCCTCGCGGTCGTCGACGATGGCGCGTTCCTTGATCATCAGCTCGTCGACCTGCGACCTGCACAGGGCCTCGTCCTTGCGCTTCTGGTCGTCGGTGGCGCCGTCCCGGCTGTACTGGGGCTCGGCGCAGGCCGCGAGCGCGAGGGTAGCGGCGAGAATGAGGGCAAGACCGCCCTTCCCCCGGAGGGGGAAGGTGCCCGAAGGGCGGAAGGGGGATGTTCGACCAGCCGCGGACTCTGGCCGCAGCACGGTTTTCGACCGGACATCCCCCTTCCGGCGCTGCGCGCCACCTTCCCCCTCCGGGGGAAGGTTCCCGAAGCGCGGCATCAATTCACTCCCCTGGCGGCGATGGCCTGCTCGATGGCGGTGAGCGCGGCGTCGGCCCGGGCGGCGTCGGGGCCACCGCCCTGCGCCATGTCGGGCCGGCCGCCGCCACCCTTGCCGCCCAGGGTCGCGACCGCGGCACGGACCAGGTCGACGGCAGAGAGCCGCCCGGCAAGGTCCTCGGTGACGCCCACGACGGCAGACGCCTTGCCGTCCTCGACACCGATCAGCGCCACGACGCCCGAGCCGACCTGCTTCTTGAAATCGTCGGCCATGCCCTTGAGGTCCTTGCCCGGCACGCCGTCGAGCCGCCGCGCAATCAGCTTGACGCCGGCGACGTCGCGCGGGCCGGCATCGGCCTTGACCGCCCCGCCGCCGGCCAGCGCCAGCGCGCGGCGCGCTTCCGAGATCTCGCGCTCCATCCTGCGCTGCGCCTCGACCAGGGCGGCGATGCGCGCCGGCACTTCGTCGGGCCGCACGCGCAGCGTGGCCGCGGCTTCGGTCAGCCGGCCGCCCTGCTCGCGCACCCAGGCTTCCGCGGCGGCCCCGGCCAGCGCCTCGATGCGCCGGACGCCGGCGGCGACGGCGCCCTCCGACACGATCTTGAACAGCCCGATGTCGCCGGTGCGCCGCGCGTGGGTGCCGCCGCACAGCTCGACCGAATATTCCTCGCCCTCGTCGCCGCCCATGCTGAGCACGCGGACCTCGTCGCCGTACTTCTCGCCGAACAGGGCCATGGCGCCGGCCTTCACGGCCTCGTCGGGCGTCATCAGGCGTGTCTCGACGGCGCCGTTCAGGCGCACGCGCGCGTTGACCTCGTCCTCGACCTTGCGCAGCTCCTCGGCCGACACCGGCTTGGGGTGGCTGATATCGAAGCGCAGACGGTCGGGCGCCACCAGCGAGCCCTTCTGCGTGACGTGCCCGCCGAGCTGATGGCGCAACGCCTTGTGCAGCAGGTGGGTCGCCGAGTGATGCGCGCGCAGCCCGGCGCGACGGTCCGCGTCGATGGCCAGGGCCACGTCGTCGCCGACCTTGATCTCGCCCGACTCGACCTCGCCGACATGGGCATGCACGTCGCCC
>Ga0187894_10002742_pt1 | contig 20698 bp, 19 predicted proteins | sample GBC1701081metaG_FD_136650 | JGI IMG/M metagenome (GOLD analysis project Ga0187894, IMG submission 136650) | White microbial mat communities from a lava cave in the Kipuka Kanohina Cave System on the Island of Hawaii, USA - GBC170108-1 metaG ...
GCCGCGTCAGTCGGTCGCGCCCGTTCTGGTAGTGGTCGAGGCGCAGCGCCTTCTCGCAGTGGTAGCCCGCCGACGCGGGGTGCGCCCGGTCGCCGCGAATGCGCTCGAAGCGGCGCCCGTCCGCGCCGCCACGCTGGATTTCGATTCCGCAGTTCGACGCGCACAACACGCAGGCGGTTGGATGCCACTCGCTCATCGGAGTCACTGTCCGCGACTTTCGTCGGTCGGGCGGTGGGGCCTCTTCGCGCAAGCGCTCATTTGGAGTTGCTGTCCGCGACTTTCGTCGGTCGGGCGGTGGGGCCTCTTCGCGCAAGCGCTCATTTGGAGTTGCTGTCCGCGACCTTCCTCGGTCGGGCGGTGGGGCCTCTTCGCGCAAGCGCTCATTTGGAGTTGCTGTCCGCGACCTTCCTCGGTCGGGCGGTGGGGCCTCTTCGCGCAAGCGCTCATCGGGGGGTGCCTCCGGGGCCCGCGCTGCGCCACGCTCCGAGGCGGACGGCGAGGGCGTTGATCGTGCCGAACGTCACGAGCGCGACCGCCAGGACCGCGAACAGACCCGACAGGCCGCCACCCAGCCAGTGAACGACGAACCACCCGCCGCCGGCGGCGAGCGTGAGGCGCACGAAGCCGGCGAGGAGCGGCCAGAGGAGTGTGCCCGCACCCTGCGACGCGAAGTAGAGCGCGAGCCCGAGGCCGAAGAATGCATAGGTCGGCCCGACCAGGCGCAGGTACGCGGTGCCGGTCGCGAGCACGGCCGCATCCGCGCTGAACAGCCCGAGCCACACCTCGGGCCACAGCGCCCCGAGCAAGCCCACCGTGCCCGTCACGGCGGCGGCAAGACCGGCGCCCACCCACGCGACGTGCTGTGCGCGCGCGACGCGCCCGGCGCCGACATTCGTGCCCACCATGGTCACCAGCGCGGCGCCGAGACCGAAGACGAGGGGGATCTGCAGGTACTCGAGACGCGCGCCCATGCCGTACCCCGCGAGCGCCGGTGCGCCGAACGGGCCGACGAGGCCCGTGACGAGGATGATCGTGAGATTGGTCAGGATCGTGTTGAGCGAGCCGGGCGCGCCCACGCGCAGGATCTCGTAGAAGCGCTCCCAGCGCGGACGCGCGCCGGCGACCGCGAGCCGGACGAGGCTGCGCCCCGAGAGCAGATACGCGATGAGCGCGAGGGCGCCGAGGGCATACGAGGCGATGCTGGCGGTGGCGGCGCCGGCGATTCCCAGACGGGGGAACGGTCCCCATCCCATGACGAGAGCCGGCGAGAGCGCGAGGTAGATGGCCGCATTGGCCACCATCACGGCAGCCGGCAGCGCCATGTTGCCCGTCCCCCGCACGACCGCGCCCACGATGTTGTAGAGCCAGATCGTGACCGCACCGCCGAAGAACACGTGCGAATAGGCGAGGGCGGCGGCGAGCGTTCCCCCGCCGCCGCCCATGCCGCGATAGAGGACGGGCCCGGCCGCGAGGAGGACGACGGTGAACAGCGCCGCCATGCCGAGCGCGATCGCGATCGCGTGCGCGGCGAGCGCGTCGGCCTCCTCGCGCCGGCCCGCCCCGAGCGCGCGCGCCACTGCCGAGGCCACGCCGCCGCCCATCCCGCCCGCCGACATGGTCTGCATGAGCATCGCCAGCGGGAAGACCAGCGACACGCCCGCCAGCGCGTCGGCGCCGAGCCAGCCGACGAAGACGGCGTCGAGCGTGCTCACCGCGACCTGCAGGACCATGACGAGGACGTTCGGCGCGGCCAGGCGCAGCAGGGTGGGCGCGACCGGTCCGTCGAGCAGGACGCGGGTGCGTGCGGCGACCGCCGGCCGGGCGGCCACCGGTCCGGCGATCGAGCCGTCGCCGCCGCCCACTGTGACCTCATCGTGCGCTCTCGAAACGACGCCGCGGGCTTCCATCGTCTGCGCCTCCCGGCCCCGCGCTGGCCGCGCGGAACGTGACTTGTAAAATAATAGTCACTCCGTGAGATGTCAAGTTGACTACAATCGTCGCATGCCCAAGCGGTACGGACAGTCCTGCCCGGTGGCGAAGACGCTCGAGCTGGTCGGCGACCGCTGGACGCTGCTCGTGGTTCGCGATCTGCTGGCCGGGACGCAGCGCTTCCAGGACCTCCTCGCCTCGCTCAAGGGCATCGCGCCGAACATCCTCGCCGACCGGCTCCGCCTCATGGAGGAGCACGGCCTCGTCAGCCGGCGGTTGTACTCGGCGCATCCGCCGCGCGCGGAATACGAGCTCACGGCCAAGGGCAAGGAGCTCGGGGTGATCGTCGGGGCGCTGGCCGCGTGGGGATCGCGCCACGTCTACAAGCGGTCGGACCTCGTCCACGCCGACTGCGGTCACCCGGTGAAGCTCGGGTACTTCTGCGCCGAGTGCGGCGGGCGCGTCCGTGGCGCCGAAGTGCGGCTCGACCGCAAGAGGCGCGCGACCCCGCGGCACGCGACCCGATGAGCCGCTGCCCTGCCGTCCACATCGCGCATGCGCCGGCAGCGCGCCCATGACCCTTCCGGCCCACGAACATCGCGGAGACTCACGTCCATGACCACCGCGGGCACCGTCGCCATCGACGTCGGCGGCACGTTCACCGACGTCACGTTCGCCGACGCGGACACCGGCGCGACGTGGGTCGCCAAGACGCCGTCCACGCCGGGCGATCTCTCCGGCGGATTCATCGCGGCCATCCGCAAGGTGCTCGCCGTGGCTGGTCGAGGCCCCGCCGACGTCCTCCGCGTCTTTCACGGCACCACGACGGCGACCAACGCGATCCTCGAGGGCAAGACCCCGCCCACCGCGCTCGTCACGACCGCGGGGTTCAAGTACGTGCTGGAGATCGGTCGCCACGACATCCCGCGCCACGGGAACCTCTACGGCTGGAGCAAGCCCGCGCGTCCCATCCAGCCCGAACGGGTGCTCGAAGTGACGGAGCGCCTCGACGCCGATGGCGCGGTGCTCACCCCGCTCGACGAGGACGAGGCGCGGGCCGTGGCGCGACAGCTCGCCCAGCTCGGCGTCCCGGCGGTGGCCGTCGTGTTCCTTCACGCGTACGCGAATCCCGTCCACGAGCAGCGCATGCAGGCGATCCTGGCCCAGGAGTACCCGGACGGGCTCGTCTCGCTCTCCTCGGAGGTGCTGCCCCAGTTCCGGGAGTTCGAGCGGACGATGGCGACGGCGCTGAACGCCGCGGTGATGCCCCCGGTGAGCCGCTACGTCGGCGTGCTCAGAGGCGCCCTCGATGCCGAAGGCGTTCGCGCGCCACTGCTCATCATGAAGTCCGACGGTGGCGTGACGAGCGCGCCCACGTGCGTGCGCCAGCCGGTGCAGACCGTCCTCTCGGGACCGGCCGCCGGGGTCATCGGCGCCGTGAGCGTGGCGCGCGCGGCCGGGTTCGGCGACGTCATCTCGATCGACGTCGGCGGCACGAGCGCCGACATCTGCCTGGTGCGCGACGGCCGCCCGGAGATCACCAAGGACGGGATGATCGGCCCGTTCCCGCTGAAGCTTCCGATCCTCGACATCCACACGATCGGCGCGGGCGGCGGCAGCATCGCGGCGGTGTCGGCCGCGGGACGCCTGACCGTCGGACCGCGGAGCGCCGGCGCGGAGCCGGGCCCGGTGTGCTACGGGCGCGGCGGGGCCGAGCCCACGGTCACCGATGCGCACCTCGTCCTGGGCCGCATCCCGCCGGCGCTGCTCGGCGGCGAGCTGCCGCTCGACGCGGCGGCGGCGCGCGCGGCGACTCTCGCGCGCGTGGGCCGGCCGCTCGGCCTCGACGTCGACGCCGCGGCCGCGGGCATCGTCGAGATCATCGACAATGCCATGGCGCGCGCCATTCGCACGGTGTCGGTCGGTCGCGGGCACGACCCGCGGCGCTTCGCCCTCATCGCGTTCGGCGGCGCCGGGCCGTTGCATGCGTGCCGCCTCGCCGAGCTGCTCGAGATCCCGACCGTGGTCGTCCCGCCGAGACCCGGAGTGCTGTCGACGTGGGGATTGCTCGACACGGACATCCGCGCGACGTTCGTGCGCACGGTCGGCGTCGCCTCGCGCCGCGCGTCCGGGGCCGATCCACGCGTGCTCGAGGCCGCCTGGAGCGAGCTGACCGCGCAGGCCCGGGCGTGGCTCGACGCCGAGGCCGTCCCGGCCGACCGACAGCGCTTCGAGTTGAGCGCCGACCTGCGCTACGAGCATCAGAGCTTCGAGCTGACCTGTTCCGCCGGCGACGGCGCGATCACCCGCGCGGGCCTGGATGACCTGATCGCCGCGTTTCACGCCGAGCACCGGCGGCTCTATACGTACGACCTGCCGCGGGCGCAGGTCGAGCTGGTGAACCTTCGCGTGACCGGCGTCGGCATCCTTCCGAAGCGCGCGGCGCCGGCCGCGACGGCGGCGGCCCGCGATGCGCGCCGCGCGGTCACCGGCGAGCGGTCCGTGTACTTTCGTGACTCGGGGGTGGCCGCCGTCCCCGTGTACGTCCGCGACGGTCTCGTGCCGGGCATGGCGCTTTCCGGGCCCGCCATCGTCGACCAGGACGACACGACGTGCTTGATCGCCCCCGGGTTCCGAGCCCGCGTCGACCCCGCCCACAACATTCTCCTGGAGCGCGCCCATGCCTGACGCCTCGATGCCGGCCGCGACGAGCCCATCGCGATCGGTCGACCCGATCACACTCGAGATCATTCGCGGAAGCCTCGCGTCGGCGATCCGCGACATGGAGCTCCTGATGGAGCGCTGCGCGATGTCGCCTTTCATCAAGGAGAAGAAGGACTACTTCGTCGGCGTGTTCGACACGCGCGGGCGCATCGTGGCCTGTCACATCTCGGGCAGCGGCCCGGGCATGCTCGACGCGATCCTCGCCACGTATCCGCTCGAGACCATGCGGCCCGGCGACGTCTACTGGTTCAACGACCCGTACGTCTCCGACGGCGCCGTCCAGCACCACCAGGACATGGTGTTCGTCGTGCCCGTGTTCCACGAGGGCCACCCCGTGGCGTTCACGACGACGTTCGGGCACTACCAGGACATTGGTGGGCTGCGCGCCGGGAGCATCTCCCCGCACGCGACCGAGATCTATCACGAGGGCGTCCTCGTGCCGCCGGTGCGCATCGTGCGCGAGGGCCAGCTCAACGAGGAGGCGTACCGCATCTTCCTCAGGAACTCCCGCCTGCCCGACCTCGTGGAGGGCGACACGCGCGCCATGATGGCCTCGTGCCGCCTCGCGGAGACGCGTCTCGGCGAGCTGTTCGGCCGCTACGGCGCGCCGACGGTGCTCGCGGCATTCGACGAGTGCATCAGGCTGACGGCGACGCGCGCGCGCGAGCTGTTCCTCGGCCTCGTGCCCTCGGGCGAGTGGTCGTTCCACGACTATCTCGACAGCGACGGCGGCCTCTCCGCGCGCCCGTTCCGGATCGACCTGACCCTCGGGCGCGCCGGCGATCACGTGCGGCTCGATGGCTCGCGCTCCGACGACCAGGCGCCGGGGCCGATCAACTTCATGACAAACCCCGGGCTCCTGCGCATCGCCTTCGGCCGCTATCTCCAGTCGCTCGATCCCGATCTCGACGTGAACGAAGGGTTGCTCCGGAACCTCGACGAGTGGGTGGCGCGCGAGGGCAGCCTGCTCAAGCCGCGCTTTCCCGCCCCGCTCGGCATGCGCGCGAACACGCGCTTTCGCGTCATGTCGTGCATCTTCGGCGCGCTCGCCCAGGCCAACGGCGGCCGCGTGCCCGCCGGCTCGCCCGTCTACGTGCTGTACTACTTCCGCGCGTGGGACGAGGCCGCGCGGCGGCCCATCCTCTGCATCGAGGGCCTCGGCGTGGGCCTGGGGGCGCGGCCCTTCGCCGACGGCGTCGACGTCATCTACTACATCGCCCAGGAGAACTATCCGGTCGAGTACGTCGAGCGCGACTTCCCGCTGCGCGTCGAGCGCTATGCGGCCCGCCCGGATTCGGCGGGCCCGGGGTTCCATCGCGGCGGCGCCGGCGTCCTCCGGGACGTGCGCGTGCTCTGCGATCGGGCCGAGCTGGCCACGCGGATGGAGAACACACTGGTCGCGCCCTACGGCGTGGCGGGCGGTCGCGCGGGGCGGACGGGGCGAATCATCCTGAACCCCGGGACGCCGACGGAGCGAGAGCTGCCTGCGCTCGGCGACGGCTTCGTGCTGGAGCGCGGCGACCTGCTGCGGTTCGAGACATGCGGCGGTGGCGGATGGGGCGATCCGCTGACGCGCGATCCGGAACGCGTGCGCCAGGACGTGGCGCGAGGCTTCGTCAGCCCGCGCGGCGCCCTCGAGGACTACGGCGTCGCGCTCGATGGGGTGACGCTCGACGTCGACAAGACGGCGACCGACGAGGAGCGACGACGGCGCGCCGGCGAGGCGCCGCTGATCGACCGGGGTCCCGGCTTCGCCGAGGCCGAAGCGCGGTGGAGGGCCGCGCGCACCGGATCGCGCTCGTGAGCGGCGTTGGCGGAGGCGGCACGGTGTTGTGGGACGTCGACCGGCGCGGCGTGGCCACGGTCACGCTGAACCGTCCCGAGGTGAACAACGCCTACAACGGCGACCTGCTCGCCGGCCTGCACGAGGCAATGGACGCCCTGGCCGCGCACGCCGGACTGCGCGTGGTGGTCCTGCAAGGCCACGGCAAGCACTTCCAGGCGGGTGTCGATCTGCGATGGAGCAGCCAGGTCGCCAGAGAGCCCGCCGCGGAGAACGAGCGCGTGTCGCGCGTGACGGCCGAGGCCGCGCGGCGCCTCGACGTCTTGCCGGTGCCGACGGTGGCGCTGGTGCAGGGAGGATGCTTCGGCGGCGGCACCGGCTTCGCCGCGGCGTGCGACATCGTGGTGGCGAGCGAGGACGCGATCTTCTCGATCGCCGAGACGCGCTGGGGCCTGATGGCTGGCATCATCCTGCCGCAGCTCTGCCGCGCGATGGGGATTCGCCAGGTGCGCCGCTACGCGCTCACCGGCGAGCGCTTCGACGCGCACGAGGCGCGCCGACTCGGGCTCGTGCACGTGGTGTGCGCGACGGGCGCGCTCACCGAGACGGGCGCGCGCCTCGTCGACCAGATCCTGATGAACGCGCCGGCCGCGACGACCGCCACGAAGCTCCGCGCGCTCGAAGTGGCCGACGCCTACGTCGACGACGGAGCCTTCCGCGACCTCGTGCGGGAGCATGCGGCGACCCGCCGGCTCGAGGAGGCCATCGAAGGCCGCGCGTCGTTCCAGGAGAAGCGCGCGCCCCGCTGGTACCCCGGCCCCGCGTAGGTCCACAGCACGGCTCGGCGAAGGTCTCCGGCCCAGGCCGGCGAGTCGATGCTGGTTCCTGACCGTCTCGAGTGGAACGCTGCCGTCCTCGCGCTGGCGGTGGCGATCGATCTCGTGCTCGGCGACCCGCCCAATCGCTGGCATCCCGTCGCCTGGCTGGGCGCATCGCTCGGATGGGGACGCGCGCGGCTCGCGACGGGCTCGCCGCCCGCGCTGCTCGCAAAGGGCGCGCTCCTCGTCGTCGCGGTTGCCGGCCTCGCCGGTGTCGTCGGCTGGGCGGCATCGCGCTCGCTCCCCGCGTGGGGCTGGGCCGGCCTGATCGCCGAGGCGATCGCGCTCGAGATGGCGATCTCGCTGCGAAGCCTCGTGCGCGCGTGTCGGCAGGTCGCGCGAGCGCTCGAGCGCGGCGATCTCGACGAGGCGCAGCATCTCGTCGGCTACCACCTGGTGAGCCGGCCAACCGAGGATCTCGACGCCCGCCTCGTCGCGTCCGCCGCCGTCGAGTCCGCCGCCGAGAACTTCACGGATGCGTTCGTCGCGCCCCTGGTCTGGTATCTCGCGCTGGGGCTCGGCGGCGTGTGGATCTACCGGACCGTGAACACCGCCGACGCGATGATCGGCTACCGCGCGGGGGCCCTCGAGCACTTCGGCAAGGTGGCCGCGCGGCTCGACGATGTGCTGAACCTGATCCCGGCGCGCCTAGGCGCGATCGTCCTCGTCGCGACCGCGTGGCTCAGCGGCGACGACGCCAAGGGCGCGTGGCGTGCCATGTGGCGCGACCACGGCCGAACCTCGAGTCCCAACGCGGGGTGGACCATGTCGGCAGCCGCGGGCGCGCTCGGCGTCACCCTCGAAAAGCCGGGGGCGTACCGGCTCGGAAGCGGGCCGTATCCCGGGCCGGCGCACGTCGACCGGAGTGCGAGGCTCGTGCTCCTGGCGGCCTTCGTGACGCTCGCCGCGCTGATCGGCGGGCTGCTCGGCACCGCCGCGCTGGCGCGGGGCGGATGACGGTCCAGGTTTCCGACGGGACCGCGGCGGACCAGCCGGACCCTACTTCGGCAGCTCGGTCAGGAACTCCAGCACCGCACGGTTGAACGCCTCGGGCTGATCGCGGTTGCCGAAGTGCCCGGCGGGCGAGAGCAGCACGAAGCGCGCGTGCTTGATCTTCTGCTCCATCACGCGCATCGGCCCGAGCGAGGGGTCCTCGTCGCCGCACACCAGGAGCGTCGGCGCGGTGATGCCCGAAAGCTGATCGGTGATGTAGTCCATCTGGAGCAGCGCGCGCAGCGAGTTGGCATAGCCGATGGGCGTCAGCATGCGGTAGTACGCGAGCACTTCCTCACGCGCCCCCGGATCGAGCTTGAGACGTCCGACCACGTTGGGATTGGAGGCGATGGCGAACTGCGCCATGGCGTCCATGCCGCCTTCGAGGGTGACCTTGATGCTCTGCGCCCGCATGACGAGGTTGTCGACGCCGAGCGGCAGCCCCGCGGCCGAGGACGAGTCGACGGCGATCAGCGCCCGGACGCGCTCGGGGTGTTTCAGCGCGAACCGCGTCGCGACGCCGCCGCCGAGCGAGAGCCCGCCGACCACGGCCCGCTCGAGCCCGAGGTAGTCGACGAGGCCCAGCAGGTCGAGCACCCAGTGGCCGAACGTCACCCGGGTCGGATCCTCCGGGCTCTCGGACCGGGCGTGGCCGCGCGGCTCCCACAGGACGAGCCGATGACGCGCCGAGAGCGGGCCGATGTTCGGCTGCCACATCCCGGCGTTGCCCCCGATGCCGTAGGCGAGGAGGAGCGGCTCACCCTTGCCATGCTCCTCGAAGTAGATCCGGACGCCGTCACTCGTCTTGAAGTAGGCCACGGGCTTCCTCCTGCGCGCGGGGCTTTGTGGTAAAAGAGGAACCGAACGGTTTCGACGCCGCTATGGAACGGTCGTTCTCCGCAGAAGTCAAGCAGCTTGCGCTCGGTGACGGGCAGATCCTCCGGGGAGAGGGCATTCTCGCCATCACCAAGGCATTGCTCCAGTCCGGCGTGTCGTACGTCGGAGGCTATCCGGGCGCCCCGGTGTCCCATCTGCTCGACGTGCTCGCCGACGCCAACGAGCCGCTCCTGAAGCCGATGGGCGTCTATCTGGATGCGTCCGCCAACGAGGCCGCAGCCGCCGCGCTGCTCGGCGCGTCGATCAACTATCCCATGCGCGGGGCCGTCACCTGGAAATCCATCGTCGGGACCAACGTGGCCGCCGACGCGCTCTCGAACCTGGCCTCCGCCGGGGTGATGGGCGGCGCGGTCATCGTGGTGGGCGAGGACTATGGCGCCGGGGCGAGCGTCATTCAAGAACGCACGCATGCATTCGCCCTCAAGTCATCGTTGTGCTTGATGGATCCGAGGCCGGCGCTCGGCAATCTCGCGCGGATGGTCGAGGCGGGATTCGGCATGTCCGAGGCGTCGAACCTGCCCGCGGTGATCAGCCTGCGCATCCGCGCCGCGCACCTGCGCGGGAGCATGGTCTGCAAGGACAACGTGCGGCCAGCGATCAGCATGCGGGACCGGCTCCTGCGGCCGTCCTTCGACTACGGGCGATTGAGCCATCCGCCCTCGACGTATGCGCAGGAAGTCCAGAAGTTCGAGCGGCGATTGCCCGCCGCGCGTCGCTACGTGGTGGCGCAGGGGCTCAACGAGCTCGTGCCCGGCGAGGTGAAGAATCTGGGCATCGTGCTCCAGGGCGGTCTCACGCCGACGGTCCTGCGCGCGCTCGAGCGACTCGGCTGGGCCGACGTGTACGGCCGGAGCCGGATCCCGATGCTGATCCTGAACGTCATCCACCCCCTGGCGCCCGACCAGCTCATGGGCTTTCTCGAGGGCAGAGAGCGCGTGCTCGTCCTCGAAGAGGGCATGCCGAACTTCATCGAGCAGGAGCTGAAGGCGCTGGCCTACGAGCGCGGCTCGACCGTGAAGATCGAGGGCAAGGACACCGTCGCGGCCCAGGGCGAATACGTGCCCGAGGTCGTGCTCGGCGCGCTCGCACGCTTCCTCGGGGGCGACGCGGAGCGCCGGCGCGCCGCTCTGATGGCCCACGTGGGCCGCGGCCGCGAGATCCTCCGGGCGCCGCTGCCGAAGCGTCCGCCGGCCTTCTGCACGGGCTGCCCGGAGCGCCCCATGTTCAGCGCGCTCAAGATTGCCCAGAAGGAGCTCGGCGAGACGCACGTCGCCGCCGACATCGGCTGCCACGCCTTCGCCACGCTGCCGCCCTTCAACATGGGCAACACGATCCTCGGCTACGGGATGGGGCTCGCCTCGGCGAGCGCTGTCGCGCCGAACTTCGGCAAGCGCGTCGTCTCCATCCTCGGCGACGGCGGCTTCTGGCACTCGGGGCTCACCGCCGGCGTCGCCAACGCGGTCTTCAACAAGCAGGATTCCGTGCTGGTCGTGCTCGAGAACTTCTACACCTCGGCCACGGGTCAGCAGGCCAATCCGTCCTCGGGAAAGAATCCGCGTGGCGACAGCGTGCGCATGTCGATCGCCGACACGATCAGGAGCCTCGGGGTCTCGTGGGTGAGGGTCGTGAACCCCTACAAGGTCGCCGAGACGCTCGGGGTCTTGAAAGACGCGATGACGACGGCGGCGGGCGGCCTCAAGGTCATCATTGCGCGGGCCGAGTGCCAGCTCGAGCGCCAGCGCCGCGTGAAGCCGCAGGTCGCCGCGCGGCTCAAGGCCGGCGCTCGCGTCGAGACGCCCCGCTTCGGCGTGGATCCCGACGTGTGCACCGGCGACAAGTCGTGCATGCGATTCAACGGCTGCCCGTCGCTCACGCTCCGGGACAATCCCGATCCGCTGCGCGACGACCCGGTGGCCCACGTGGATCAGAGCTGTCTCGGCTGCGGCCTCTGCGGGGAGGTGGCCCATGCCGCCGTGCTCTGCCCCTCGTTCTTCGAGGCGCGCGTTGTCAGGCATCCGCGGTGGTGGGAGCGCGCGATCGCGTCGGTCCGTTCGCGTGTGATCGGCCTGCTGCAGGCCGCGTGATGTCCGAGTCGGCGCACCCCGTGTCCGTCCTGGCGCGGCCCGTGTCCGTCCTGATCTCCGCCCTCGGCGGCCAGGGCGGCGGCGTGCTCACGGAGTGGATCGTCGGCGCGGCCGCCCATGCCGGCTTCCCATCGCAGGCCACGTCGATTCCGGGGGTGGCGCAGCGGACCGGCGCGACGACGTACTATCTCGAGGTCTTCCCCGAGCGCCTCGTGCCAGGCCAGGCCGAGCCGACGTTCTCCCTCTACCCGCTGGTGGGCGACGTCGACGTCATCGTCGCCTCGGAGCTGCTCGAGGCGGGCCGCACCATCGAGATGGACTATGCCTCGCCGGACCGCACGACCGTCATCGCGAGCACGCATCGTCTCTTCGCCATCGGCGAGAAGAGCGCGCTCGGGAACGGGGTCTTCCCCCGCGAGCGGCTCGAGGAGGCCGCGAAGAAGCTCGCGCATCGCCTCGTCGCCTTCGACGCGCTCGCCGTGGCGCGCCGCGCCCAGAGCGAGGTGAACGCGGTGCTGCTCGGAGCGCTGGCCGCCACGCGCATCCTGCCGATGTCGCCCGCGGACTTCGAGGCGGCCATCGGCGAGGGCGGCGTCGCCGTCGAGCGCAACCTCGCCGGCTTCGAGGCGGGGCTCCGGACGGCGGATGCCGCCATGCCCGAGTCCTCGACGACGGCGTCGCGGCCCTGGGCCGACGTGCGCCAGGAGCGCGCCGCGGCGCTTGGCGGCCGGGGCGCGGTGTTTCTCGCGCTGACCGACCGAGTCGCGAGCGAGTTCCCCGCGGCGCTCCACCGAACGCTTGGCGAGGCCGTCGCCCGGCTCATCGACTATCAGGACGCGCGTCTCGCCGAGCGCTTTCTCGATCGCGTGCGGCGCGTTCGGGCCCTCGATCAGGACGGCGCGCTCACCGAGGTCTTCGCCCGGCGGCTCGCCGTGTGGATGAGCTACGAGGACGTGATCCGCGTGGCCGACCTCAAGACCCGGCGATCCCGCTTCGACCGCATTCGCCAGGAGCAGGGCGCCGGCGATGGCACGGTGCTCGTCGTCACCGACTACTTCAAGCCCGATCTCGACGAGCTGTACGGCATCCTGCCCGCGCGGATCGCCGCGCCCATCGCGCGCTGGGCCGAGCGCCGCTGGCCCGGCGGGCGCCCGACGCCCGGCCAGCACGTCCGGACGACGTCCGTGCTCGGCTTCCTTCGTGTCTGGGTGCTCGGGCGGCTTCGGTTCCTGCGGCCGGTGTCTCTGCGGTTCGAGCGCGAGCACGCGCTGATGGCCCGGTGGGAGCGCGCGGTGCTCGACGCCGCGGCGGTCGATCGCGGCCTCGCCATCGAGGTCGCCGACGCCGCCACCGTCGTGCGCGGGTATGGCCAGGTGCGCCGGCGCCTCTCGCACGCGTTCGAGCGACTTCTCGACGAGGTGCTGGCGCCCGCCGTGGCGCGTGATCGCGCCGAGGGCCGCGGGTACGCGCGCGCCGCCGAGGCGGTGCGGGCCGTGCGCCTGCGGCTCCTGGAGGACGAGCGAGGCGTGGACGCAGCGTTCGCGCCGGGCACTGATCGATTGCCGGCGGGCGACGCGACAGGTGGGACGGCGTCGGCGGGTGTCGCCACCCAACCGATGACCCCCCCATCCGCGACAGGCGCGACGGCGCCGGCGGACGAAACGCGAACCGCAGCCGCCGCGCGCAGGGTCGACTGAGCCTGGCGGCTGTCAACGGACTGGGAGCCCCACGATGGCAGACAACGTGACACTCACGCGCGACGGTGTCATCGCGACCGTCACGCTCGATCGACCCGAGCGCCGCAACTCGCTGAGCGACCCCATGCTGATCGACCTCGCGGCGGCGTTCGTCGAGCTGCGCGACGATTCGACGACGCGCGTCGTGATCGTGACGGGCGCGCCCCCCGTGTTCTCGGCGGGCGCCGACGCCCCGCACGCCAAGGCCAGGACGGACGAGGAGCGGCGCCGTCTCTTCACCGGACGCAAGAGCCAGTTCCGCCGTTACTTCGAGCGCGCCAACACGCTGCTCGAGAACCTCGAGCAGGCGACGATCTGCATGATCAACGGCCACGCGGTCGGCGGCGGCTGGGGCCTGACGCTCGCGTGCGACTTCCGCATCGCGGCGGCGGAGGCCCAGCTCTGGATTCCCGAGGTCGATCTTGGCGTGCCGCTCGGGGTCGCCTCGACGACGCGGTTCGTGCGTCTGGTCGGCCCGGCCCGCGCGAAGGAGATCATCATGAGCTGCCGCCGCTACACGGCGGCCGAGGCTCAGGCGATGGGCCTGGTGCACCAGGTCGTCCCGGGCGACGCGCTGCTCGGCGCGGTGAACGACTACGCCAAGATGCTCGCCCGCAAGCCCGCCCGTCCGCTCGCGGAGATGAAGGCCCGCATCAACACGATCGCCCGCGTCGGCCACCCCGAGGTCAACGCGATGACGGAAGGGTTCCTCGACCGCGAGTGACCGGAGTCGCGTAGCGGAGCGCCGCGCGACCTCTTCGTCTCGGATGTCATGTCTCGTTTCGTCTACTGACAGGGTGTCCGCCGCGTAGGCCCCAGCCGAAGGCAGCTGCGCCTCGGTGGCAATCCGTAGACGTTTCGATCACCGTCGAAGTGTCCACCGGCGCGTCCGACCATTTCGGAGGTAAGATCGCGGCCGTGATCAACCGGCCCTCACATCGCGCTCGGTCGGACGTGGAGGAGATGGCCATGCTGGAAGGGAAGACACGCATCCCGCCGGTCGACGTCGAGACGCTCCCGGACGACCTGCGCGACACACTCGAGGAACAGAGGAAGCTCCGGGGCGCGCCGCTCCATCCCTATCTCTTCTACGCGCGCAATCCGTCGTACTTCCGTGCCGCGAAGGCGATGTGGTCCGCCCTCCAGCAAGACACGACGCGCGTGCCCGGTGCGCTCAGGGGGCTGCTCAACCGGCGCGTCGCCTGGTGGAACGGCTGCGAGTTCTGACAGGACGTCAATGCTGCCGTGGGCAGCAGGTTCGGCGTCTCGACGGAGAAGATCGACGCGCTGCACGACTACGCGAAGAGCCCGCTCTTCAGCGACGCGGAGAAGGTGGCGCTCGAATACGCCGACGCGATCACGGACACGCGCCGAGACGTCGACGACGAGCTGTTCGCGCGCGTGCAACGGCATTACGACGACGACACCATCGCGGAGCTGACGATGATCATCGCGTGGGAAAACTCGTCCTCGCGGTTCAACCGGGCCTTCCGCATCCCGTCGCAAGGGTTCTGGAAGCGATGACCGATGGCCGACTTCGGAGGATTCCGGCCCGCGGCGTTCCGGTTCCTGCGAGATCTGGCGCGGAACAACGAGAAGGTCTGGTTCGAGGCCAACCGTGACGTCTACGAGCGGGAGGTGCGGGATCCGATGCGCCGGCTCGTCGAGACGCTCGACGCCAAACTTGGCTCCATTGCGCCCGAGATCGTCGGCGACGCCAAGCGCTCGCTGTTCCGGATCCACCGGGACGTCCGCTTCTCCAAGAACAAGTCCCCCTACAAGACCAACGTCGGCGCCTGGCTCTATCACCGCGATGCCGGGCGCAAGGTGGGCACCGAGGGCGAGGGCGGAGGAGCGGGCTTCTACGTTCACGTCGACCCCACGTCCTGCTTCATGGCGGGCGGAATCTGGATGCCCGCTCGGCCCGCGCTCCAGCGCATCCGCGAGGCGGTCGCCGCCCAGCCCACCGCTCTGGAGCGGCTCACGAGCGCGCCGGCATTCCGGCGGCGGTTCGACGGCCTGAACGAGGAGGCGAAGCTCCGACGGGTGCCCCGGGGCTTTCCGCCCGATCACCCTGCGGCCCAGTGGCTCCAACTCCAGTCGTTCACGGCCGTGGCCTCGATCGAGCCGAAGGTGGTCACGAGCCGGCACCTGGTCGATCGCCTGTGTCGGGACTTCGAGGTGCTCGTGCCCCTGGTTCGCTGGCTCAATCGGGCGCTCGGCTACCAGCCGGCGAAGGCGCGGCGGTGAGGGACGTCACATGACGTTCGGGCCGTGCGTGCGCCAGACGGATGGCGCGCGAGACGGCGCGACGCACCGGGCGGTGAGCCGCGTATCCCTTTCCGGACATTGACCGCCCTGCCGGCATCGGCGTAACCTTCGCCTCGTGACGCCGAACGAACGACCGCTCCTGCACCGCTGGACGCGCGACGAGTACGAGCGGCTGCTCGACCAGGGATTCTTCGACGAGGACGACCCGATCGAGTTGCTGGACGGGTTGCTGCTCGTGAAGGAGCCGCAGCACAGCCCTCACCGGACGGCCGTGCTGCTCGTCGCGAAGGCCGTGGAGCAGGCGTTCGGCGACGGCTGGTTCGTGCAGACGCAGAGCCCGATCATCCTCGACGACCGGTCCGAGCCGGAGCCGGACGTGTGCGTCATCGCCGGCTCGCCGCGCGACTACGTCGAGGCGCATCCGCGGCGCCCCGCGCTCATCGTCGAGGTCGCGGAGTCAGGGCTGCGGGTGGCCCGGGGACGGAAGGCCGTCGCGTATGCGCGGGCGCTGATCGCGGACTACTGGATCGTCAACCTCGTCGATCGCGTGCTCGAGGTGCATCGCGAACCAGCGAGACCCGGCCCGGCGCGGCGGCGATGGGGCTACGCGTCGATCCAGGCGCTCGGCGCCGACGCCACGGTGAGCCCGCTCGCCGTGCCGTCCGCGCGCATCCACGTCGCCGATCTGCTGCCGTAGCGTCGGGCTCGCCGCGGGCAAGCTCCCGCGGCGGACGGCCGGGTCAGGCGCGGCGGATGATCGCCGTCGCCGTCGCGGAGGCAATCAGCTCGCCGCCCTGGTAGAGCTCGCCCGCGAGGTGGCAGACCTCGCGGCCTCGCTTCACCACGCGCCCCTGACCCTGGAGCTTGCCGACGCGGGCCGGCTTGACGAACGAGACGTTGAGGTTGAGCGTGGGCGCGAATTCTCCGGCGCCGAGCGTCGCGGCGAGCGCGGGGCCCATGGTGTCGTCGAGCATCGCGGCCAGAAACCCGCCCTGGATGTTGCCGACCGGATTCGTGAATTCCGGCCGGCCCTCGAACTCGACCCGGATGGTGCCGGCCTCGGGAGACACCTCGAGAATCGCGATGCCGAGGGTCACCGCTGCCGGTGGCGCCGGCAGCGTGCCATCCTGGAACTGCCAGAAGAACGCGGACCGATCGGTGGGGGCCATGGCCGTCCACGGTAGCACGGCGCGTGTCCGGCGCACGATCGTGCCACCGTTCTGGCGGCGTCAGCGGGGGCCGAGCGCCATGTCGTACAGGCGGCCGTATCCCACGTGTGCCCATTGCGGGGGTGCGGCCTCGGAGAGCGTCCCGTGCATCGCTTCGAACGCCGCGATGTCCTCTGCGACGTCCTGCAGGAACGTGAGCCATGCCTCGCACGTCTTGGCTCTCGCAACGTGGAGCGCCCTGCGCACCTGGGAATCGAGCGCGGGACCGATCCGGCCGTCGGTGACGAGGAGCACCGCCTTGGTGATGCCGACGCAGGTGGCGGCGCCCGACGTGGGCAATTGCCGCAAGATGTGCCAGAGACGGTCCAGGGCGTCGGTCTGATCGGCCGTCCGCGTCGGGATGGTCATGACGGTGAGGTCGCCCAGCACCGGAAGCTCCTTCAGCGCGACCGCGAGAAGCTCGTCCAGGAATGGAGGCTCGTGCGCGGCGTCCTCGCGCACGCGGCGCATCGCGAGCGGCCGCGTGGCTTGCCACTTCCTGAGGAGCGATCCGAACAGCGCCGCACGGCCCTCTTCCCCGGCGCCGAGCCATGCACGCCAGTCGTGGTCGGTGTAGCGCTCGGCGTACGCGCTGATGTCGTCGTGGACCTGCCGGGGAGACTTCTTGCGAAGCGCCTCGATTGCCATACGCACCTCCGCTGATCGATTCGAGCGCGCGTTCTGGATCGACGCCGCTCACGAAGGAGCGTAGACAGCCGAGTGCTCGGCGCACAATGCCGCGATCGCGATACATGTGCCACCGCGGATACCGGTCGCCGCGGCGTGGATCAGCCGCGCCGCGCGACCAGCTCGTCATACACATTCCGGCCGCGCGTCTCGCGGACGCCCAACCTCACCAGCGCGGCGGCCAGCACGAAGGCGGCGCACACTGCGAAGGCTGCGCGTCGGACAAGATTCAGCGAGTCCAGAAGCCCGTGGGATCCGAGTCGCGGACGATCGCCAGCTCCTCGGCGGTGGGCGTCGGCGTCGGGGCGACGTCGGGAGCCGTCCGGAGCGGCCAGCCCGTCGCCGCCTGCACGCGGTCGACGCTCTGCCCCGGATGGTACGAGGCGAGATACATCTCGCGCGTGTCCGGATCGAAGCGATAGACGCCGAGCGTGGTGATGACGGCGGACGGCCCGCCGCCGGCGAGCCCCACGCGCTCGCGCCAGCCCGCGCCGTCGCCGAACCCGGGCGACGTGATGAAGTGCACGCGCTCGCGGAAGCGGTGGCGCTCCTGCGGCATGATCACGACGAAGCGCCGCGCCAGGCTCGCGATGTCGGCGCCGCCCCCGCTGCCGGGCAGGCGCACGGTCGGCGCGCGCCAGTCGCCGATGTAGCTGGTGTTGAGATTGCCGTGGCGATCGATCTCCGCGGCGCCGAGGAACCCCACGTCGATCATCCCTTGCTGGAGGAGCCCCATCACCTCGAGCGTGCCGGTGCACCAGAGCGCCCCGGCGATGTTCGGCGTGTCGCTCATCGTCATGAGCGTCTCGGGAGCGGGCCGGTCGCGGAGCAGGCCGTTCTCGAACACGCCGACGGCGCGAGGCGCGTGCGTGCGCTTCGCGAACGCGAAGGCCACCAGCGGCAAGCGCATGCCGACGAAGACCGTGTCGCCGTCCTCGATCTCGCGGCCGGCCGCGATGACCATCAGCTCGCGGTCGGTGAACGGGACGGCGCTCATCGAGACCGGGTCATCGCGTCAAGACGAACGGCTGGGCGGTGTCCGGGGTGTACGGATGCCGCTGGATGGCCTCCAGGTTGATCTCGACGCCGAGCCCCGGGGCCTGGGGCACGTCCACCCACCCGTCCCGAGCGGTGATGGCGGGCGTGATGAACGGCGTCTCGAGATCTCCCGTCGGGAACTCGATGGGCGCGGTCCCGCCGAGCGTGGCGGCGACGTGGAGCGTGGCGGCGAGACCCGGCCCGAAGTAGAACGAGTGCGGCACCACCGTGAGATTCGCGGCGTGGGCGAGCGCCGCGATCTTGCGGAACTCGGAGATGCCGCCGACCTTGGTGATGCTCGGCTGGAGGATCTGGCCGGCGCGGTGCGCGATGATCTCGCGGAAGCCGAAGGCCGTGGACTCGTTCTCGCCGAGGGCGATGGGCGTGTCGGTCGCCGCGGCGACGCGCGCGAGCCCGTCGTAGTCCTCGGGCGGCCACACGGGTTCTTCCAGCCAGAACAGGCGATAGGGCGCGAGGGCGCGCGCCATGGCAATGGCTGCGGCAGGATCCCATGGGCAGTTCGTGTCGAGCATCAGCTCGACGTCCGGGCCGACGGCCTCGCGCGCCGCCTTCACCGAGGCGACGTCGGTCTGGTGCAGCTTCAGCATGCGGAAGCCTCGGGCGACGAAGCCCCGGCACGCCGCGGCCACGTCCTCGGGCGAGCCATACCGCATCAGGCTCGCGTACGCGGGCAGCCGGGACCGCGTGGCGCCGCCGAGCAGCTGGTACACCGGCGCGTCCTGCAGCCGGCCGAGCAGGTCCCAGAGCGCGATCTCCACGCCGCTGATCGCGAACATGGCGAGCCCGCGGCGACCGTAGATCATGGTGCCGCGATGCAGGAGATCGACGCAGGCCTCGATGCGCCGCGGGTCCTGCCCGATCAGCAGCGGCGCCAGGCTCTCCTCGATGACGCTCGCCACGGCGAGCGGCGCGCCGTAGGCGAAGGCTTCGCCGGTGCCGGTGGCGCCCTCGTCGGTCGACACGCGCACGACGATCTGCTTGCGAGTGGCGCCCGACCACGCCGACGGCGGCGTCATGGGCTTGATCGGGATCGCGAGGACGATGGCCTGGATCGCGGTGATCTTCATGGGTCATTCGGCTCCGTAGTCCAGCGGGTCCGAGGGAAGCGGGCGCGTGATGCGAAGGCGCTCCACCACGTCAGCGCCCACCTGGTCGAGGAACGCCTTCCAGTCGTCGATGCCGTACACCCAGCGGTGGAGCCACGCGCGAGCGCCGTCGGCGGTGCGGCTCTCGTCGTGATAGCGCCGGAAGAAGTCGTGGGATCGCCGATAGTAGCCCTGCACGGGAGAGGGGAAGGCGCCGAACGGCTCGTGGACGACGGCGGCGACCTTCATCTCGGGCACGAGCACCAGCCCGGGATCGGACAGGATGCGCTCGCGCGGCCGGATCTCCTCGGCCACGACGACGACCCGCCGCGCCGCCAGCGCCGCCGGCCGCGTGATGCCGAGCGGACCCCACGTGTGCGCGCGCCCGTCCTCGTCGGCGCGCTGGACGTGGACGATGGCCACGTCCGGGACCAGCGCGGGAACGAGCAGGAGCGACGCGCCCGTCCACGGATCCGTGCCCCGCTTGAACGTCGGATTGGAGTTGACCAATCCCGTGCCGAGCAGCGAGCGCGTCGGCAGGTACGGCGCCCCGAGCGCCCCGGCCTGGAGCGCGAGGGCCATCGTCAGGTTGGAGTGATCCTGCACCTCGATGGGCGCCGGCACCCCGTGCTCCACGGCGCGCCGGTAGTTGTGGCCGAGGCCCGCGCTGACGTTGCCCACCCACGCGGCGATGATGCGGCGCACGCAGCCGGCGCCGACGAGCTGGTCGAACAGCATGTCGGAGATGGGGCCGATCAGCGTGAGGTCGCGCCGCCGCTGGCGCATGATCTCGTGGCCGGCGGCGAAGGGGATCGCGGCCTCGAGCGCGGCGTTGAGGCACACGGAGGCGCCGTCGGGAATGAAGCGGGCGACGGCCTCCCGCATCGTCATGAGCTTGGGCGCGGGCACGTCGCCCATCTTACCGCGCCGGGACGCGCGGCCCGGGCCGGGCCGATGCTGCCGAGGAACAGTGCGAGGGCGAAGACCGCCGAGCGTGCGATCATGTTGGCCTCCTCACCCGGACCGTGGTGCGGCGTCAACCGAGCGCGCTGAGCCGAAGTGTGCGTTCGCCCAACGGAGGCCTCGATGGACCTCGAGCTGCGTGACAAGGTTGTGCTGGTGACCGGAGCGGGGCAGGGCCTCGGCCGGGCCATCGGCCTTGCCTTCGCCCGCGAGGGCGCCTGGCCGGCCTTTCACTATCACTCGTCGGCCGCCGGCGCCGAGGCGGCGGCCGCCGAGGCGCGGGCGCTCGGCGTGAAGGCGATGGCCGTCGGCGCCGACCTCCGGCAGGACGCCGCCGCGGCCGAGGCCGTCGACCGCGTGGAGCGCGAGCTGGGCCCGATGATCCTCCTGCTGGCGTCGCC
>Ga0187894_10002743_pt1 | contig 20695 bp, 15 predicted proteins | sample GBC1701081metaG_FD_136650 | JGI IMG/M metagenome (GOLD analysis project Ga0187894, IMG submission 136650) | White microbial mat communities from a lava cave in the Kipuka Kanohina Cave System on the Island of Hawaii, USA - GBC170108-1 metaG ...
ACATCCTGAATGGCGTTCAAAATCTTCACGCCTTCGTCCACTGGCTTCTGGAAGGCTTTGCGCCCGGAAATCAAGCCCATGCCGCCAGCGCGTTTATTGATGACGGCGGTGCGGACTGCCTGTTGAATATCGTTGTCGCCCGATGCGCCGCCAGAGTTAATCAAACCGTTGCGACCCATATAGCAATTCAACACCTGATAGCGCGTTAAATCTATCGGATGGTCGCTGGAGAGGTCTGTGTAAATCTTGTTCGAGGTCTTGCCGTATGGATTATCTTTCGACGTGAGGGCGTTATAGCCGCCATTGTTTTCCGGCATCTTCTGTTTGATGATGTCGGCTTCGATGGTGACGCCCAAGTGATTTGCTTGCCCCGTAAGGTCTGCCGCAACATGAAAATCTTTCTCTTTGGTCTTGAACGACGGATTGCGAAGATAACACCACAGGACGGTGAACATACCGAGTTCATGCGCCTGCTGGAAGGTGGCGGAAACTTCCTGAAGCTGGCGCGTGGATTCCTGAGACCCGAAATAGATGGTCGCGCCCACTCCTACACAACCCTGATCGAATGCCTGTTCCATCGAACCGAAAGGCACCTGATCGAACTGATTGGGATAAGAGAGAAATTCGTTGTGATTGAATTTCAGGATGAAAGGAATTTTATGGGCATATTTGCGGGCGACCATGCCTAAACAGCCAAGCGTTGTGGCGACGGCATTGCAACCGCCTTCGATGGCGAGTTTGACGATATTTTCCGGGTCGAAATAATCTATATTCGGCGCAAACGACGATCCTGCCGAATGCTCTATGCCCTGATCAACCGGCAGAATCGAGACGTAGCCCGTGTGAGCCAGTCTGCCGGTGTTGTGCATCAACGCCAGATTCCGCAGGACATTGGGGGAACGGTCAGTGTGAACAAAGACACGATCCAGAAAATCGGGACCGGGCAAGTGGAGTTTATCTTTCGATACCTTACACTGATGAGATAAGAGGGATTCCGCTTCGTCGCCAAGAATCTTTTCAATTTCGCCAATCATAATACTCTCCTTTGGTGGTTGTGGTGGTGAAAGGTTCAAAGCTCATCGGAGCTTTCATCGTCTTGAATAACAAGGCGGCACAATTTTATTCCTGACGCTGGCTGCGGTCAAAGCAGAAATAGAGATTTTACGCAATTTTTACGAAGGCAAGATGAATTGAGGAAATAATTGTGCAAAAAACAGGAGCCAATTAGGATGCCAAGAAATGGCTTCCACCACAGAGACACCTGGACGGTTGCACAAAGATTTTTTGAGCGATTCAATTCTTGCCGCATTTCTGCTCAATGAGTCGCTGCAATGCCAGCGCGTCTTGATCGGTGGGAGCAATTTGCAGGGCTTTGGCTGCCGAACTCTGCGCCGCCGTGCAATCGTTCTTTAAGACCGAGATGCGCCCCGACAGCACATGAGCAGGCGCGAGGCGATTATTCCAAAAGAGCGCCGATTTCAAGGCATTCATCGCCCTGTCGAAATCGCCGCGCCGTTCCAGCACACGGGCGATGAGCAGATGAGCATCGTGACTTTGTGGGGCAATCTCCAATAGTTTTTGGGCGGCTGCCATTGCCTCTTCGTCGCGCCCGTTAAAGAACGCCGTGCGGGCTTTTTCTAATAACTGGTCTGCCTGTGGTTGCAAGGTGTTGTTGGCGTTGATGGCATTAACTCGTTCATCCTGATCGCGTTTGAAGCGGTAATAATTGGCTTTGCTGAAGGTCGTCTTCATACGGGCAAGCACGGGAACGCCTCTGGTTTCCCATTGCGCGAAGGTGGTCAAAAGTCGCTTCGCCTGATTTGCCGCCTCATTCGCCCCATCTTTATCGCCAAGCGCGGCGAGCGCCTTGCTCAAAATATACCACGCTTCGCCATCATCTCTGCGCCGTTCCAGTTCTTGCCTGAGCGTCCCGGCGGCTTTCGGGTAATCCTTTGCCAGATAATAGGCATAACCGAGATTGAACAAGACATCGGTATCACGCGGCGCGACATCAACCGCCGGTTTCAGGTGATTAAGCGCCTCCGCGATATTCTTCTGTTTGAGGAAGAGAACGCCGATATTGTTATAGACTTCGTAAAGCGGCAAAATGGCGGCGAGTTTCTGTTGTCCGGCGAGCGCCAGTTCGGTTTGCCCCAAAGCGTTTTGCGTCACCCCGATATAGAATTGCGTTTCATCGTAGCGGGAATCTTTTTCGCCTAACTTGGAGAGCAGGTCGAGGGCTTCGCGGTATTCGCCCGATTCGTAACGAATGCGCCCGAGTTCAAAAATTGCCGGAAGATAATACGAACGCGCTTTGTCATTGAAATCTTTGATGGCGCGTTCAAGAAAATCAATTTGTGCTTGGCGGTCGCGGGTCAACGTGCCTTTAATGTAATTCTCGAAAGCGCCGATGGGCGCAAGTGTCGCCTGTGAAATCAATTCATTACGCGATGAAGTGGCAGACGGATTGTGTTTGACGAGAATTTCGTAAGCCAGTTGCCCTTGAAATTTCTGTAACTCAAATAAATCGCCAGCGACATTAAAATCGCCGAGCAAGCGTCCTTCCCGAATATCAATAACGCGGGCGGTGATGGCGATGGTGCGCTCCGGGCTTTTGTCGGCATTGGCATCGGGCTTCGATTTTGGTTGCGGCTGTCCGACTTTCTCTTTATCGCGTTCGTCGCTGATGCGATAGGTTCCCAAGACGACGAGATTTGCGCCGGCGCGTTCGGCAATTTTAATCATCGTGGCGCGGGTCAGAATCGCAGTGGGCGGCAAGCCTTCCAGTTTATAAACGACATTGCGCTCATCGGAACGAATGACGACGAGACCGGGTTTGTCGAGCAGTTCCGAAAGCGTGGCGGCAAAACTCTCGCCAATCCAATTATATTCAGGACGGGCGGAGACATTCTCAAAGGTCATGGTGACAATCGTATCGCTGCCTACCGCCGCCTGAGAGGTGCTGACAGATGTAAGGATAAGAATGAAGGTGGCAAAAAAACGCTTCAACATAAAAAAATATAGCAAAAAAAGAATCAGGCTGCCTTGCTTTCACGCCTGGCAGCCCGAAAAGTTCGATGAATGCGTGTTCACCGTTGATAAATACGACTCGTACGGGATTTGAACCCGTGTTACCGCCGTGAAAGGGCGGTGTCCTAGGCCCCTAGACGAACGAGTCAGGAAGCGAAATTCCAATACTAGCGAATCTTCAGGGGCTTCGCAAGATTATCGGTAAAATTTTCCCTGTCCGTTTGGAATCGTCTCAAGGTCGTTCCGTCTGTGACGATTGCGCCACCGGTTGCAAGGTTTCCTGCCTGCTTAATAGCAGCCGGTTCTGTTCTGATGGCGACAGCAGGCGGAAGCCGTCTTCCATTTCGGAGATGCTTTCGGTCTGCATCCGCGAAAAAAACTCAACCACTTCTGCCCAGGCGATTCTTTTATCGTCGCCTTCCGCCCAGTACCATTCCGGTAATGAGGCGGCACGGAACAGACGATTCGACAGCCAGATGGAGCCACCTTCCGCCCAAATCGCCTTGGCGCTCTCCGCAAAGCCGTTGCGCCAGCTATCAAGCTCTGTTGTATTCAAACGCAGCACCGGGGCGACGTTCAAATTGGCTCGCTGGCTTATTTCATTGAACGGGAAACTGCGCTTAAAGTTAATCAATTCATCCTGTTCATTAAGAGTGAATATCCAGCTTTGCGGGTTCAGCGCGGGCAGCAACGGGCTGACTCGTTGAGCAACTTTACCCTGCTCCCGATGCAGTCGCCAGTTTGCTGTGGCGGTGAAGTTGACTACTCCGGCAATGATAAAGAACGCCACGACAATCGCCTTCAACCATTGGCGCGAAGGAGGATTGGCTACGGTATAGGCGGCGGTAACGAAGAGCAAGGGATAGAGCGGCAGGTAGCGTTCAATGTCCGAACCGGAGAAGCGCGTCGCAAACGCCAGAAGCGGGGCAGCTGCGAGTACCACAAGAGCGAAAATCTGTTTGCGCTGCGGCGAACGCCAGATTGTGATGGCGAGCGCGGCAAACATCAGACCGAAGAGCAGCAATTTCCAGAAGTGGGCAACCAGTAGTTGCAGGGGAGAGACCGGATTATACGGGTCTTGCAACAGAAAGCGTTTGAACAGCAAGCCGTAGTTTTCCATTGCAATAAACGAGCGCGGAATGCCAAAGATGACCCGGCTAATGCCAGAAGTTTTCATGCCGTGAGATGCCGCCACTACCCACGCTTTGAAAGCTGCAAGCGTGTAGATTTGCAGATGAATCATCACGATTGCGTAACAAAGCCCCACAAGCAACAGAAATACCAGCGTCGTTTTGACGAGTGATGGCAGAGGTCGTTTCTCTTTGCCGAAGAGTATGAGCGGGCAGAGCAGGGCGGCGGGAATAACAAGAATGAAGAGAAACCAGAAGCCAACGGCGGCAGCGAAAGCCGCGCCCGCGAGGTAATAGGTAAGGTTTGAACCTGCGTCGGGTTGGCGCGTCGAAAGATGCAATCCAAGCAGCAGAAATGCCAGTCCCGGAATATAGGAACTGCCGGTCTGCGCGAAGTTCAGAAAGGCGTGTGAAAAGAGAAACGCGATAGCTATGCCGCAGGCGATGGCGCGACGCTGCAATAGATTATAGATGAGGTGATAAAGCAACAAGACACAGCAGAGTCCGGCAAGCCAGTTCAGCCAGATTAACGTCAGAGTTGCATTCAAGTACGCATCCGCGCCAACCACTAATGAAGTAACGGGCAAAAATGCTTGGTAACAGAGCCAGCCCAAAGGTCGCCAGAAGAGATGCCCGAATTCCCAGAATTCAATACCCCTGACGATTGAGGCGACATAATCGGCGGTATCGCCCATAAAATGCGGCGTTGTCAGCGAGGTCGCCAACAGGTGCATTGCTGTCAATAGCGCGTGACTTTTTCGATGAGCTTTGCCGAACAAGTTTTCCCCTGAGAACAGAGAAAGAGAAAACCGCTTGCAGATTCCACAGATTCAGGCAGATGGATGGGTAACTTAGCTTACAGGAACCGAACCGCTTGGCGACAGGTGTTAGAGTTCAACCTTCAGGTTGGTCGTAGTTGGAGCAGACAAAACTTGCGGTGTCTTCCGAACCTCGCGCTGTTCAGTTTCTGGTTACGAGCCTTCGTCGTACTCGTGAAGGGTCTGCTTTTGCATCTACTACCAACCTGAAGGTTGAACTCTAACGCCTGCTCCTGAAGGGGATGATTTACCTCTCTGCCGCGTGACGTGAATAGATAAGTTGAGAGGCGCAAAGTACAGGAAATTTACAGTCGAACGCCGCGCCGGACGATGATGGGTGAGCCTTCGGCGACGAATGCCGAACTTGCTTGCGCGGTCAATGCCGGAGCGAAGGTTGCGCCGTATATTGTTTCTACGTCGCAATCAAGCGTCGCTTCGCTGACCTGCCAGACGCGCCACGGCGGATGCTCAACGCGATACTGCATACAGCCGCCATCTTTTTGCGCTGCATATCCCCAATAGTGTTCGGTGATAAATTCCTCTTCTGAGCCGACAGTTAAAGATTGCGCTGCATCGCCGATGGTAACGTGCAATCCGTTCCATCTGCCTTTGCTCTGCCAGCCATATTCGATGGAGCTATGCGGCTTGAGCGATTCGCCTTCGAGAGTGAAGGCATGGCGCATGGGCAGCGCCGCGTAGTTCTCGTTGTAGACGACTCGCGCCACCGTCGCTATCGCCCAGCGCGGCACAATCTCTTTAATAAAGACAACGCCGCGCCGCCATTCATCTGCGGCTTTATAGCGAACATAGAAACGCAAATTGACTTCTTCAAAGTTTTGATGGAAGGGAATTGGCACTCCCAGCACGCGGGTCTTCAGAAACATAAAGCCGACAACACTGATAAAGGTTTTGTTATTCCAGCTATCGAGTTCGGTTCCGGCGGGAACGTAAGGCTGAAGAATTTGCGGCTCAATTTCATAGTTGAGCATCGCCAAATGTCGCCACTCGGCGGTGAGGAAGATTTTTTCCATAGCAGTCGGGAGTTATGCCATATCAACAAAACGGGCGCGGACTTCCGGCGCGGGCAGCATACAGCTATCGTGCTTGCCGAAGAAGCGATAACGATATTTGGCGAAGAGATCATAGAAGAAATCACGCAGCGGACGCGGCACAATTTTGAAGATACCAAGCAGCCGCCAGCCGCCGCCAAGATAATCGGCAATTTTGAGCGCCGCGCCGGAACGTATGGCAATCTCTTCTTTGCCCGAAGAGCGATCAACAAAGACTACCGAGTCAATTTTTTCGAGATGATGGCGGGCGACAATCTCCTGCCCCATTTTGCTCTGCAATGGCGCAAAACGCATGGTGCCGCGTTTATCTAGTGCCAGAATCGTCTGGACGCCTTTATTGCAAAATCCACACACGCCGTCATAGAGCAATAAGGGGTTATTGGCGGAATCATCTTGCATCAACTTTGTCCCTCAAAGTGGAGTGTAACGGCGGAAAGGCAGCGAAACAAATCTGTAGTAGTAGCACAACGTAGCGGCGCAGCCGCTTGATAGAAAGGGGTAAACCAGACGGAAAGGCAGAGCCATTCCGCACATCAAAGCGGCAAAGCCGCAAAACCAGATCGCTACCTTATCTGCATCATGAAGCGGCACAGCCACAAGATTAGACCGCTGCCCTATTCGTATAAGTAAGCGGCACAGGCGCAAAAAGAAACCTTATATCGAAACGCCGTTAAGGATTTTTCTTTTGCTCTTTCTTTTTTTCCTCTTCTTTCTTCTTCTTCTCGTCATCAGCGCCAATGCCGAAAATTCGCTTGAAGATGCCGCGTTTCTTTGGTTTTTCCGCAGTTTTCGTTTCTGTGGTTGCCGCAGACGGTTCGGTTTTTGTTGGCTCCGGTTTGGTTTCTGGCTGCGGAGGTTGCGGTTTAGTTTCCGCTGGCGGCGGCGTTGGCTCCGGTTTCACCTCTGCCTGTTTCGTCTCTTCGCCGGAAGTATTGGTGGTCTTGTCATCTTTACGCGAGCGTTGTTTCGCGGCGTTCGGATTCGTCGAAGCGTTGGCATTTGCTTCTTCTTTTGCCTCTTCTGTTGACGTAGCACTGTTTGCCAGCGAATCTGCGGTTGCGGCATTTACCGGCTGGCTATCGGTCGTCGGCGGCGTAGGGTTTTCTTCTGTTGGGGCGGCGTTGGTTTCTTCAACTTGCACCGGCGCAGGAGCCGCCGCATTGCGGTTCTTACTGATGAAAAAAGCTGCGGCTGCGGCTGCCAAGACCAGTATCAAAACGCCAACTCCGGCGAAGATTTTCCAGTTCGATTTACTTGTTGCCGGTGGCGGCATTTGCTGAACCATTGGCGGGTACGAATCGCGGCTGTCACGAAATGCCGGTGGTTGCTGCATCTGCCCCGATTGTCCACTGATGATTTGCGTCCCAGTTGGTTGTTGCATCTGACTTTCGCCCGGTAATCGCTGCGTCTGCTGAATGGTTGGCGATGCCGAAACAGGTGGTGCGAATGGTGGCGCTGGCGGCATTGGCAGCGATGGTATGTCGGCGGTGCGGGTTACAGGCGCAGGTATGGACTGGCTCGGCTTGTCACCAAGAATCAGGGTTCCCGGTTCGCTGATTTGCGCTCGTTGATTACCGCCCATCATCAGAGTTTCCGGCGGCGCTGGCGATGGTAGCTCTTGTGACGATGAAGGGAGATTGATTTTCTGCGTTGGCGGTAGCTGTGACTCCGTGATTGGCGACGAAGGATTCTGCGTGTTGCGATTGACAACCTGAGCGCCGCCTTTCAGATTGTCCGCCGTCAGCGAGTTCGGCAGGGCCTCAACCACCCGCGTCGCGGGAGCCGCATAATTGGCAGTAATATTGCCGGTTTCACTGACGCTGGCTACCAGACTGCTCAACAAACTAGCGCGAAATTCACCGGCGGTTTGAAAACGGGCTTCGCGTCGCTTCGCCAGCGAGCGCATGATTGCTTGTTCAATCGCTACCGGAATGTTTGGCAGATAGGCGGTTGGCGGCGGCGGCGCATCTTCGATTTGCGACCGCATCAATTCATACTCACTGGTGTTTTCAAACGGCAAGCGTCCGGTGAGCATTTCATAGAGCAGAATGCCGAGCGAGTAAATGTCGGAACGCGCATCCACATCTTCGCCGCGAATGGACTCCGGCGACATATATTCAACCGTGCCGACGACATTTCCCTGTTTGGTCAGTCTGGCGGAACCGAGCATCCGGGCGATGCCGAAATCCATCACCTTGACTGCCCCGGCATCCAGCACCATCACATTTGCCGGTTTGATGTCCCGATGAATAATGCCTTTGCGGTGCGCCTGATCAATGCCTTCGAGCGCCTGACAAAACAGCGGAATCGCTCTTTCGTAAGCAATCGCTCCGAATTTGATGATGATATTTTCAATCGTATTGCCGGGGACAAACTCCATGACCATGAAGTAATCGCCTTCGTGTTGTAGAAAGTTGTAGAGGGTAGCGATATTCGGATGATTCAATTTTGCGAGCGTCACGGCTTCGGAGCGGAAGCGTTCCAAAACGTCCGGCTGGCGTGCCAGTTCCGGGCGCAACATCTTGATAGCGACTTCGCGCTCCAGCATCTGGTCAACGCCTTTATAGACCGCGCCCATGCCGCCTTCGCCAATTTTATCGGTAATCCGATAGCTGCCGACGATACTGCCGATTCCTACCATTTCTGCCTCCCGGTTCTCTCTCTGGCGTGAGTATGAATACAACCATAACAGGATTTCGCCTTCGTCTGCCAGTCAATGAGCAGAGCCTGAACTCAATAATTCTCTATCAAGCTGATGATTAACTTTGCTTCTTCCTTCTTCTGCGTCAGCGGCGCAAAGTTGAAGGTGCGCGTCTTTTTCTTCGCCTCATCCTGAAAAATCTTGAGGTGAAAGGCGTTATACTGGACGCCGACAAAATCATTCATCTCCGCTTGTTTAATTTTGGCTTTCACGGCTTCAAAGGTATCTTTGCCGTTGTCCGCTTTATAAGTAACGCCCGCCCGCGTGACAAACAGCGTTCCCTGACTGGCGGTTTTGAAATAGTCGCCGTGATCGTGATAGACGCGAAAGGTCGCCGAGCCGTTACGCTCCAACGCTTTTCGCATCGCCGCTTCCGCCGCCGTCATATTTTGATTGCCGTAGAGTTCTGCGAAACCGAGTAGTTGATATGCCGTCGGGCGGCTGGCGTCAAGCGTGATTGCCTGATTGAGAACCCGCGTTGCCGACGCCACATTATTCGCCTGCATCGCTGAGATTGCCTGATCGGTGAGGTCTTCGTAATCGGGACCGCGTTTAACATTCGCTGGCGGCACGACGCTGTTGCGATTTGGCGCTTTCGCTGTCTCTGCCGGTGCGTGTTTCATAATTGCGCCAAGCAGGGCATTATTGCCACCAGCAGCCATAATCTTACGCGACGCATCCGGTGTTATGGCAAAGCTGACGCCGCGCCCTTCAACAAACTGTTCAACGCGAGTCGCGCCAACGCCGCTTTGTAACATGGTAAGAACTTCCTGTTCGGAAAGCGGCGGACCGGCTGGCACATTTGCCGCCGGTTTGGTGGCTGGCGGTGGATTGTTCGCCGGTGGCGCGGGTCGTGTGGGGGTCGGGGTTGCGCTGCGATAATTATTTCGCATAGCGACAATAAGTTCCGGGCGTGCGCCAACTTGCTGAAATTCCTCTTCGACGCTGGCGTTCATTTGAAAACTGACGCCACGACTCTCGATTGCCTGAGCGATCTCCTGCGTTGACAGCACATTGAGTTTGACGACCTTCAACAAACGCTCTTTATCATAAGGACTCTTTGCCTGTAGCTGCGCGGTCTGCTGCCAGACGATAAGCGGCAAAACAAGAATTATTGCAATAAGCAATGACTGTAGCGGATGAAAACGGCATGACGGTTTTTTCATAGCTGCTTGCCTCATCATAATGGCTTGTTTTTTTCCTACTCTATTCTTACGGAGCAATTGCCCGCTTCGATTTTACCACGACAATTCAATAATGTTTGACTAACGCAATTGCCAGCCGCGCCTCTTCCTTTTTTCTGGTCGCGGGCGCGAAATTAAAAGTACGTGGTTTTTTGTTTTTCCCCGGCGCGACTTTTAAGTGGAACGCGCCGTATACTACGCCAACAAAGTCATTTATATCAATACTTTTAATCTGCGCGTCGGTTGCCTCGAAGGTGTCTTTGCCGTCGTCGGCTTTGTAGGTTACGCCCTTTTTGGTGACAAAGAGCGTGCCTTTCGTATAGTTGCCAAAAATTCCGTCGTGATCGTGTAGTACCTGAAAAGCTGCCGCCCCATCGCGTTCAATGGCGCTTCGCATGGCGCTTTCCGCCGCCGCCACATTGTTTGTACCATAGAGGTAAGCAAAGCCCAACAACTGATGCCCTATGGGGTTCTTGTCATCAAGTTTGATAGCTTTTTGTAACAAAATAATGGCATAGTTGGTGTTCTTATCCTGAATGGCGGCAGTCGCTAAATCGGTCAAATCCTCATAGCTCAGGACGGTCGAGCCAGCCGCTTTTGCCTCTTCTTCGGCTGTTGTAGTTGCAACGGTGTTCGGCTCGGCGCTGACGCCGATTTCACTGATTGCGCCAAGCAGCGAACGATTGCCGCCGGCGGCAATAAGTTCACGCGAGATTTCCGGCGTTAGCATAAAAGCGATGCCGCGCACTTCAATAAATTGCTCAACGCGGGATGGCGTAGCGCCGCTTTGCAACATGGCGATGATTTCAATTTTTGAGAGCGGCGCACCGGCAGGCACAGTAGTTGGGTTGCCCGTCTCGGCAGGACTTTTTTCTGCCGATTCCTTCGGTGCGGTAGCCACCACTGCCGGTTTTTCAACTGCCGGTTTCGGTGGCATTGGCGCACGATAGTTGCGGCGCATGGCTTCCAGTAGTTCGGGTCGCGCTCCGGCGGTTTGAAATTCGACGCTGATTTCTTCCGTAAGTTGAAAACTAACGCCGCGTTGTTTAATTGCCTGTGCTACCTCTTTCGTTGACAGGGCATTGAGGTTGACGACTTTCAGGAGAATATCTTTAGCATACGGACTTTTGGCAGGGGTTTGCGCTTGAGCAGGGGGCAGGAAAGCGCCTAGAAGAAAAAAGAAGAGTTGGGAGATTATGAAACCCTGTCGTTTTGCAAACATGGCTTTTCCTCTTCCGATGTGTGGGGATTCGTTCACATCCTGCCTGACCAATGAAACGCATTAGGCGAAATTCCTAAGCCTTTCACTGGTCTAATAACTTTCTTGCTTCGGCGCGTTTTCGCGCTCGTTCCAGCGCCTCTTTTCGGTTTGGCATCGGCGCTTTTCTGCCGCGCCGGTCGGCGCTGTCCGCCGCCTCATCCGACGGCGTTTCGTCGCTCGCCGTTTTCGCCTCGCTGTCGGCGCGGTCAGCCGTTTTCGACTTCGTTTCAGGTTTAGCTGCGTCGGCGGTTTTTCCTGCTTCTTCCGGGCGAGGCATCGTTATGGTCTGCGGCGGCGTTGGCTGTACCGGATTTTGCGGCGCACTCGGTTGGGTTGCCGGTGGCGGCGATATATCGGTCTGGACTTTCGGCTGCGGTTTGTCACCGAGACTTAAAAAATACCATGCGCCAACGCCGAGCATCGCTACCAATAAAAAGGCGGCAACATAATGGCTCCAGTTCAAGCCGCGCTTCGTCGTCGGTCCCGTTGCATAGCCGTAAGGCTGTTGATTATAGCCCGACGCATAGTTCGGCGGATTGGTCGGGTATGGCGCTGCTGTAAAGGGCATCGGCGGATTCGTCGGATACGGCGCATTCATCGGCTGATTTGCCGTGTAGGGCAGATGTGCCGGCGGCGAAACAATATGCGTTCCCTGTACGCCGACAGGCTGATTTGGCGCTGCCGGATTGAGCGTCACCGTTTTTACAGGCAGCGGCGCGGGCGCTTGCCCGGAATGAAATTGTTTGGTTGACATTTCATCCTGTGCCGCATTGCCGCTTGAGGGGGCGGATGGCTGGGCATTGACGGTTTGATTCACCAGTTGGGCATTGGTCGCTTTATTATCTTCGAGCGCCTGACGAAATTCATTGACCGTTTGAAAGCGAGCATCCGGTCGCTTTGCCATGGAGCGCATAATTGCCCGCTCAATGTGTAATGGGATATGCGGGGCAAACTCTCGCGGTGGCGGCGGCGGTTCGTTAATCTGCATCATCATCAGCTTGAATTCCGATGAATCATTAAACGGCAAACGTCCGGTGAGCATTTCGTAAAGCAGGATGCCGAGCGAATAAATATCGGAACGCGCATCGGTGTCTTGCCCTTGAATCTGTTCCGGCGACATATACTGAATGGTGCCAATGATTGTGCCTTGCCGGGTCATGCGATTGGTGCCAAGCATTCGGGCAATGCCAAAGTCCATGACCTTTACATCACCTTTTTCGGTGAGCATCATATTGGCGGGTTTGACATCGCGGTGGATGATGCCCATGGTGTGAGCATGACCAATACCGGCAAGCGCCAGATTGAACATCGAGAGAGCGCGTTCAACCGGAATGTTGCCATTGCGACGAATCATGCTGTCAAAAGTTTCGCCGCGCAGAAATTCCATCACCATGAAATAGTCATCATCATGGCGCAGGAAGCTGTGCAGGGTGGCGATGTTCGGATGATTGAGTTTGGCAAGAGTAATCGCTTCGGAGCGAAATCGTTCAACAATTTCCGGCTCGCGGGTGAAATCCGGGCGCAACATTTTAATAGCGACTTCGCGTTCGAGCATCTGGTCAACGCCTTTGAAGACCGCGCCCATGCCGCCCTCGCCAAGTTTACCTGTAATGCGATAACTGCCTACCTCACTGCCAATCATCTTCGTACCTCCGCGCCCGGTCTGCCGCACTCGTCCATGCTAAAGGGGAACGCGGGCAAATGCAATACTGGAAAGCTAATAAGATGCGGTTTTGCCGTTAATCTGTTGCCTTGCATGAGCAGGAAAACCGCGAGGTTACGGGTAACAAACGGGCTGAAATTTCACAGTAAAATAGCCGGCAGGCGACGCCAGAGGAATTGAGACGTGAGCAATGAAGCAGGTCATCGCGTAAAGCGGCGGGCAAAATCATTCTCCGCCTGCGCTTTGCGTTCTGCGAGATTGACGGTCCATTCCATGACCTGTGGTTGCAGGATGTTCTTTTCTACAAAGGTGAAGGTGACTTTACAAGTGTTGCCATCGAGCGCGGCGCTCGTCCATCCGGGCAAGGCTTCGAGTTTGTTCTCCTGCGTTAATTTATCAATATAATTGGCGACCTGCTCATCTATGGTTCCGTCAGGCGAACCATCAGTCAGTAAGACGATCTTGACAGCCTGGGCTTCTACTGTTGGCATCGGCGCATTCCGCAGACGGCGTTGAGAGTACCAGAATCCTGTCGCCCCGCAGAGCGAGATAACCACAAGGATTAGCAGAGCGATTTGCCATTTCTTGAAACTGACCGGCTCGACGCGTAAGGCTTCCAGTCGTTGCTGAAGCGAAGGCGTTTCTTCCTCACCGTCATAGAGCTTGCGCCTGCCATACGGCGTCATCAATTGGCAACCGGGACAGCGTGTGGCTTTAAGCGAGACTTGGGTTCGGCACTTGGGACAGTTCATAACGAAAAAGTGTATTGCACAAGAATCCGTAGGGGCAGCAGGCAAATCTTATTCATCGGCAATTAACTTGCCGGTGCAGTGCAATTGCCATCCGCACAAATTTTATTATTCGGCACATTTTCATAAAAGACAAAAATCAATTCTCCCGTTCCGGGAATCGTATCGCCAAAGCCATATTGACTGCGAAGCGCCGGAATGCGAATGGCTACTGAGTTAAATGGCGCATTCAACAAGCCGCGAAAGCTCAAGCCGATAAATTTGGTGCCGCTTACCGTGCTATCATGAACTTCATAATCAATGCGCCAATTCTGGTTCCAGGCATTGCCGGTATCTCTGTACCATTTGCCCAAGTTATTACCGGGCGGGCTGAACCGAAAGCCATCCGCCGGATAGAGTCCCCGATTATTGTTCTGGAAAATTTCCAGCGAGGAGCCGATGGTGCGAGCCGTTCCCATAAACCAGCCGCGTCTTGCCGCCTGTCTCGATTTCAGCAGATTCGGTACGGCGATGGCGGAAAGCAGACCGAGAATTGCCACCACAATCAGCAATTCAACCATGCTGAATCCGCTTGCTGCGGATGCTTCTGATTTCATCTTTCTGCCAGAAATCAAAGCGCCACCTCCTCGTCGCGTCTGTCGAATGTTCCGGTTAGTAATGACACAAATGTAATGCCGTAATGGAGCAGAACGCTCACAGGTCAGCAAAACACATACCGTGCAAATCAGGAAGAGAATAATTCCTGCGACGGGCGAAACCTTTCTCTAAAAAGGGGATTTAGTGTGCCGAACGTAAGGGTTTATCGCTCAGTTGCCCGATTACCGAAACGGCATCTCTGAGAACTTGAGCGACAGAAAATGTCAGCAGAAGATGTCATTTCGACATTTTCTGTCGCCTTAATTAAGTCAAAGTGATGGCTCCCAAGCTGTGAGACGGAGTTTTCACCATCGCTGTCGCGCTGAACTATTCTTGTGCTGCGGTTTCTTGTTGACCGCCGCCAGCAAGAGAAGGGAAAAAGTTTTCGCTGGCGAGGTTTTCTGTCATACTTACTCTATGATGAAGGCAGCGCATCAATGACCGATGTTGCTGCCTCAGGCAGTGAGAAAGCGAGGTGAGAAGATGAGCAAAGCACAAAATGATACGAGCGCCGCGAAGAATGGCAGCGCGGCTGCGAGAAAGTCAACTACGAAATCTGCTGCAAAAAAGCCTGAAGCGCCGTTCAAGGTTGATCGTAGCCCAGCCGCTCGCGCTTTTGCACGAGCCGTGCAACTAACTCACAAGAGACTATACGGAGAGAAATAGAGATTGCCAAAATACATTCTCGATACCAACCTCATCATCAGCCGAAAATTTGACCCGCAAAACTCACCTGAGACAACCTATTATTCTTCGATTGTCTTGTTTGAGTTGATGACCGCCTGTAATGATTGGAAAGAATTGCGCTCTTATCAAGCGGTTTGGAAGATTACGAAGAAAGCGGGTTTGCTGATTGTGCCGACGGCAGAAGATTGGTTGACGGCAAGCCGCAGCTCATTTGCGCTGGCGCAGGAACGCAAACAACAGGCGGGGGCGGGCGGCAAAGCGCCGAAACTCTCTTCTAAAGTCAAACAGGAGATTGCTATGGATTGTTTGCTGGCGGTGAGCGCCACGCGGGAAGGGATAACTGTGCTGACCAATAACCGCCATGATTTTGATGCCATTAGACGACAGCTTAAACGGTTGACGGTGGCTACCTGGAATGATTTAACCGGCAAGCACGGAGGCTAAACAAACCTCCAAATAGATAATCTGATCGTTTCGGATAGAGGCAAGCGCCTCGCTGTTTCGTAGACGCTTGCCTCTACCGGACTTGAATAGAAAGGGCGAATTGTTGACAATTCGGCAAAGCAAAAGTAACCTTCAAGCTGAACTTTTTTAGGTACAAGACGTTTTCAACAATATGAAGAAGACAGAAGAGTTTCCTGGTATCAATCTAAAAGACGACCCTGATATAGAAGTCGCATTCCCGGAAGAAGAAAATTCCGCCTCAGCCATCTGGTCAGAGACAAAATCCATCGCCCGTGACGTTATCTTTGCTGCTTTGCTGGCTATTTTAATCCTTGTCTTTGTCGTCCAGCCGGTGAAGGTGGAAGGGACTTCGATGCAACCGCGACTGGAATCGGAAGAGCGCATCTTTGTCAATAAATTTAAGTATGTCTTTGAACCGATTGATCGCGGCGAAATCATCGTTTTCTGGTTCCCGGACAATCCTTCGCAATCCTTCATTAAGCGCATCATCGGGCTGCCGGGTGAAACCATTCGCATGGACGGCAACGGGCAACTCTACATTGATGGTCGCCCGATAGATGAACCCTATCTGTCGCAAGACCGCAATACGCACCCGCGCATGATCCCTGAAACTTACATCAAGCCGCATTACTACTTTGTCATGGGCGACAACCGCGACGCTTCCAATGACAGCCGCAGTTGGGGATTAGTGCCGGAAAAATATATCTACGGCAAAGCGATGTTTCGTTATTGGCCCCTCGGACGCGCCGGGGCTTTAGAATAGCCCCTAGTCCGTAGTGCTTAGTCCGTAGTTTGAAATTCGTATTTCCAGAATTTCTGTGAAATGATTTGGCGGCGAACCAAATTGGATACCGGTATTAACAATCCTGCTACGGACTAAGCACTACGGACTTTCTGCTTGCACTCCCTGACATCTCGCCTGTAACCTTCCATTTATGCAAGCAATTCTGGCACTTGAAGATGGGCGCGTGTGGCGCGGGCGTGGCTTTGGCGCAGAGGCGGAAGTTGTCGGCGAAGTGGTCTTTAATACCTCAATCACCGGCTATCAGGAGATACTGACCGACCCTTCCTATTGCGGGCAGATTGTCACCATGACCTATCCGCTTATCGGCAATTATGGCGTTAATGAAGAAGATGTTGAATCGTATCGCATCTTTGCCGAAGGCTTGATTGTCCGCGAACTGTCGCGCACGGTTTCCAACTGGCGAGCCGGATTATCACTGCACGAATATCTGCGACGACAGAACCGACCGGGCATTTCGGATATAGACACCCGCTCACTGGTGCGCCATATCCGCGAACGGGGTTCGATGCGCGGCTGCCTGTCAACTGTAGGCACAAGCGAAGAAGAAGTGATTGCCGCAGCCAGACTAGCGCCCGAAATGGTCGGGCTTGACCTCGCTTCCGTCGTCACCTGCAAAGAGCCGTTTGAGTGGACAGATAAACAGGCAGAGGTCTATGGCTCCCCGATTCTGCTTCACGACGAAACAAGACAAATCCTTGAGCCACGCTTTCACGTTGTCGCTTATGATTTTGGCTTGAAATATAACAGCCTCCGCAGTCTTGCGGCTCTCGGTTGTCGCATCACCGTCGTACCGGCGCAAACCTCAGCCGAAGATGTGCCGGCATTGAAACCTGACGGCATCTGGCTGTCGAACGGACCGGGCGACCCGGAACCGTTGACCGGAGTAATTGCCAACTTGAAGAAGTTATTAGTTCGCTATCCGACATTCGGCATCTGTCTGGGACATCAGTTGATGGGACTGGCAGTCGGCGGCAAGACCTACAAGCTGCCATTCGGGCATCACGGCGGCAATCAACCCGTTAAAGACTTAACCACAGGGCGCGTCGAAATTACGGCGCAGAATCACGGCTTTGCCGTAGACGCCGATTCCCTGCCCGCCGATGTCGAAGTCACGCACCTCAACCTGAACGACAACACGGTAGAAGGCTTGCGGCATAAGAACTATCCGGCATTTTCGGTACAATATCACCCGGAAGCCGCGCCGGGTCCGCACGATGCTTCCTACCTCTTTCAGCGTTTTCTCGCAATGATGGAGAGCGAAAAGAGCGCCAGCCGCGCCGTGTGAGTGCAGTAGGGGAGTAAGGGAGTAGGGGCGTAGGGGTGAAGGGATGAACAGGAAAATGAAATGTTGTGCTTCAGCTATTCCCCTACTCCCCTATGCCCCCACTCCCCCACGTTTTTTCACGGAATCACAATTCTATGGCTACAGCCCCCTTCATCACGCCGCATATCAATATCCTGCCTCTCGCGGAGGTAACATTGGCGACGCTTGAGCCGTTGTTTGATGAACAGTGTGAGGAATGGTTCGAGTTGTTGGAATGGAACTATGCAGGGGCGAGCCGTCTGCTGCGCGATGTGGTGCGCGACCGTGACCTTGCCGGATTTGTGGCAATGGTCAATAGCGAGGCAATCGGCTTTACCTATTACGTCATTGAATCCCACCGCGCTTCGATAGGCGAAATCTATGTATCAAAGAAGTGGCGCAACAGAGGCGTTGACCGGCTGTTGGCGGAAGCGGTTCTGGCGAAGGTCGAATGGTATTCGCGTCTCCGACGTATCGAAAGTCAGAATGTCAACTTAGATCATCAGGAAGCCTCACAAGTCTTTCTCGAACATGGCTTCACGAAGCTGGAACGCTGTTATATGAAGGTCTACGCTAACCAGTTTCAAGATGCCAACCTTGAAGTCAACCCGGCACAGTCATTTCATCTTCGTAGTTGGCGAGAAGAAGATTTTTCACAAACTGTCAAGGTTATTCTCACCTCGTATCAAAACACCATAGACAGCCGCATCAATTACCAGTACAGAACGGAAGAGGGTTGCGCCGATCTATTGACGATTATGACACAACACATCTGGTGCGGCGAATTCCTGCCACATATCTCACGGGTGGCAATTGACCCGGCGACCAATCGCATTGTCGGCGTTGTCATCGCCTCGCGCATCTCTCCCGGCGTCGGTCATATCACGCAAATTTCCGTCAGACCATCGCATCAGAACTTCGGACTCGGACGGCGACTGCTTCGTTCGGCGCTCAACGAGTTCTTCACCTTCGGTTTCCGTTCTGTATCTCTCGCCGTCACTCGTGAAAATCATCGCGCCAGACGACTCTACGAATCGTGCGGCTTTCGCACTCTGTTTGCCTTTCCGGTTTATTATCTGGATAGATAACAGTCCGTAGCGCTTAGTCTATAGTCTTGTGTATTTCCATTCAATTCCGAATAAAGAGATATGACATCATTTTCCATTGCGTGCACGGGCAGGCTTCAGACGCCCGCCCCAGTTTGCCTAACTTTGCAACAGGGGCGACCACAAAGAATCGCCCGTACAGGCAATTGAAACCTGCTCTACATACATATAATTTTCATTTTACTGTACTAAATTTGTACTCTAAACTCTCGATGTTGAGGTTCCGGCTTTGCCCGTGTGACTAACTCACCTTACGCAGTGTGAGGAAAAAGATGGTTTCGTAGTCCCGTTAGGGACGACCAATAATAGCCCAGCGATTCATCGCTTGGGTGGATAATGGCATCTCCGCTTAGTCCTGTAAGGACGCCTGAATCCGCTTGGCAAGACCACCCTTCAGCCGTCCCTCCGGGACTAGGAAGATCGCTTAACCGGTTCCCGTCGCTGAAGCCGACGGGCTATTGTCGGTCGTCCCTGACGGGACTAAAGCAGCGGTTATCGTTCTCAGACTGCGTAACGTGAGTAACTAAAATCGGAGAGCCCAAAAAACAGAAGACGGAGGGAGGAAACGCAAAGACACATCACCGAGGACACCGAGCCAGCACAGCGGTCACTGAGGGCAACTCTCCGTGTGCCTCTGTGATTCCTCCGTGTCCTCGGTGTTAAAAAACTGCTCTGGTGCTACACCTGACTCTTGCTTTTGGACATCACCTCAAAAATCACAGCCTTGCGCTCTGCGTTACCGTTAGCAACCTCATCTATATCGGCGCATTTTTTTGTTATGTCGTTTGTTTGCTTGCTTTCCGCCTTTCTTTTTTGGCGCATTCTCACCACTCTCTGTCATTCCGATTTCATCATTTTCAGGCGGCAAGTTTGTTACTACAGAGCTTCCGCCTGAGAGCGATTTGCCAATCCCTGAATCACTAATCTTATCGCCAGCCGTCAGAGGCTTTGCCATTTCTTCACCAACTCGCGCTGCTTTGATTCCTGCACCGGCGAGGCTTGCTGCCGCTGTCGCCGCGTGTGACAAGCCGCCTTCGCTGGCTTGCCATCCGACGGGGCGACTCATCTGCCAATTCAATCGCCTTGTGTCGTTTACTGGCTTTGCCAGCGCCGACGGTTCGTTAAACCTTCGGCGCGGCGCTTCGGCAATGCCTCTGCTTCGCCTTCCTTCCCATGTCGCCACTTCATCGCTGTATGCTTCGTGGCGCTTTGCTTCCGCTGTCTCTCCGCACAACCGATAGCCGCCCCCCTTCGCATCACGTTGCAACTCCAGCGGCTCCGGCAATGCCCACCGGCTCTGTGAACACTGCCATTGCCGGTAGGATTTATCGCGTCGCCAATCGCTCGTCAATGAGTAAATCGTATCCGCCGTCTGCCCCAGCGCCGTGCCAATGAGTCTCCGGCGGCTCGACGTGGTGTAGGCGACCAACACCGCGCAATCCTCATCAGCAGCCAGTTGGCGAGCGTTCTTCAGCAGTTGTAATCGTGCGGCGGCGCTGCTTCTGCCGGTGAGGGTGAGTGGTTCGCGCATTCCGTCAATGATGATGAGATCGGCAGGCTGTTGTTTGACCGAAGCAGCAAACCACTGCCAGTGCGAATTGCGATAGAGGTTCAAGGGCTGGCGCTTGAGGCGGGCATCTACCAACAGGCGGATGTTATCTTGCGCGGTGTCGGAAGCGGCGATGCCGGGCAGCAATGCCAGCGCCTCGTTCCGCAAACGGGAAGCGGCGGCATCGCCATTGACAAAGACGAGGCGGCGCGGCGTTCTCTCTTGTGAGGCGATGGACAAAGCGGGTTGCCCGGCAGCAAGGGCGAGGGCGAGTTGCAAAAGCAAGTGAGTTTTGCCTTGTGCTTCATCGCTGACCAGCAAAGCGACTTCGCCGCGATGCAGCCCGACGAGGAGTTGGTCAGGTTCGTTGAAGTCGGCGGCGAAGAAAGCATTGAGCGACGAGAAAGAGCCGGTTATTTCTGCCGGTAGTTCGATAGCATCGGCGGCAGGCGATTCACGAAGCGCCAGCGCCGGAGTTGCGGTAGCCATAAACACAATCCTCCTTATGAGCCAAATCTACACCTTTATAGTATCATAG
>Ga0187894_10002744_pt1 | contig 20694 bp, 9 predicted proteins | sample GBC1701081metaG_FD_136650 | JGI IMG/M metagenome (GOLD analysis project Ga0187894, IMG submission 136650) | White microbial mat communities from a lava cave in the Kipuka Kanohina Cave System on the Island of Hawaii, USA - GBC170108-1 metaG ...
GTGGGGAAAAAGCAAGCCGTGGCGCGGAGAGAGAGCGCGCCGGCGGTGGTCGGGATGTAACGCTTCCGGACAACCCTCCGGTCTCAGGACCGGACAACTCCCCACAATCTCGCGCCCACTATGGACAGGTGGTGGTGATTCTCTCCGCTCCACCCGTGGCGAATCCGTACGTCCCCGTGCCGCAGACGTTCCGGGCCCTCACGAGGTAGAAGAAGCCTCCGCCGGCGGGGGGCATCGTCGGGTCCACGATCGACGATCCGGCGATCCCCGCCGGGGGCGTCAGGCAGGTCTCGCCGCCGCTTCCGATCGGGAATTGCCCCAGCGTGCCGCGAATCACGTCGTGCACCGTCGCCGGGCCCGAGGACGGAATGGCCGAGTTCCAGGAGAAGGTCTGCCTGTCGGAAGCGAACTGGTCTCCCGTCAACTCCGCGGGCGCGGCGAATGCTCCAGCGTCGAAGGGCGCGCAGTCCGCAAGGTCGCGTTGGCCGTCGCCGTCGGAGTCCTGCGTCACCTCCAGCACGAGCGACGTGGGGTTGTAGGTGACCTTCCAGACGTGAGCCGGGGGGAGCGGCGGCAGGTTGAGCGTGGAGAATGTCCCGCTGCGAGAGGCGTAGGTCAGGACCGTGAATGCATTCGTGTCGACGGGCACGAAGCCGCCGATGAAACTCGCATTGAGTGTGCCGGAGAGCGTGGCGACACCCGTTCCCGCGACGTGAAGCACATCGTACTGGGTCCCGGCCACGAGGCCGCCGATCTCGACGTTGGTCGCTCCGGCGGCGGACTGCGTGTAGTTCCCCGAGATGGTCAGGCTACCCGGCGAAAGACCGGGAGCCACCTGCCCGGCACTCGTGACATTTGCCGTGACGGTTCCGGATCCTGCCAGGATTCCCCCCTGGATGTTCAGGGGCGTCGTGGACGAAAGGATGCCGCCGTTGACCGTGGTCGATCCCGCCGTCTGCGCATATGCGCCGGTGTATTGCAGCGTGCCCGCCAGCGCTTCGACGATTCCCGCGTTGCTGAACGAGGTCGAGTTGCCGACGCCCGTGACCCCCGTGCCGGCCGACTTGCGGAACGTCCCCGTGTTCATGATGGTGCGCGTCCCGCTGCCCCCGCCGTCCGTGAAGTCCGCGTCGTTCTGGATGTCCCACACACCGGCGTTCTCGACCGTTGCCGAGGTGTTGAAGGAGAGCGACAGGTTGGCGGTCATCGTGGCGGTGGACCCGGTGGGGTTCTCGAGGATTCGGCCCCCGGTCATGGTTACGGTATTCGTGCCGATCGTGAGACCGCCGCTCGTCTTCGTCCTCCCCGTCCCTGTCATCGTCCCGCCCGTCCAGGTGGTGGCGCCGCTGATCGTGACATCGGCCGCACCACCGAGTGTGCCGCTGGAGATCGCGAGACTGCCCGGCGTCGCCGAGGCGCCCGCGTTGAAGTTCAGCGTCCCGACGCTGACCGTCGTCGTGCCGGCCGGTGCATAGGATGTCCCCGTATTGAAGTTGTTCGTACCCCCGGTCACCGACACGGCTCCGGCGCCCGTCACGCTCGCGGCCGAGTTGAACGTCGCTGAGCCCGTGAGCTGAAGCGTCGCGCCGCCCGAGATCGCAATGGATCCGGTGTGGGTTCCAGCCGAAAGCGCGAGCGTCCCGCTCTGGATTTCGATGGAGCCGGGGGCGGTGTTGTCGAAGGGCGAACCGACACTCGTGATTCCCGCGCCGGCCGACTTGCGGAACGTCCCCGTGTTCGTGATGGCACGAGTTCCCGTTCCTCCCCCATCCGTGAGATCCGCGTCGTTCTGGATGTCCCACACGCCGGCATTCTCGACCGTTGCCGAGGTGTTGAAGGAGAGTGACATGTTGGCGGTCATCGTGGCGGTGGACCCGGAGGGGTTCTCGAGGATCCGGCCTCCGGTCAGGGTTACGGCATTCGTGCCGATCGCCAGACCGCCGCTCGTCTTCGTCCTCCCCGTCCCTGTCATCGTCCCGCCCGTCCAGGTGGTCGCGCCGATCACCGTGACCTGATCCGTGCCCCCGAGCGTGCCCGTGCCGGACAGGGACAGCCCGGGCAGGCTCGCCGGAGCGCCCGTGCCGAGATTCAGTGTCCCGCTGCCGCTGATGGTCGCTGGCTGTGTGAAGACGGCCGAAGCTCCGGTATTGAAGTTGAGCGTCCCGCCGCTGACCGCCGTCGTGCCGGCCGGTGCATAGGATGTCCCCGTATTGAGGTTGTTCGTACCCCCGGTCACCGACACGGCTCCGGCGCCCGTCACGCTCGCGGCCGAGTTGAACGTCGCTGAGCCCGTGAGCTGAAGCGTCGCCCCTCCCGAGATCGACAATGTGCCGGTGTGTGTTCCCGCTGAGAGCGCAAGCGTTCCACTCTGGATCTCGATCGAGCCTGGAGCGGTGTTGTTGAACGACGTGGATGCGCCGATGCTCGTGATTCCCGTGCCAGCCGACTTGCGGAACGTCCCCGTGTTCGTGATGGTGCGCGGTCCGGTTCCCCCGCCGTCCGTGAAATCCGCGTCGTTCTGGATGTCCCACAGACCCGCGTTTTCGATCGTGGCCGGGCTGTTGAACGCGAGGGACACGTTGGCGGTCATCGTGGCGGTGGATCCGGAGGGGTTCTCGAGGATCCGGCCGCCGAACAGGGTCACGCCGCTCGTGCCGATCGCGAGACCGCCGCTCGTCTTCGTCCTTCCCGTTCCTGTCATCGTCCCGCCCGTCCAGGTGGTCGCGCCGATGACCGTGACAGTGTCCGTGCCCCCGAGCGTGCCCGCGCCGGACAGGGACAGCCCGGGCAGGCTCGCCGGAGCGCCCGTGCCGAAATTCAGTGTCCCGCTGTTGCTGATGGTCGCCGGCTGCGTGAACATGGCCGCAGCTCCGGTATTGAAGTTGAGCGTCCCGCCGCTGACCGTCGTCGTGCCGGCCGGTGCATAGGACGTCCCCGTATTGAAGTTGTTCGTGCCCCCGGTCACCGACACGACTCCGGCACCGGTGACGCTCGCGGCCAAGTTGAACGTCGCCGAGCCCGTGAGCTGAAGCGTCGCCCCTCCCGAGATCGACAACGTGCCGGTGTGGGTTCCGGCGGAGAGCGTGAGGGTTCCGCTTTGCACCTCGATGGAACCTGGTGCGGTGTTGCTGAGCGAAAAAGTACCTGATCCGATGCTCGTCACCCCCGTGCCGGCCGATTTACGAAGCGTCCCCGTGTTCGTAAAGGTGCGGGTCCCGCTGCCCCCGCCGTCCGTAATGTCCGCGTCGTTCTGGATGTCCCACAAACCGGCGTTCTCGACCGTTGCCGACGTATTGAAGGAGAGCGACAGGGTGGCGGTCATCGTGGCGGTGGACCCGGTGGGGTTCTCGAGGATCCGGCCCCCGGTCATGGTTACGGTATTCGTGCCGATCGTGAGACCGCCGCTCGTCTTCGTCCTCCCCGTCCCTGTCATCGTCCCGCCCGTCCAGGTGGTCGCGCCGATGACCGTGACAGTGTCCGTGCCGCCGAGCGTGCCGCTGGAGATCACGAGACTTCCCGGCGACACCGCAACCCCGGTGTTGAGGTTCAGCGTCCCGCCGGCGATCGTCGTCGTGCCGGCCGGAGCGTAGTTCGAGCCCGCGTTGAAGGTGCTCGTTCCCGCGGTCACCGACACCGCTCCGGCGCCTGTCACGCTCGCGGCCGAGTTGAACGTCGCCGTGCCCGTGAGCTGCAGCGTCGCGCCGCCCGAGATCGAGAGGGAGCCTGTGTGGCTTCCAGCGGAGAGCGTGAGGGTTCCGCTTTGCACCTCGATGGAACCTGGTGCGGTGTTGCTGAGCGAAAAAGTAGCCGTTCCGATGCTCGTCACTCCCGTGCCGGCCGATTTACGAACGGTCCCCGTGTTCGTGAAGGTGCGGGTCCCGCTGCCCCCGCCGTCCGTAATGTCCGCGTCGTTCTGGATGTCCCACAAACCGGCGTTCTCGACCGTTGCCGAGGTGTTGAACGAGAGCGACAGGTTGGCGGTCATCGTGACCGTGGACCCGGAAGGGTTCTCCAGGATCCGGCCACTGGAGAGAGTCACGGCGCTCGTGCCGATCGTCAGACCACCCGTCACCTTCGTCCGACCCGCCCCCGTCATCGTCCCACCCGTCCAGGTCGTCGCGCCGATGACCGTGACCTGATCCGTGCCCCCGAGAGTGCTCGTGCCGGACAGGGACAGTCCGGGCAGGCTCATCGGAGCGCCCGTGCTGAAGTTCAGCGACCCGCTCCCGCTCATGGTCACTGCCGGTGTGAAGACAGCCGAGGCTCCGGTATTGAAGTTGAGCGTCCCGCCGCTGACCGTCGTCGTGCCGGCCGGTGCATAGGACGTCCCCGTATTGAAGTTGTTCGTACCCCCGGTCACCGACACGACTCCGGCACCGGTGACGCTCGCGGCCAAGTTGAACGTCGCCGAGCCCGTGAGCTGAAGCGTCGCCCCTCCCGAGATCGACAACGTGCCGGTGTGGGTTCCAACCGAAAGCGCGAACGTCCCGCTCTGGACCTCGATCGAGCCTGGAGCGGTGTTGTTGAACGAACCAGTGGTTGCGCCGATGCTCGTCACCCCCGTGCCGGCCGACTTGCGGAGCGTTCCCGTGTTCGTGATCGTGCGGGTCCCGCCGCCCCCGCCGTCCGTCACGTCCGCGTCGTTCTGGATGTCCCACACACCGGCGTTCTGGACCGTAGCCGAGGTGTTGAAGGCGAGCGCCAGGTTGGCCGTCATCGTGGCGGTGGACCCGGAGGGGTTCTCGAGGATCCGGCCGCCGGACAGGGTCACGGCGCTCGTTCCGATCGTGAGACCGCCGCTCGTCTTCGTCCTCCCCGTTCCTGTCATCGTCCCGCCCGTCCAGGTGGTGGCACCGATGATCGTGACATCCGCCGCACCGCCGAGCGTGCCGCTGGAGATCGCGAGACTCCCAGGCGTCGCCGTGGCGCCCGCGTTGAAGTTCAGCGTCCCGCCGGCGATCGTCGTCGTACCGGCCGGAGCGCAGGTCGAGCCCGTGTTGAAGGTGCTCGTTCCCGCTGTCACCGACACCGCTCCGGCGCCGGTCACGCTCGCGGCCGAGTTGAACGTCGCCGTGCCCGTGAGCTGCAGCGTCGCGCCGCTTGAGATCGAGAGGGAGCCGGTGTGAGTTCCAGCGGAGAGCGCGATGGTCCCGCTCTGAATCTGGACGGCGCCCGGAGATGTGTTGTTCAACGAAAAGTTCGCTGTTCCGATGCTTGTTACACCCGTGCCGGCCGATTTACGAAGGGTCCCCGTATTCGTAAAGGTGCGGGTCCCGCTGCCCCCGCTGTCCGTCAAGTCCGCGTCGTTCTGGATGTCCCACAGACCGGCGTTCTCGATCGTAGCCGCGCTGTTGAACGGGATGGTCAGGTTGGCGGTCATCGTGACCGTGGACCCGGTAGGGTTCTCGAGGATCCGGCCGCCGGACAGGGTCATGGCGCTCGTGCCGATCGTCAGACCGCCGCTCGTCTTCGTCCGTCCCGCCCCCGTCATCGTCCCGCCCGTCCAGGTGGCCGCCCCGTTGATCGTCAGCGTCGCTGCACCCCCCAGGGTTCCGGTGCCGCTCACGCTGAATGGACCGTCGCTCTGGGATGCGGCCGTGAGATTGAGGGTCCCCGCCGTCATGGCCAGCGAGGCCGTTGCGCTGACGAAGAGGGTGTTGACGGTCTGGGTCCCCGACGAAAGCGTGACGCTGAATCCCGGCCCGATGCAGACATCGTCGGCGGGCCCCGGAAGGACGTTCGTGTCCCAGTTCGAGGCCGTCTGCCAGAGTCCATCTCCCGAGGTGTTGTCGAAATTGATGGTGCCCGGGCAGCCGGCGCTCGCTGCCGAGTCGAGCGAGCCAGGCAGGCTGCCGACGAAGCCGCGTCCTCCAGAAGCCATCGCCTGTACCGGCTGAATCGACGGCAGATCGGCCGAGCGGCCGACTCCCGCGGCGACAATCCCCGCCTGAGCGGCGGCGACGCTGAAGGCCGCGTCATCGCCCTCGCCTCCAATGAGGACCGATCGAAGGAGGGCATCCCCGCCAGGCCCGATCTCTGCGAGAAAGCCATCTCGCGAGCCTCGAAGGTGGGTTCGATCTCCGCGAGCCGACGGGAAGTCGCTCGAGCTGGTCACTCCGGCGATCCAGGCGCTGCCCCGTGCATCGGCAGCGATGCTCAGGACCTCGTCGTCGGAGGTCCCGCCGAGACGCGTGGCGTAGAGAAGCGCCTTGCCTTCGGCGTCCAGCTTCGCCACGAAGGCGTCGCCGCGGCCCTGCCCGACTGTCTCTTCGAGATCGGACGTGACGAGACGGTGGTCCGCGGGAAAATCAGGGGACTCGGTGCGTCCCGCGATGAAAGTCGCTCCAAAGGCATCGACATCGATGGCCGCGGCGGCATCGTCGCCTTTCCCGCCGAGGCGGGTTTCCGACAGGAGCCTGGTTCCGTCGGCGCTGAGCGTCGCCGCGAAGGCATCCGAAGATCGAGAATCGTGCGATCGCATCGCGCCCGCGAGATGGACCTTTCCGAGTCCGTCGACCGCGATCGCGTTCCCCTCGTCATCTCCGCTTCCTCCCAGGAAGGTGGAGTAGAGCAGGCTCGCTCCATCCGGACTCAGCCGGCTGACGAACGCATCCCACAGGCCGCCCGAGCCGGGCTGAAGGGCATCGGCGGTCGCTGGAAAGCCGGCGCCCCGCGTCCGCCCGGTGACCCAGGCGCTGCCGGTGGCGTCTCGGGCGATGGCACGCGCGGAATCCTCACCCGCGCCCCCCAGGTAGGTCGAGTACAGGAGTCTCGAACCATCCGCAGCAAGCTTCACGACGAATGCGTCGCTCCGCCCGGCGAGCCGGCGCTGGAGGCCGCCTACGATCGGGAATGTGGCGGAACTGGTCCATCCGGTGAGCAGGACCTCCCCCGCGTCGTCGACGGTGATTCCGAGCGGCACGTCCTCGCCGTTTCCGCCGAAGTACGTCGTGTAGAGCGGTGCCCCGCCCTCCGCCGCAAGCTTCGAGACGAATGCGTGGCCCGGCCCCTGGCCCAGCCGAACCCGCCCCGTGAAGTACACGTTCTGCCCGCTGTCCAGGGCGATGCGAACCGCATCCGAAGCAACCGCGGCTCCGGGTGATTCGGACCGCCGCAGCCGCATGCTGACGGTGATCGGTCGGTCCGCGTCGTACTTCGGGATCAGCAAGCCGACCTGGGATCCACCCCACGTCGCGTACTCGACTCCTACGTCCTGGGTGACGCTGCCCGATTCCTGCCAGGCGCTGGGTCTCGTCCCGCGCATCTCGGCTCTCATCGTCCGAAGGATCAGATCGCCCGAGGCCCGGTCCGTCTCGAGAGACGCCAGCCCGTCGACACCGAGCCGGATCACTCCGGGATCCGCGCCGGCCGCGATGACGTACGTGAACTCGAGATCGCGGAAGTCACTCCGGAGCACCAGGCTCACGCCGGGGTACAGCCCGTCGTAACCGACCGCGGCGAACGTGGGGATGTTGGTCAGCCAGCGCTCCGGCTCGCTGCCGATGAGGTAGTGGACCTTTCCGGGAAGGGGCTCGACGCCGACGACAGGGGCGGTCCGGGCGCCAGGGTACGAAAGGCGGAGAACCTCATCGCCTCCACCGTTGCCGGGCGACGCGGGCAGCAACAACTCCGTGTCCACGGTTCCGAGGCGCAGCTCGAATCCGTCGCCTCTCGTGGCGAAGGCGAACTCCTGGCTCGATTGACCCTGATTCGATTCGAAGGCCTGCCGCGCCCGGACAGTCGTGCCGTCCCCATCCCGGGCGGTCAGGCCGCTGGTCACCACGGCCACTGCCAAGAGCGCCAACGAGCGTCGTGTCTTATGGCTCGACATGCAGAAGCCCCCCTATCAAGGTGAATTTCTACCTCGCGGGAGGGGCCTCGTCATGTCGCCCGTAATGGCTACAGGGCGGGCGATCGAGCTGCGGATGCTTCGAGCCCCGGAGAACCCTTGCCGAAGCCTCCGGCCGGCTATCGTCTGATCCTCTGAGTCGCGACGCTTCCCCCGCCGAAGGATTTGGCCGACTGCCTGCCTCCAATGAACGACGAGGCGTCAATGGAGACGCGCACGCCAGACCAGCATATGGAGGAACGAGCATGATGCGACGTAGAGGAGTCGAGCGTTGGGCCGCGGTGGCGGGTGTGTGGTTCACCGTGGGGGCGGCGGCCGTGGCCGCTCCGGTGCAGCCGTTCAAGATCACGAACATTCACTTCGAGACGAATGCGTCCGCGTGTGACATGGGCATTCAGATCTCCTTCGATACGAACGGCATAACCGAAGGCGAGGTCGAGAGTCCGACCGGTCAGATCGTCTACAGCTTTCTGTCCGTCGGCGGAATGCGGCAGACCCACGATGTGACCGAGGGCTTCCAGGAACGCGTGGAGCCGCCCATCATCGAGCTGGAGAATGCACTTGGCTGCGAGCCTTCCCCCGACGCGATCCCGCTGAGCCAACTGCTCTCAGGCTGGCCAGCCGGGTCGTATGAATTCAGCGGCGAGAGTGGGGCGACGGAATACGAGGGCGCCGCCAATCTCACCTACAGGGTTCCTGCAGGGCCCCAGATCACGTCGCCGCAGGACGGCGCCATCGTCCCCCATGACGCGAACGTGCTCATCAAATGGAAGAAGGTGACTGGCCCGATCATCCCCAGTCTCGGACCGGTCGTGATCGTCGGGTACCACGCGCTCGTGGTGGACGTTAGCCTGCCCGTGCTGCCGCCTGGAAAGACGAAGACCTCGCTCGACGCGGATCTGTCGAGCTCGGAAACGAGCTTCCTGGTGCCGAAGCAATACCTCGAGCCCGGCAGAATCTACGAGTTCGAGGTCCTGGCGACCGAGAGGGACGGTAACCAGACGATCACGGAGGGAGGAGTGTTCTGTACTCCTCCGATTACCCCGGCGAATTGCATCAAGCCGTAACTCGCAAGGGAGTAGGGACCTCCTCCCCGAGGAGGCGGCGTCCGGGGGGTGGAACAGTGCGCAGGCGGGTCGCCTGTTCCCCCCCCGGGGACTACCTTCCGGGCATGACCCCCCCCGGATCCGGCCGTCCAATCCGCTTCGCCGAAGTCATCTCGGCCCTCTCCTATGCCCTGGACATCACCGAGGGGCAGCCCGAGGGCCACTCAGTCCGAAGCTGTCTGATCGGCATGCGGATCGCCGACGCGATCGGCCTCGACGAGGAGCGGAAGTCGGCCCTGTTCTACGGCCTGATCCTCAAGGATCTGGGCTGCTCGAGCAACGCGGCCAAGGTCTGCTCCCTCTTCGCCGCCGACGACCGGTCGGTCAAGCACGGCCTCAAGACGACCGACTGGACGAAGATCACCGAGTCGTTCCGGTACGTCTCGGCCCACGCCGCGCCCGGAGCCTCGGCGATCGAGCGGGCCTTCAAGATTGCGTCCATCGGCCTGGCCGGGCCCGCGGGGGCGAAGGACCTCTACCAGACGCGCTGCGATCGCGGCGCCGACATCGCCCGGATCCTCGGACTCCCGGACCGGACCGCCGAAGCGATTCGCACATTGGACGAACACTGGGACGGCAACGGGCAGCCGGCCGGCCTGCGGCGCGCGCAGATCCCGCTCGAGGGGCGGATTCTGTGCCTCGCGCAGACGGTCGAGGTCTATGCGGCGGCGTACGGCGTGACCACCGCCTGCGTGATGGCCCGCGAGCGGAGCGGCAAGTGGTTCGACCCGGAGCTGGTCGAGCTCCTCCGGGGGTTCGAGACGGACGCCGCGTTCTGGGAGGGGCTCTGGAGCGAGCGAGCCCGCAAACGGCTCGAGGAGCTGGAGCCGGGCGACCACCTGCTGATCGCCGACCTCGACCGCCTGCAGCGGATCGGGCTCGGCTTCGCGAAGGTCGTCGACGCGAAATCTCCCTGGACATACCACCATTCGGAGGGCGTGGCGACGATCGCCGTGGGCATCGGCGCCGTGATGGGATTCGATCAGGACACGCTCCGGACGCTGCGTCTGTCGGCGCTCCTGCACGACGTTGGCAAGCTCGGGATCTCGAACCTGATCCTGGACAAGCCGGCGGGACTCACCGACCAGGAGCGGACAGAGATCCGCCGGCACGTCGAGCACACATATCACATCCTGCGCCGTGTCGAGAGCTTCCAGGAGGTCGCCGAGATCGCCGGATCGCATCACGAACGCCTCGACGGCAAGGGCTACTGGCGCGGCCTCACGGCTGCGCAGCTCCCGCCGGTCGTGCGGGCCCTGTCGGTGGCCGACTTCTGCGAGGCGCTGATCGCCGACCGGCCCTACCGTGCCGGGCTCCCCCTGGAGCGCGTTCTGGCCATCATGGGCGAGCAGGTCGGGAGCGGCATCTGCGCGGAGACCTTGGAGGCGCTGCGGATCTTCCTCGATCGGGTCGGTTACCAGTCCCCCAGGGCCGCGCAGGACCAAGCCCTCGTCGAGGTCTGATCCTTCTGTGATCCGGCCCGGAGGCGGCAGGAAAGCCTGATAGAATCCCTTCCGCTTCAACGGGAGAGAGAAGTCGTGAAACAGCAGCCGGCTGCAACCTTCCGCCCCGGCAGGCAGAGGGATCGGTCTGGCCGCGCGATCCTGTTGCGCTCGTGTCTCGCGATCTGGATGTTGGCTCTGTCGGTCGCGAGCGTCGTGCATGTGCACGGCGCCCCCTCCGGCGGGACGACAGTCTCCAGCACGTCCGCCCAGGCGTCCACGACCGGACCCTGTCTCGCCTGCATCAACCGCCACGCGCCCACGCTGTCCGCTGGGCCGTGCGTGCCGCATTCTCCCGCCCTGCTCGTGGCGGGTGCGCCTGCGATGCCCTCGGCCGGCGCGCCGGCGACTGTCGTCTCGAACGAGCAGCCTTCCCGCGCACCGCCCACCCTCCCTCTCCCCACGGTCTGACCGGCCGCGGCCGCCGCGCTCAGCGCGGTGAGCCGGACGGCTGGTCCCTGTCCCAGACAACCGAGATCGAATCCAACCGGCCGGCGTGACCGCCTGGCGGTCCGTCCGGCCCGATTCGCTCGCGCCCGCCGCCGCGGCGGCGTGCCGGGTGCGTCCACGCGGATGAACCGCGGGACGCAAGGAGAGGAAGTCGCAATGCGAAGAGATCAATTCAGTGGAATTTCTGCTCGTGCGATCCGCGTGAGCCGCTCGATTGTCGGCATCCTCACGCACAGCGGGCTTGTCGTGCCTGTAGCGATCGCGCTGCTCCTGGGGCCGAGCGGCTCCGTGCATGGGGCGGAGGAAGCCGCCGTCGGCGCGAACATCATCGGCGTCGTGACCAACAGCGCGGGCACAGCGGTGACCGATGCACAGGTGACGATCGTTGGACTCCGGCGAACGGTCCGAACGGACGACAAGGGACAATACCGCTTCGACCGGCTCTCCGACGGAGAGTACATCCTTCAGGCCGTGAGCCGGCGGTTTGGAAGCGCCGTCGTCAAGGTGACGATCGCGGGTCCAACGGACGTCCAGGCGGATCTCCGCCTCGACCTGGCCGTTCATCAGGAAACGATCGTCGTCACCGCGACAGCGGAGCCGCGGAGTCTGACCGATGTCGCAGCGCCCGTAGCCGTGCTCTCCGGAACCGATCTGGAGGCCGTGGCCCGTCCATCCCTTGGCGACACGCTTGAGGCAGAGCCGGGTATCGCCTCCACCCATTTCGGGGCCGGCGCCAGCCGGCCGGTCATCCGGGGGCTCGGGGGCGATCGTGTCCGAGTGCTCGAATCGGGGGTCGGAGTCGGAGATGCGTCGAATGTCAGCCCCGACCACAACGTCAGCAACGACCCCGGCGCGGCGGATCAGATCGAGGTGGTCCGGGGACCGGCCACCCTGCTCTACGGGAGCAGCGCCGTGGGAGGGGTGGTGAACATCCTCGATGGACGCATCCCGGATCGCCCGCTCGATCATCCAATCGGAGGTTCGGTCGATCTCGCCGCCTCCACGAATGACGACGAGCGCAAAGGCATGGCCGAGCTCGAGGGCGGCGTCCGGTCTTTTGCATGGCATGCGTCGTATCTGAAGCGCGAGACGGATGACTACTCGAGCGGAGAGGGGCGGATCGACAACAGCAAGACGGACTCGGAGCAATGGAGTGGTGGCGGGAGCTGGGTGACCCCGTCGGGGTATCTGGGGCTGTCTTACACGGAATACGACGCCTTCTATGGCGTGCCAGGGGACGAGCCGATCAGCATCGACATGCAACAGCGTCGGTGGGACCTGGCTTCCGAACACCGTTCTCCGGAGGCCGCGATCCGCACCCTCAAGGTCCGTGTGGGTCACACGGACTACACCCATTCGGAAATCGACAACCCGACGGGAGAGATCGGGACGACGTTCAACAACCTCTCGACCGAGGGGCGCGTCGAGATGCTGCATGCGCCGCTCGGACCATTCACCGGGGTCCTCGGCGCCCAGCTATCCACTCGGGACTTCGAAGCCATCGGAGAGGAGGCGATCGTCCCGCGCACGAACACCGACACGGGCGCGGTGTTCTTTCTCGAGGAGTGGGGGCCGAAGAAGCTGCGGTTCTCGCTCGGTGCGCGCTACGAATCTCAGGACGTCCAGGTGGACGACCCGGTGCTGCCGGACCGCCGCTTCGACGCCATCTCCGCCTCTGTCTCGCTGCTGTGGAAGCTGGGCGAGGCGTGGGCGATCGTTCCGTCGATCTCGAGGGCCGAGCGCCCTCCCGTCGCCGAGGAGCTCTACACCTTCGGGAACCATCCGGCGACGGGACAGTTCGAAATCGGAGATCCTGACCTCGGCAAGGAAACGAGCACAGGGGTGGACCTGTCGCTGCGGAAGACCTCCGGACGCATCAGCGGCGAGCTCAACCTGTATGCGAACCGCTTCGCGGACTACATCTCTCTTCTCCCGATCGGCTGCTGCGACGCGGAATCGGGGTTTCCGTTCTTCAACTTCGAGCAGCAGGACGCGGACTTCTACGGGGGAGAGCTCCACGCGGACGTCGAGATCCTCCACCATGACCCGCACCATCTCTCCCTCGAAGTTCTGGCGGACGCCGTGCGTGCGGAGCTGCGGGATACGAACGACTCGTTGCCGTACATCCCGCCGAGCCGCGCCGGTATCGGGCTTCACTACCAGGGCGCCAGCTTCTGGGCACGCGCAGACGCCCGGCACGTCTTCGACCAGGACCGGGTGACGGACTACGGCTTCGGCACGACCGCCGAGACGCCGACACCTGGCTACACACTCTACAACCTGCTGATCGGCTACCGTCTGGTGGCTGGGACAACCGTTCATGACTTCATGCTGGCCGGCACGAACCTGAGCGACCGGCTCGCGCTGAACCACGTCTCACCCCTGAAAGAAGATGCTCCGCTCCCGGGCCGAAACGTCCGGCTGAGCTATCGGCTCATCTTCTGAGTCGCGACGCGGCGTGTTCTCTCTCCCGCGGGGCGCTGCGCGTGGCGCCCCGCGGGTTGTGAGCCAGGTTCGTAGACGCTCAAGGTGGCGGACTTGCCGCGCGGATGTTGCCAGATCACCGCGTCAAGGCGGACCCACGCTCCAGCTTCTCTTCACGGCCCCGGGGGAGCGGGTGGGGCGAAGGGGGGCCTGGTGCCGGGCTTCCATTCATGGGCCTGCTTTTCGATATCGGCGCGTTTCTCGAGCGTCAGGTTCGGGGCGACCTTGGCGCGGAAGGGCGGCGTGCGCATTGGCACCGAAAGCCAGAAACAGGCCTTCTCAAAATCAGGGCTTATCTCGGAGCTGCCCTTGGCGTAAAGCGCGCCAAGCCTCTGCTCGCCTTCGACATTGCCGCGTTCGGCGGCCTTGCCGCACCAGTTGAAGGCTTCGTTCACGTCCTGCGACGTGCCCTTGAGGGGCGCGATCGTGTCGGGCAATGGGGGATTGGTGCCGTCAAGGCCGTCTACCTTCCGCGTAAACAGCTTGCAGAGGTTGGCCTCGGCGGCACGGAAATCCTGCGCGACGGATTTGCGGAACCATCGCTCGGCCTCCGCGAGATCCTTGTCCACGAAGGCGCCGGTCCAATAGCGAACGCCAAGCGAGTTCTGCGCCGCGGCGTTTCCCTGTTGTTGAAATAGTAATCGCCGAACTTGTACTGGGATTCAGCGTCGCCCTGTTCGGCTTTGGTCACGAGAACGGGATCCGGGCCCGACGGCGGCGTGTTCTGCGCCGGGGCTGGGGGGGCCAGGAGGATCATGCAGCCGACGAAAACTGCGGTCGGGAATCTTTTCTCTTTCATTGGTCATGTCCTCCGCAGCCTCCCGAAGCTGCCCCACGACGAGTTTCGCCTCATGAGACCTCGTGGGAGTCGGCCGTCAGGCATCAAGCAGCGAATAACTCGTGCTCCGGCCACCACCCGAATCCTTGTGCAGGAGGCCCTGCTCGAGAAGATCCTGGATATCGCGGAGCGCCGTGTCGTGAGAGCACTTCTCGAGCTTCGCCCACTTCGTTGTCGTCAGCTTCCCGCTGAAGCCGTCCAATAACCGGTTGATGACATCGCGCTGCCGGTCGTTCACCCGCGCGTGGGCATGCTTCTCCCAGAAGCGCGCCTTTCGGAGAACCGCTCCCAGCGTGACTTCCGTTCCGGCGAACGCTCGTCCGAGGCACGCGAGAAACCATTCCATCCAGGGCGTCACGTCGAGCGTTCCCTTCTGGGTTTTCTCGAGAATGTCGTAGTAGTCGTTGCGCTCGTGACGGATCTGTGCGGACATGCTGTAGAAGCGCTGCGGGCTATTCTCAGAGCGCGCGAGCGCCCGGTCGGCGACTGCGCGCGCGATCCGACCATTGCCGTCATCAAAGGGGTGGATCGTCACGAACCACAGATGCGCGAGTGCGGCGCGCAGCACCATGTCTGTCCGGTCCTCCTCGTCATTCGCCCAGGCGAAGAATGCGGACATTTCCTTTACGAGCAGTGGAGCTGCCGGCGCTTCGTAATGCACCTTTTCTTTTCCCACAGGACCAGAGACGACCTGCATCGGCCCGTGAGCATCGTTGCGCCACGCGCCAACGATGATTTTGCGCATCCCGCTGCGGCCCGTCGGAAACAACGCCGCATGCCACGCGAATAGCCGCTCATCTTTCAATGGCTTCGCATAGTTCTGCGTCGCGTCGAGCGTCAGTTCGACAACGCCCTCGACCTCGCGCTCGGCTGCAACGGCGCCCGCGGTTTCGATGCCGAGACGACGGGCGATGGATGAGCGCACTTGTGCTGCATCCAGCTTCTCGCCCTCGATCTCGCTTGATTTCAGAACCTCAAGAGTCATGGTCTCCAGCTCCGCTTCCTTCTGGAGCTTGAACCCGAGGCCTTCCATCCGGCCCAGCAGGCGGCCTTGCCGGTGGCGGATTTCGGCCACGGGACCGGCAAGGGCCTTCTGGTCCCACCGAAATCTGGGCCAATCCCTGCGCTGGTGGATGTAATCGATCATTCTTCGCACCATACGCGTCGAGTATGAAGTCTATTCTACGCAAGGTCAAGAACAAAATACGCATTGAGCGCGTAAATTAGAAGCCGCCATTCTACGCACGTGCATCGACCCGGACTACGCTTCCGTCGCTTCATCCGAGGATCGCGTTAGCTGGTTAGTTCCTGCCCACCGGCACCTTGCGGCGAAGCTCATCGAAGAAGTCCGGAATGACCATGACGTGGTCGGGGGCCCTTCGCGCCTGCTCGCTGGCCGTGTCGGGGTTCAACACGACCGCGAAGCGCTTTCCGTCGGGCGCCAGGTCATAGGGGTAGCAGCCACCCAGAAAGGCCAACTTTTTTTCGGACCATAGCTGGGGCTTCGCAGCGGAAAAGACACTCGCGTCCGCGCTGTAGCCCGCCACCATGATCCGCCAGTCAGGCGTGAGGAAGTACAGCTTGCGCTCCGAGCGCGACCAGATGGGGTTCACGCCACCGCCGGTCGAGACTTGCGACTTGCCGCCGGGACCCGGGAAGGGGCGCACATAGAGCTCGTCGGTGCCGGACTCTTTGGAGCCGTAGGCAAGCCAACGCCCGTCGGGCGAGAACGCCGGGAACCTTTCGGTAGCAGAGCTCCTCGAGAAGAGCTCAGCCTTTCCCAACCGTGGTTGGTCACGGTCGCCTTCGATCGGCGCCGTCCAGATCTGCTCACGGCCGTCGTCGGCAACCTGGACGTAGGCCAGACGTCGTCCGTCAGGCGAGACCGAGCCCGCGGTCCAGTACAGCGATCTGTTGTCGGTGAGGCGTTGTGCTTCCCCGGCGCCGTCGGCGCGAACCCAGTAGAGACCAGCGGCCGGCTGGGAATTCGAGTCGAAGATGATGCTCCGTCCATCGGGCGTCCAGATGGGAGTGTTGTTGCGCCCCGGAGGGCGGGTCAGGCGCGACTCGGTGTCCCGTTCGAGGTCCTTCACCCAGATGTCCGCGCGAAGCCATGAGGTCGCCATTTCGAACGCCAGGCGCTTGCCATCGGGCGAGAGGCGCAGATTTTCGTACAGCCCGGGCTTCCCTAAGAGCGGCGTGGTCCGGCCGGTACTATCCAGCCACCAGATCGCGTAGGGCGTGGACAGCTCCTGTCTCGAGCTGACGTAGACCGCAGTCCCGGTTGAAGAGACGTCGAAGTCGAAGCCGTTCACTTCATCGAGGACAGGCTGCGGGGCTCCCGTGACAGCCAGCCGATCGACGTTGAACGGCACCGCCCACATGATGTCCTGTCGTACGTAGACCAGATGCCCGCTGCGCAGATACCGGCTGACCGAGCCACCGTGGTGGATCGTTTTCCGTTCGCCGGACTTCAGGGACACGATGTCGATCTGCCCTTCGAGCTCCTCCCCTTCCACGAATTGGTCCTGGCGGCGAACCATGAAGAGAACTGCGTGGCTTCCCGGAAGGACTTGAGGCCAGGCATGGTAGCGCTCCCCCTGATCCGGACGGATTTGTGTCAGCGGAGTCGGAGCGCCGCCGCCGGAGGGAATGCGCACCAATCCGGTCGTGCCATCGTTGAATGCCGCGACAATCGTCCCATCGTCGCCCCAGCTGCCCCCCGCGCCAAAGATCCCGCGCACATCGCACAGCGCCACCGGCGCGCCCCCCTGAACGGCAACTTTCTTGAGCTTGCCATCCGCGAAGAAAGCGATCCATTCCCCGTCAGGAGAGAAGAAGGGTACGAACGCCGTGTCCGTGCCGGGTATCGGCACGAATTGGCTCTGGTCGAACCGCCGAACGGCGAGGTGCCAGGTGCCGTTCGCGTCGTACTCGGCCGCGACGATACGCGTCCCATCGGGCGAGATGGCGAGTTGAGCCCCGCGGAACCTGTCGAAGATCGCACCTGGTGACGTCTCGACGCTGAGCCGCATCAACGGACGGGGCGGCGCAGCGGGAGGAGCGAGCCACCACCCGGCCGCGGCCAACGCCGCGATGAGCGCGAACCCGGCGACCGCAAGCCACGCCACCCGCTCGCGGACGGTGCGCGGCGTGACGCCGGCGAGCGACTCCTCCGCCTGCGACCCTGCACCCGCAATCCAGTTCAGCTCGCGCGCCAGATCGCGCGCGGTCTGCCAGCGGTCCTCCGGGTCCTTCTCCAGGCACACACGAATGACGCGATCGAGAGCCTGAGGCGTCGCCGGTGCGACCGAGCGAATCGGCTCCGGAACCTTGTTCAGCACGGCGGAGGCCACACCGAGCTTGCTCGCCCCCTGGAAAGCCCGGCGGCCGGTGACCATCTCGTACAGCACAGAGCCGAAGGAAAACACGTCGCTCCTGGCATCGACGGCCTTGCCTTCCACCTGCTCGGGCGACATGTACTGAAAGGTGCCGACGATCGCGCCCTGTTCCGTCACGGGCGTCGTCTGCGTCGCCGCGGCGGTCAGCGACGCATCCCCCGTCTGCGCGGGCGCCGCTTTCGCAAGACCGAAGTCGAGCAGCTTCGCTCCCGACCTGGTCAGCATGATGTTGCCAGGCTTCAGGTCGCGATGAACGATGCCTCGCCGATGCGCCTTGTCGAGCGCATCGGCGATCTCGGCGCCGAGCTTCAGAACCTGGTCGATGGGGAGGGCTCCCCGCGTCAGTCGTTCCGCGAGCGACTCGCCCTCGAGGAGCTCCATGACGAGATAGTCGATTTCGTCATGCCGCCCAACGTCGTAGAGGGCGCAGATGTGCGGGTGATTCAGACTGGAGATCGCCCTGGCTTCCCGCTCGAAACGCTGGCGCAGAGCGGCGTCATCGGAAAGCAGCGAGGGGAGAATCTTGATGGCGACTTCGCGGTCGAGGCGAGTGTCTTTAGCCCGGTACACCTCGCCCATCCCACCCGCGCCGAGTGGGCCTACGATCTCGTAGGGTCCGAGGCGTGAGCCGGGTCCGAGACGCACCGGCGGAGTATATACACCGGCTGCACGCTGAATTTGTCGGGGCTAGGGCGTGCCGGCCGGGGGCAACAGGCGGCGGTCCACGCGAAGCGGGGCGCCGAGGCGGACCAGGATCAGCTCGGTTCCGTCGGCGCTGAGCGGACCGCTACGGTCGCCGCCGCGACTGCGCGCGCGCCCGCAGGAGAATGGAAAGTTGTTGTCGGAAGCGACGAGCAGGGTCCGATCGTCCACCGGGTACACCGACTCGATCGTGTAGAACGGCATGCGGAAGAAGTCTCCGTCCCCCCCGATCCTGTCCGGGTCGGGGATCGCGAGCAGATCGAGGAGCAGCGTCTTGTCGAGATACCCGTCGTGCTTCGATTCGTGCTCCATGTCGATCAGGAACACCTTCTTGAAGCGCGGGGCGCGCAGGTCGTCGCCGAGGTTGTCCCGCTCGATCATCAGGAACTGGCTCTCGTTGAGCGCCTTCAGCTCACCGATCGATACCGGACCCGGCGGCGGAGCGACGTCGGTCGGATAGACAGCCGTCCCGGACGTGTCTTTCAGGCTCGCCAGGTCGACCGGCTGACCCGGCATCTCGAGACGCACCCGCAGGAACTTCGCGGCGAACCCACGCCGTGCGACCTCGAAGACGTAGATCCGCAGATCCTGCGGATCGTCGCCGGCAACCGCCCCTTCGAGCAGCGCGTAGAGTTTCGAGCCGTCGGGGCTGATCGCCAGACCCTCCGGACCGCGACTCGCCGCCAGGGTCGGTCGCTCCGGGTGCGCCCGGTCGGCGATGCTCAGGAACGGGTTCTGCGGGGTGCGCACGCCCGGGAACGCGACAGGCGGCTCGATGACACGACCGTCGGCAGCCACGTGAACGAGGAACGGGCCGAACTCCTCGCTGATCCAGAACGTGCCGTCGGGCGAGCGCACGAGCGACTCCGGGTCGAGGTCGAAGCCGGTCAGGATGCGGGCCTCCGGTGCGGTGCCGCATGCCGCCGGCGCCGCGGGCAGGACGTTGAACGAAAAGGCGGGCAGCGGCGTGCCGTGCGCCGGGTCACACACGATCGTCCACGGGATGCGCCGATCGGGATCGCGCAGGACGACCGTTTCCAGGATCCGGGGACCGTTGCGATCGCCCCAGCGAGGATCGATCCGGTAGAGGGCGAGCTGGAAGTCGGCCGAGTTGGGACGCCACGCGAAGCCGTTGTCCGCGAGGGCCCACCACGCTGCGGCGCCGGCGGGCACCATGCTCGAAAACCCCTGCACCGGTTGCCCGGGCAGGTACGGGCCGTCCGCGGGTCCGTGCACGCCGTTGGCCAGAGCCGTCGCGCGCTCCGCCGCGGAGAGGAACGCCCCTGACGGCGGCGAGCCCGCGCGGAATGTGCCGGCCGGAAGAACCGCGCGCGCTACGAGCCGGGCCTGCTGTCGTTCGACCGGTGTCCCGGCACGCACCTGCGCGCCGGCGAGCAGCCCCGCAAGCAGGCTGGCGAGCAAGCCAGTCAGCAGGCGGGTCGGCAGGCGGGTCAGCCGGATCGCGCGCGCGGTCTTCGTTCGCGTCTTCTGAAACGCGGTGATGCACGAAGCGCGCGCGCGGGGAGGTGTCGCACCCGGCGCCGGGCGGGGCCAGACGCTCTCACGCTCGCGACGGTATTCAGGCGACTGGCTCAGGCGGAGGCTCCTCGTGTCATGAAATGAAGCGCGGCCGCAAGTCTACCGGGGACGAGGAAGCTGTGGAGGCGCGGGAGTCGACCGCGAAGCGGAGCGCTTCAAGAATTCGCTCACTCAGCGAGCGTTCTCGACCAGCCACGCCCGCAGCCGCTGGGGCGCTGCCTGGTGCTTGATGGTGGAGGCGGCGGGAGTCGAACCCTATCCAGACAGCCTCGTATCTGGTGATGGAGCACGACTACTCACGATTCCCGGCCGTCATCCACGATATCTGCCCGACTTCGAGTCACCCAGAGTCTCCGCTGATCTACTCGAGTGCGCCCTAGTCTTGAAGACATTCTGCAGACGTACCCACTATCCGCTCAGCCTCAGAAATCCGGAAAATTGCCAGCATCTGGCGGTTCGACCGCTCAGCTTTACGCCGCGTCAGTTGCACACCGGAGCGCGCTAATCGCCATCAAACAAATCGGCCCCAGAGTCATCCGGTCGCTTGGAAACTGTCCTAGCATTTTTGACCATCTCATGACACCCCCTGATCATTCTGATGTCACAGGCGGAGCGCCGGTAACAACTATTCTTCTAGCTCGTTACTAAGTCGCCGAGGCTCGAGCACCGTTTCGGGTTTCGAGTTGGTGGGATAAATGACCAAAGGGCTAAGCTCACGAGGTGTGTAAAAGGCTGAAGGCGACGTACCCTTCTGGTTCTACCAAGAACCCGGGCGGAAGCCCGACAGGAAGGAGACGCCGCCGTGCCGAAGAAGACACCCGCA
>Ga0187894_10002746_pt1 | contig 20687 bp, 13 predicted proteins | sample GBC1701081metaG_FD_136650 | JGI IMG/M metagenome (GOLD analysis project Ga0187894, IMG submission 136650) | White microbial mat communities from a lava cave in the Kipuka Kanohina Cave System on the Island of Hawaii, USA - GBC170108-1 metaG ...
CGAGTTCTATGTTGGTCCGGAGATACCCGGTGTCGCGGCGTCTCCCCTTGACGGTCATTATCGGGACGCCCAAAAGAAACTGCGCCGGCAAGCGGCGCGCTTTTGGGTTTTCGAGTATGACGACGCGCATCCTGACGCTGAGCCGAAACCGGTCTTCGCTGGCGAGGGCGGCATCGCGCGTATCGAATGGACCGTGCGTCTGGCTAACAAGAAGGCGTTTTGGTTCGAATTCGCGGGCCTCACAGGGGAAGGCCCGGCGGGCTATCCGCCCGGGCACCCGCTGCGGAACGCCGATATCCAGGACCCTGCGGAACGGCGCCGCAGACTCATCATTGATCCGGGTCCGCGGCGGCTGATCGACCGGAACCAGCGCGTTGAGATCGGGAAGGGCAACAGCGGCGGGCATCCCGAAACGTGGCCCGGCCCGCTGACCGGCGGGCAAGAGATCAAGTCGCTGGGCACGCTCTCAACCGACGCGAAGGGGCGCTTGCTCGTGGCGGGCGGTTTCGGCGTGTCGGGGACGACCGGCCCGCTGCCAACTGGCGGCAGCCTGCGTTTCGATAACAACAATAAATGGTTTGATGACGTGTCGGACGGGCCGGTCAGCGCGCGCGTCGTGTTCGACGACGGAATGGCGCAGGATGTGACGCCCGCCTGGCTGATCGTCGCCCCGCCGGACTTCGCCCCGCCGATTGAAAACATCGTTACAATGCGCGACGTGTTGTTTGACTTGGCGGTGCGGCAGTTCGGCGCCGCGCCGCAACTCTTCGACAACGCGACGGGCCAGTTCAAGGCCACTTACGAGCCTTCTTTCACTGCCGAGGTCTATCCGATTCTGAGACGCGCGGCTGGTCATGCGTGGGTGCTCGGAGAAGCCGCAGGGCATCACAAGTGGAATTACACGGCGCTGGCGCGCAAACCTTTTACCCCAACACCGGGAACGCTGTCTCCAACGGCGATCTTTCTGCGGATTCGCAGGCCGGAGGACTGGCGGAATCCGTTCGATGACGGCCGCATGCCGAAGCAGCACGGCGATGAAGGCGAAGGGACTTCGCTGACGCTGACCCCAACGCAGTTCCATATTATGCGCCAGTGGCGGCAGGGGATTTTCAAAGCCGACTGGCCGGGGACGCCGCCGGCGCCTGAAAACACGGTCACCGCCGCCGGACTTGACCGGGCCGCCCTCGAAAACTGCGCTGGCGGCGCCTTCTTTCCGGGGATCGAAGCGGGATGGATTATGCGTGACGCGCGCATTTACAAGGAGCCGTTCCGTTTCAAACCGGCCCTTGGTTTCGACGAGGAACACAACCCTAACGGTTTGACACCAGGAAGCGTGACGATGCGTTCGGCGCTGCCCTGGCAAGCCGATTTTCTCAAATGTGGAGACAACTGGTGGCCGGCTCAACGCCCGGACCAGGTGCGTATCAACGCTGCTGCGACGTCCGCGCAGGAATGGGCCAGAGATATCGAAAGTCACGTGGATCTGGTCAATCGCTGGTCGTCGCTGGGCGTCGTCGTTCCGGCCGCCGACCCAAACAGCCCGGCCCAGTTTCATGAATCCGAGCGCGAGTTATAGTCAGGCGTCCTCAGCTCATGAACTTTGACGCGCTCATCCTCGGTGGTGGCCCGGCCGGGACGGCCGCGGCTATCGTCCTCGCCAGATCCGCGCTGAAGGTCGCGGTCCTGGAGCGAACGGCCTACGACACGCCGCGCATCGGTGAGACTTTCCCTCCGGAAATCTGCGTCCCCTTGCAGCGGTTGGGCGTGTGGGAAAGCTTCCGACGCGCCGGGCATCTGCCAGCGCCGGGCATCATCTCCTGTTGGGGCAGCGACGTCCCCGCCGAGAATGATTTCATCTTTAACCCGTATGGCTGTGGCTGGCACGTGGATCGTTCTCGCTTCGACCGGATGTTGGCTGAGGCCGCCGGCCAGCAAGGCGCAAGCGTTCTTGATTGACGCGGTCGGTCGAACGCTCGGCCCCGGGTGGACCGATGTTCAGCATCTTCGTTACGACAGGCTGATCGGCTGTTATGGCTTCTTCGACCTGAAGGAGGATCTCCACTCAGCAGAGACGCGGACAATCATCGAAGCTTGTCGTGAAGGGTGGTGGTATTCAGCCCCACTACCTGGCGGCAGGGCGGTCGCCGCCTTTATGACCGACGCCGATCTTCTCCCCAACACACGCGAGGTTGCCAGTTATTATCAGGAGCGGTTGAAAGAAACCAGCTTGACGCGATGTTGGCTGGATCCCTGTTCTATTCCGCAATCAGTAGGTCGCTTCGCCGCGAACACTTACTGGCGGTCGGCTGTGGCGGGGACCCGGCTGGCGACCGGGGACGCCGTAATGGCTTTCGATCCCCTGTCATCCCAAGGAGTCCTTAAAGCCCTGAACAGCGGTCAGGCGGCGGCTGAGTCTGTGATCGCTGCCCAGTCAGGGAATCAGGCCGCTTTTCAGGAGTATATGGAGGCATTAGAGCGGAGTTTTCGTGACTACTTGTTGACACGCCATAAATACTATCAGGCTGAACAGCGCTGGCCACAGGCGCCATTTTGGCGGCGAAGGCATTAATGGCTCTTTTTACTTAAAACCATTGCCGCGACGGTAGGCTACTGCTAGGCTTGGCGCATTGGCCAGCGGTATCATCCGAGTGTTTTTCCATCACTGACCAACAACGGAGGTAACGATATGTTACTGCGTGTCACTGTCGCGTTCTTTCTTCTTGTCATTATCACTATTCCACTGCGCGCCCAGACGCCTTTGGGTGAGATCAGCGGGGTCGTCACAGAATCGCTGCCGGGCCGGAATCATCTGGCGCTCAATCCGCAAGCGCAGACAGCGCCGGACGCCGACGAACTGACCAAACTGCTTAAAGAATTCCTGGCCGGGGCCTCGCGCAACGACGCTGCGACGCATGAGCGATTCTGGGCCGAGGACCTGATCTACACCGGCTCCTCCGGACGGCGGATCGGCAAGGCGGATATTATGCGCGGCGCCCGCTCAGCGCCCGCCCCGAAGCCCGGAGATCCGACGACCACTTACGGCGCTGAAGACATCCGCATTCAGCAATACGGCGATACCGCGGTCGTCGCCTTCCGCTTGATCGGCAAGACTGAAAAGGACGGGAAGACCGCAGTCACGGACTACCTCAACACTGGAACATTTCTCAAGCGCAACGGCAGATGGCAAGTCGTGAGTTGGCAGGCGACCAGGATGCCCCGCCTGGGGGAAGAGGCCGAAGCGGCCAAAAAAGAAGTCGCCGCAATCCAGACCGCCTTTCATCAAGCCATCCTCGCCGCTGATCTCAAAACACTGGAAGCGTTGGCGGACGAGAGCTTCATCTGGACTCATCGTGACGGAAAGCAAATGACAAAGCGGCAATTGCTCGACGAGCTGGGATCAGGGCAGTTGAAGTATTCGAAGCTGGAAACCAATAACGTGACGGTCTCCGTTTATGATGACACTGCGGTTGCGCGCGGCGTCTCGCTACGCCAACGCAGCGCGTTCCCCGGCTCCACCGGCTCCGGAGACGCCAGCCCCTTCACTGCTTTTTATACGTTGACGTTTGTCAACAGAGGCGGCGTTTGGAAGGCGGTGGCAATGCATACGAGCCGGCTCTGAATTCTCCGAAACTGACGAAGAAGCTAAAAAACGAAATGACAATGTTATAACCACAAGAGAATGGAGATAACGCGATGCCAGGAAAAAAACATAGCGCGAACATCTCAGGCAAGGGACTGTCTCGCCGACAATTTCTGACTCAGACCGCCGCCGCCGGTGTCGTTACGTTTTCGGCGCCGGCGATCGTTCGTGGTCGAAACCTGAACGACAAGGTGAATTTGGCGATTATCGGCGCGGGCGGGCGCGGCGCTGATAATCTTCGCGCAGTCCAGTCCGAGAACATTGTGATTCTTTGTGACGTCAACGAAGCAAACTTGAACTCCGCCGCTGAGCGTTACCCAAACGCCATCAAGATTGTTGATTTCCGCAAAGTGTACGACCGGGCCAAGGAATTCGACGCTGTAGTCATCAGCACCGCCGAGCACACACACGCATTCGCCACGTTACCGGCTTTGCAGCTCGGCAAACACGTCTACTGCGAGAAACCGCTCACGCACAATATCTGGGAAGCGCGCGTCATTCGCGAAGCGGCGGCAAAAACCAAAGTCGCAACGCAGATGGGAACGCAGATTCACGCCGGCGATAACTATCGTCGAGTTGTCGAACTGATTCAGACCGGAGCGATTGGCGCTGTCACCGAAGTCCATGTGTGGGTCGGCCGCGCTTGGGGCTGGCATGCGACTGAAGAGGAGGCAAAAGCGGCGAGCGACATCGTATTTGTCCAAAATCGTCCGGCGACGCCGGAGCCTGTCCCCGCCACTCTGAATTGGGACCTGTGGCTTGGGCCTGCGCCGGCGCGGCCATTCAATAACGTTTACTTCCCCGGCCCGAAATGGTATCGCTGGTGGGATTTTGGCAACGGCACGATGTCTGACCTGGGAAGCCATTGGGTTGATCTTCCGTGGTGGGCCTTGAAACTCACATCTCCGTTGACGATCGAAGCCGCTGGCCCAACGCCGCATCCGGAGATTGCTCCCGCATCCATGAAAGTCACTTACAAATACGGCCAGCGGGGAACGCTGCCTCCCGTGCAACTTACGTGGTATCAGGGGGCTTATAAACCTCAGATCTGGAAAGATGCGGGCATTCCACAGTGGACCAGCGGTGTCCTCTTCATTGGCGCCAAAGGCATGTTACTGTCCGATTACGGCAAACATACCTTGCTTCCCGAAGCCAGCTTTGCGGACTTTCAGCGCCCCGATCCTTTCATCCCCAAGTCCCTCGGCCATCACGCCGAGTGGATTCACGCCTGCAAGACCGGCGCGCCTACAACCTGCAACTTCGAGTATGCGGGGTGGTTGACCGAAGCGAACCACCTGGGCAATGTCGCTTTCAGGGCCGGCAAGAAGTTGGAGTGGGACGCGCGGAAACTGCGCGCAACGAACGCGGCGGAAATCGAGCCGCTGGTCCATCGTAAATATCGCAAGGGTTGGAAACTGGTTTAAAAACTCAAGCCAGAATTACCTGGTCCGGCGCCGAAGAATCACTTCGGCTTGATCAACGGCCCATACTGATCCGGCTGACGGTCGTTCAACCGATGGATTTCGTGTTCGCCCGGAATCCTGACGATATGCTTGTCACGCGACAACGCCGGGTTGATTTCGGCTAGCAGCATCTGCTCAGAGTCGCTCGCCGCCGCCAGCGTTTTGCCATACGGGTCAACAATAGATGACCGGCCGATAAACTTTACACCGCGCTCTGTTCCGACACGATTGACAGCGGCGTAATAAACCTTGTTTTCCAACGCCCGCGTGGGAACGACAAAATCCGGGACGGCGCATCCACCGCTTTCAGGCCAGTTGGTCGGCAGCGCGATCAGGTCCGCTCCGCCCAACATCATGACCCTTGCGCTTTCGGGGAACGAACAGTCGTAGCAGATATTCACGCCGATGCGCGCCAGCGATGTGTCATAAACTTGAAAGCCATCTCGCCCGTGCGCCGTGAAGCGATCAACGCCCAGAAACGGCAGATGAATCTTTCGATATATTCCGATCAATCCGCTCGGCCCGACCAGCGCCGCCACGTTATAGAGTCGCCCGCCCGCCCGTTCCAGCATCCCGACCACCAATTGCAGATTCAGCCGATCGGCAATCGCCACAAGCGCGGCAGTCGCGGGGCCAGGAACAGGCTCAGCCACTTCCAACGCTTCTTCCGCCGAATCGAAGCAATATCCCGACACCGCGCATTCAGGAAAGATCGCTAACTTTGCGCCTGATTCGCGGGCACGCGCCGCCAGATCAGCGATCATTTCCAGATTGAGATCGGGACGAGCTATTTGCGGGTCACACTGTATGCCCGCTACGACAAATGAGGTTGGTTGTGACATCGCTCTTTATATAAATCACATGGCGGATTGCGACGGGGAATCGCTTTACTTTACTTCACTGGGACAGACGCCGGAGCGCCTTTATCCTTCACGAAGAATACCAGGAACTTCGCCGGTTGGGAGTCGCTCGCATTCTTCGAGACAGTGTGGACATCATCGGGTGATTCGTAAAACGTCTGGCCCGGTCCCAAGGTCGTCTCTTTCCCTCCTTCGACCTGCATGACGATGGAACCTTCCAACACGTAGACGAAAGTGTGCGCGTTATGCCGATGCTTGCTGGACGAAGCGCCCGGCGCATACTCCACGGTGAGCATGACCGCTTCCTTACCAGACAGTCCGGCCAACTCCTTCGCCATAAGCGGAGTTACCTTTGGATTCTGAGCCACAGACTCTTTCGCCGTGCGCGGGGTAGCCGTTGGACTCTCAGTCATGGAAGGCGTTCCGAAAAGGCACAGCGCTCCAATCAAAACCGAGCGCGTCGCTACACGATATTTCATATGGTTTTCTCCTGTTCAATCTATGTTGCGTCAGATAGTGGTTCCGCTTTGTGAAGACGAAGAAAAGAGGAATTAGGTTTCAGCCATATCGCCGCGCTGGTTGAAATAGAGACAAAGGCCGTGATCACAATCCGAAGGCATACGGATTGTGATCACGGCCTTTACCCGCCTGATTTGGTTGTCGCTTACTTCCTGGTTTTGTTGTTGTGTTTGGCCCTATAAACGTGGCGGCTCGCCTTGTTCTGCTCCTTTTGGATCTCCCTGCGTTCAGCGCCCGTCACCGTGCCGTCGGCCTTGGCGGCTCGTTTGTCCGCTTGAATCTCTTTTTGTTCATTTTCCAGTTTGCGCACTTCGCCGGCTTTCAACTCGCCAGAAGCGATGCCGCGGCCGATGCGTTTTTGCTGGTTCTGCTGGCGTTGCTTGGCGACTGGCGTCTTTGTGCCGGGCGTTGGTGTCGGGGCAGGCGTCTGCGCCAATGTGATGGCCGTCAGCCCCAGGATCAGGGTGATTGCGAAAAGAATCGAGTATAGGTTTTTCATACCGTCATTTCCTCCAAGTTAGATTGTTATGGTTTGTAAGAGCGCGGGCCGGATTTTCATTACTGGCCTCGCTTGTGAATTGTTTGAATTGCGAACGCCGTCGAAACTGGCGACGGCTACTTGATCTTCACGACGAAGGGCGCCTGGCCGGGTTTGAAATTGTTCTTGCCCGTCTCGATCAGCAGTGGGCGTGGCTGGCCGTCAATCTCCAGGACAAAGCGCAGCGTGGTCACTTTTTCATCCACCTTGAAATCGAACCCGTCAATGTCGTCGTTGGTGCGGGCGCTGAAAACGATGCGGTTGTGACCGTCTTTTTCGATCTTGTCCTGCTCGCGTGTACTTACCACCGGCGGTCGTCCGCCGCGCCGGTACACTCGCCCGCGCGGCCCGACCGTGACGTGCGGCGGGCGTCCGGGATAGAGCACTTGGCGTTCTACCTCGACATCAATGCGCTTGAGAGATTTCAGTTCGCCGCCCTCCGCTGTAATCGCGCCGGTGAAATGGCGCAACTTGCCAGTCGTCGTCCAACGCACCAACCATTTGTCACCGTCGCGCCAGACGTAATAGCTTGTCTCTATGCCTTCGGCGAAGGCCGGCTTGCCATCGAACCGTTCGACTTGCGCTTGCGCTTGGCCCGCCGCGCCGAGTAAGGTCAACCAGAGTCCAAGCGCAATCCATAACAGTTTGCGTTGTGTTTTCATATGCGCCTCCTGTTGAGCGGGCGCCCCATCTGTTACGCCGCGCTGTGACTGGCGCTTCACTGCGCCAGCGTTTCGGTTTCGGTAAGTAGTGCGGCTCGCTCGCTCGTTGTATCAATCTTTTTTTTGCTTTTACTTTTTTTGAGGTGGACGGGCGGGGCTTTTGCAAAGTCGTCAGGGAGGACCTAATACCCAAGACCTACAACCTACAACCTATAGACATTTCCTTCGATAATTCAATCAAGTGATGGGTCGAAGTAAATGTTTATAGGTTGTAGGTTTTCGGTAGTAGGTTTTAGTAAGGCCACAACCGACTTTGCAAAAGCCCCGGGGCGGACGGGTCAGCGCCGTGAACGGTAGTGAACGCGCTTTCACGAGCGGAGCAGCGCTCACTACCGTTCACGGTACTGATTGGCTGGAAGCAGCGCTCACTACCGTTCGCGGTACTGATTGGCTAGAATCCACGACCGTATGCAATTGAGCGCCGAACTCCTGTCCAATCAAGAACTGGTCACTCGCATCCAACGCGGCGACGCGGAGGCGGAAGCTGCGTTATATGAAAAGTTCTCCGCGCGGGTCTATTTTCTCGCGCTCAGCGAAACCCATTCGAAAGAAGACGCCGAAGACGCGCGCGCCGAAACCTTCTTGCGCGTCATTCAGGCGCTACGGCAGGACAAGCTGCGCTCCGCCGACTCGCTGCCTTCCTTTATTGTCGGCATCACTCTGAATGTCATCCGCGAACTCATCCGGCAAAAGTACCGCGTGGGTTCGCTGGAAGATTATGAATACGACATCGCAGGCGACGGCTCGCTCGAAAACAACTTGCTGGACGCCGAGACCAGCCGCGCGCTGGAAGAGGTCGCGCGCCAGTTGAAACCGAGAGAACAGCAGTTTTTGCGGATGTATTATTACGAGGAATTGTCGAAGGAGGAGATTGCGCGCAAGCTGGGCGTTCCGGAAGAACGGGTGCGACTGATTAAGTCCCGCGCGTTGCGAAGCTTTCGGGAAATTTACAAAAAAATGACTAGACGTTGATACAAGAGTGGGCGGCAGTGACACTATTCAACAGACCATGACACATCAAGAGATACAAGAGGGCGAGATCATCGAGCGCTACGTGCGGCGCCAGCTCGCGCCCGACGAGCGGCGCGCGTTTCAGGAGCATTATTTCGCGTGTGAGGAATGCTTCGAGCAGGCGCAAACGCTGACGCGATTCGTCGCCGGTGTGCGTCAAGCCGCGCGCAAAGGAGTATTGGCCGAGACCGCGACACAAAAGCGGGCGTGGTGGGCGAGCCTGTCTTCGCCTTTGTTTGCTGTCGCGGCGGCGCTCGTATTGGCTGTGGTTTTTAGCTGGCTCATCCTCAGGCAATCAGCCAAACCGCGTCAGGAGATCGCGCGCGAACAGCAACCGAGCGCGACGCCCGGACAGACTTCCACCCCTGAATCGGGTAACGCGCCGGCGCCCGCCGTCGAAAAGCGCGAACCACCGAGATTGCAGGACCAGCGCGATCTGTTGGCGCAAAACCGTCCGCCTGAAGAAGCGCCCGGCAAAGCTCCAACTGTGTTGCTCGAATCGGCGCGCGACTCAGGCGCGAGCGGCAACCAACTCATACTCCCGGCCAATGCCAAGAGCGCCATCCTGCGCGTCGAGACCGAGCCGGGAACACGGTTCGAGAGTTTCCACTTGCAGTTGCTCGACGCCGCGCGCCGCCCGGTCGCTACGGTCAAAGGCGTCAAAGCGCGCGCCAGCGGCGCACTGGCCGCCAGCGTGCCCGCCCGTTTGTTGCCGCCAGGCAAATATCTGGTTAAGCTCTTCGGCGTGAAAGGCGAAGAGCGCGCGTTGATCGGAGAGTATGATTTGAACGTGCGTCAGCCGTGAATGACCGGATCAGTCGAGCGAGCCGTACCGCGGCGCGGCTCGAGAGGTTGCAACGATGAAGCGAATTCTCTTTCTGCTTTGTGTTTGGCCGTGCGCCTGCGCCGCTTTGCAATCCCTCGCCTCAGCCCAAACTCCGCAAAACAGAACCCCGCGGCAGGCGCAGCCCCAATCCATCGAAGCGCTGCTTGAAACCTGCGAACGCCAGCTCGACAATGAACGTTACGAACTGGCTTATCAAACTGCCAGCCAGGCGTTGGCGTTGAGCGAACAGCGCGGCGACAAGAAGCGGCAGACGCGCGCTACCAACCTGCTGGCCATTGCGGCCTTTCACACCAACCGGACGAGCGAAGCCATCCGCTACTTCAAACAAACCTCAGCGACTGCCAAAGAAGCCGGCATTGTGCGGGGGCAAGGCCTCGCGCTGTTCCGCGCCGGGATGTTGCTGCGACTCTCCGGGCGGTACGAAGACGCGCTCTTCTGTTTTAACGAAGCATTGCGGTTTTTTCGGCGCCAGCGGAACAAGAGAGGCGAAGCGTTCACGCTCAGCCAACTCGGCGGGGTTTACGCCGACACCGCTGATTACGCCAAAGCCGCGCAAATTTTGCAGGAGGCTTTGTCGCTGGCTCACAACCTGGCCGACCCGGAAGCGCACGCCGCCATCCTGCTGCGCCTGATCATCGTGGAAAAAGGGCGCGGCGCGCGCGCCTCCGCTTTGCAATACGCGCGGCAGGCAGAGGCGCTGCTCGCCGGGCAACCACGCACCTTACGCAACGTCGAGTTGACTTATCAACTTGGCGCGGCGCACGCGGCGCTCGAACAAGCGCAGCAAGCGGCGGAGTGTTTTGGGCAGGCGCTGAGCCTCGCCCGCGAATTGCGCGCGCCGCAATTCGCGGCGATCATCCTGGGCGATTACGCCGGCGTGCAACTCAAAGCCGGCAATGCGGCGGCGGCGCTCGTTTCGGCTTCGCAGGCCGTCGCGCTGCTCGGCCGGGGCGGAGGCAGCCATCATTGGGAAGCGCAGTTCCTGGCGACCGGCGCCGAGGCCGAGCGCTCGTTGGGGCGCCAGGACAAAGCGTTGGCCGGTTACCGGCGGGCGCTGGCGGCGCTGGAACAGGCGCGCGCACGCTCCATCCCCACCGAAATTTCCCGCGCCGGCATCGTCGCCACGCGCCAACAGGTCTTCGCCGGAGCGATTGAGTTGCTGCTCAGCCTGTCACGACCGGAAGAAGCCTTTGATGTGGCGGAGTCTTATCACGCGCGGGCCTTTCTCGACGTGCTGGCCGAATCCGCCCTCGATGGCCTCGACGGATTGACCCCGGAACAGCAAGCGCAGGAAGAACGGCTCTTCGAACAGCTCTCCAGCGTCCAGAAAAAACTTTGGCGTCCGGATGCGCCGGCGGAGCAGGAACAACAATTGAAACGCGAACTGGCCGAGGCCGAGAGAGCGCTGGAGTTGTTTCGGCTGGAACAGCGCCGCGCTGATCCTCGCTACACCAGGATCAATCCGCCACAACCGCTGCCCCACGGGCGCGTCGCCGAGTTGCTCGATACCGAGACGGCGCTGATCGAATACGTTCTGGGCGACAAACAATCATTCGCCTGGGTTGTTTTTCAAGGCAAGGTCTCATCTGTCGCGCTGCCGCCTGGCAAAGATCTGGCAGCCGCTGTGGCTACGCACCGCGCGGCCTCTTCCGGCAAAGTCTCTTCGCAGACAGCGGCGCAGGCGATTGCGAAATTGAAAGCTTTGGGCCAGCAGCTTTATCAAAAGCTTTTTCAACCGCTGGAAGAGCGGTTGGCGGCGGCGCGCAAACTCATCATAGTGCCCGACGGCGCGCTGGCCTATCTGCCGTTTGAAACGCTGGCGGGCGAACCGAAGCGCCCGGCTTCCACTGCGCCCTATTTGGCCGAACGCTTTGCCATCAGTTACGCGCCATCGGCCTCGGCGCTCGCTGCGCTGCGGACGCTCAGGCGGAACGCCGATCGAGAAGTGAAAAAAGGAATCGTCGCGTTTGGCGACCCGGTCTATGCCAAAAGCGAGGCGGATGAGGCGGCGCCAACCAACGAGGCCCGGACCAGACAGGCCGAGCGCAGCTTCGATTTCCGGCAATTGCCTTACACGCGCACCGAAGTGAACGAGATTGCCGCGCTCTTTCCGCCGGCGGAACGCCGCGTTTTCCTGGGCGCAGCCGCGCACGAACAGAATGTCAAAGCCGAGCCGCTCAGGGAGTATCGCTACGTGCATTTCGCAGCCCACGCGCTGATTGACGAAGATTATCCGGCCCGCTCAGGCATCGTTTTGTCCACTCCCACCGATTCAAAAGGCGATTCCAAAGAAGATGGCGCGCTGCAAATGAGCGAAGTGATGCGGTTGAAGCTGAACGCAGATCTGGTCACGCTCTCGGCCTGCCGCACGGGCCTGGGCCAACTGCTCAAAGGCGAAGGCATCATCGGGTTGACGCGGGCCTTTCTTTACGCCGGCGCGGACAGCGTTGTGGTCAGCCTTTGGAACGTCAACGACATCGCCACGGCCACGTTGATGAAAGCCTTCTACAAGAATCTCAAACAGGGCTTGAGCAAAGATGACGCGCTGCGCCAGGCAAAACTGGAATTGATCCGTGGACGCCAACCCGCGTGGCGTCATCCTTACTACTGGGCGGCTTTCGTGCTGGTCGGCGATCCGCTTTGAGAGCCAGCCATCCGCGAATAGGAGAAGACAGCATGAAATGGATTGCGGTTGTTTTCGTGGTCATGGGCGCGGTGGCCGTGACAGACACATTGCGAATAGAAAAGACCGACCGCGTGGGCCGAAAGATCGAGAACGAATATTTCATCGCCGATCTTTCGCGCCGTACTATTCAAGACAAGGAAGAGGACAGCGGGACGCTGCGCGCGCTGACTTACAAGCAATTCGGCGTGACCTTACTTCGGACCCGCAACCGCATGCACTGGGCGCCGAACCTTCAGCGCGTGGGCGCGCAAAGCTACAGGGGTATAGGTACCTGGCATCCCGTGCAGGAGTTTCGCGAAGAGCGGCAGGGAGAGACTTACATCCATCGCCGCGAAGGTTATCTGGCTGAATACCCGGAAGTGAAGATCGAAGCCGAGTACCGGTTTTTCGCGGGCGCGCCGTACTTCCTATTCTGGTCGCGCCTGACGGTCGAGAAATCGCTGGTCGTCACCTTGCTGCGCAACAACGAAATGACCATGGATCAGTTCTTTACCCATCTGGCCTGGCCCGGTCGTGATGGACGGCAACGTCTTACCACTTTCGACGAACGCAAGCCGCTGTTGGAGAAAGAGCCGATTGCCGCCGACGCCCCCTGGCTCGCCTTTCTGAACCTCGATAAGGGCTATGGCTACGGCTTTGTTATGCTGGATTACCGGGCTACCAGGAGCGCCAACCCGGATACCGGCATCAGTGACGGCGCTGACAATGGGAAATACTGGTCGCGCCACATCGTCGTCCGGGAGCCTAAACAGATCGAGCCTGGCGACCGTTTCGAAGAACGTACCGCCTACGTTTTGTTCAGTTGCGCGAAAGACGAGCCGTTGCGCGAGTTCTTTCGATTGCAGAAGCAAATCCGGAGCAAGTTCGGTAAAGCTGGGAAGCAATAAAGCAAGCGCATCCCTGGAAAAACTCCGACAAAAAGAAAAAGCGCTTGCAGCCGTGGGATAACTGCAAGCGCTCGAAATTTGGCGGCCACCTTCCTCACCCTAGCGGCCGCCTGACACCGTTCAGTGGAGTTAACCACCTGGTATCTCGTTGCCCCACTTTGTCTATTGCAAAGAAGGCGCCACCGATTACCGCCGTCAGGCAAAACGTAAAAACCCAATAAAATCGAGCGTTCCAGCGGTTTTCGAGACCTCCGAGCGCGAACCGGATCGGACGTTCCGGGCAATTCTTACACGATCCACAGAGAAGATTTTTCGCTACCTTGCCGAAGTTGCGCTCTTCCAGCAGAATTGATCAAATCCGGCTCAGAAGATAATGTCCAGCCGCTTAAGGTGTCAGGACAGTCTCGACATTAGAAGTTAAGCCGCAAGACGATCTGCCCCAGACGTCCTCCCGGATCCTGGGTGTTGTTCACATCCCGATAGGCGGACGTGATCTGGTTCAGGGTCTGGCTGCTGCTGGCGTTCGCGACAGGGTTGAAGTTGATGTTGTTTAAGGCGTTCAAGAACTCGGCGCGCAACTCAAAGTTGAAACGCTCATTGAACCTGACTCTCTTCACCAGACTTAGGTCAACGCGAGTGAATGTCGGGCCAGTGACGAAGACATTTCGCGCGGAGCATTGGCCTGTCGTCACCTGAATGCAGGACGTCGAACCCGCTGGCGCAAGGTAGCGCCCGCTGGGCAGACCTAACGCGCCATAGCCGGTCGCCGAGGTCGCGTTTGTGCTGAAGGCCTTGATCGTGTTGTCAATGATGTCCTTCGGCAGGCTGTAGACGACCTTGGCCGCGTCGTCGAAATAGATCCCGAAGGCGTCCTGGAGATCCTTCCGCGTCATGCCGACCAGCGTGACGGCGCCGAAATCCATCAACTGGCCGCTCTGAACGCGAGCGGTACCATCGAATTCCCAGCCGCCGATGAAGCGGTCGAGCGCGCCGCCGGCGTTGTCAAACAGCATCTTGCCACGGCCAAAGGGCAGTTCGTAGACCCAGTTGACCTTGAAGGAATGCCTCACGACGCTGGGGTTCAGCGCATTTTCGCGTGGTATGCGGAACGAGCTGGACACTCCTGCCGCAAATTGATTGGGCACATTTATTGACGAGATGAAGCCTTTGGCGAAGGTGTAATTGCCTTGCAACAACAGCCCGCTTGACAGCCGGCGGCGGACTTCCAACTGCATCGAGTGATAAATGGTGTCTTCGCCGTTGCCGCGTAGGAAGACTCCGCCCCGCAGATCCGGATTGGTAAGCATGAAGTTCACTGGCAAGCCAGCTCGCGAGGCGTTAGCGCGGAATGTCGCGTTGTTGTCCAGCGCGCCGGAATAGCTGTTGGTTCCGCAGCAAACAAAGGGATTGTTCAAGGCCAGCGTGTTGACGAAGGTGGTGTTGGTAAAGTTAGTGGAAGTGTAGCTGGCCGGGTTACTGGCGCTCGCGCCACTCAGTCCGCTGAAATACGCGAGCGTAATCGGCAATGGCGACGTGCCGGGCGCGCCCGTATATGCGAAGGTATTCCCTCTACCCGCGGCGATGTTGGCCAGCAGGTTGGCCTGCGCCAGTTTGAACTCATTGAGCAGGCCATTCTCCACGACGTTGTTCTCGACCGAGTTGAAATTGTAATCAATCCAGCCTTTGAGGTTGCGAGACCCAACGTACCGCAGTTCGACGGCCATATTTTTGGTGATCTCACGCTGAATGCCGAAGCTCCAGGTCTGGGAGTAAGGGACCTGAATATTGGGATCGAAGATGCTGGCCGAGTCCGTGATCGCGCCCGTAAACGGGAAAGTCAACGAGCTGGGGAAAGCAGGCGGGCCAAGCCGTCCTGATTCACGCAACAAGACCGGAAATTGGTTGGCGGGAGCGAGATTGCCGATCGTCGAGTTGCGGTTGGCGTCAATGGTCGCGCCCGGGTTGCGCCCCAGCACAGTGTCGAAATCGCCGATCCCATTGCGGTTGTACGCAATCGAGTAACCGCCGCGAAGCACAGTCTGCCCGCCCTCTCCCGCGATCCGTTTCAACCAGCCATTCTTGAAGTTCGGACTCCAGGCGAAGCCGAAACTCGGAGCGAAGTTGCCGTAGTCGGTGTTATAGGCCGGCTCGCCCTCCCTGAATTGAATGAACTGCGTGGGACTACCTGTGAGCGTGCCGGGTTTGAAGAGATTGCCCGGACCCGAGACGCCGAAGAGCCCCTCGACACTGGCCTTCGAGTAGCTGCTGTTGAGCGGGGTAAAGGCATACTGGACTTCCCACCGCAAACCGTAATTGAGCGTCAGGTTCGGGCGCGCGCGCCAGGAATCCTGCGCGAAAATCCCGAGTTCACGCTGGCGTGCGCGTCGCACTCGATCACCGAGATAGATGTATTGGCCTGTCTGCTCACTCAGGCCGGCATCGGCGTTAATGGCCGTCACGCGCCCGGTCAGAACAGCGTAGAGCGCGCGGGCGTTGTTCAAATCCGTGCCGGAAGCGCCGGGGAAATTGGCGGTGGTGAACATGGCGTTCGCCGGGTCGTTGGCGTCCACGCCGAAGCTTATTGAGGGTACCTTGGTTTGACTGAGCGCCCAAAGGTTGACCTGCGTGAATTGGCCGCCAAAGCTCAAGGAGTGCGCGCCCCGCGTCCAAGTCAGAGTATCGCTGAAGTCCTGGAGCGGCGCATTGCGGCTGGCGATGGCGCTGGTAACCGTCGCGTTGCTGATGCCTGCCGCGCTGATGCCCAGGCTGAAACCTGCCTGGTTAGCCAGCGGCCCACTGAACTGTTCGGGGCCGACCTCAGGCCTGAAGCGCAATGTCCCGCCATTGAATCCGAAGCGGAATTCGTTGACCAGCGTCGGCGCCAGGGTCGAACGCAGCGTCAGCATGTTTGCAAACCTGTCCGAGTACTGGCCGCCATTGTTCGGGAAACCGGGGAAAGCCGGATCGTTGTTATTGATGAGATCCGGATAGGCGTTGTACTTCTGGTAATAGTAGACGTACTCAAGACGATGGTTACCGGGCAGGTTGAAATCCAGGCGTAGTGTCGGGTAATAGCGCACGCTCTTGCTGTTGTTGGTGAAGGTGAATTGCTGCGTGTTGGGATTGGCCAATTGCTGAACGGCGCCGGTCCCGGTCGTTGAATTGCGAATGTCTTGCAACAGTTTCCCGATCACCGGATCAATCGTCGAAGTCTGTCCTCTGGAAGCGGCCAGCGCCAACAAGTTGACGCCGCCCGCCGGCCCGCCCGCATACCTGAAGACGCCGGCTTGCGCGTCAGGAGCCAGGAGCGTCCGCTGCCGCGTGACCGGGCTGGGTTGATGGAACTCCTCGTAGTTGAGGAAGAAGAAAGCTTTGTTACGGCCATCAAAAGCCGCCGGGCCGAAGAGCCACTTCGGAAACAGGAATGGGCCGCCGACGCGAAAGCCAGGTTGATTGAGCTTCACCGCGTCGCGCTGAGCTTTGCATTTCTCCCGGTCAAAATTCGCGGCTGTACAGACCTGTCCCGTATCCTTGTTGATCTGCGCTCCGTCTCGATTATTGAACCAATAGTTGGAATTGAGCCAGGGGTTGCGATTGTACCAGTAGACGCCGCCGTGGAAATCATTGCTTCCCCCGCGAGTGACAAACTTGATCGTGACCGCGCCCTGCCCCCCGCTCTCAGCGCCGGGCGTAGCTGTGGAGACGGTGACCTCTTCAACCGCGTCCAAGCGCGGGCTGATCACACCCACGAAACCGTCGGTGGTCTTGTTGGTGTTGTCCTGCGTGTTGAGGCCGTCAATGGTTACATTCATGGCGCTCCGAGGCAGGCCGTTGAAGGTAGTGCCGCGCAGCCCTCCATTTCCCGTGGTGGTTTGGGCGCCCGGCTGCAAGGCGAGGAAAAAGACGGCGTCGCGGCTCTGCAGCGGGAGGTTGGCGATCTGTTTGACCTGGAACGTGGAGGAGATGTTCGCCGACTGCGTCTGCAATACCTCTCCGCCCACTTCGACTGTGACGGATTCGCTGGCGGCGCCGACTTCCAACTCGACGCGGACGCTGCCAGGCACGCCCGCATCCAGCTTGAAATTATTGACCGTGGCTTGTTTGAAACCCGTCGCGGAGATGATCACGGTGTATGTGCCGCTGTTCAAAGCCGGGATGGAGAAGGTGCCGTTGTCGGCTGTGACGGCATTGAACTCGGCGTTGGTCGCATTGTTTCTGACCGTGACGTTCGCGCCCCGCACGACTGCGCCCGCGGGGTCGGTGACCGCTCCCGAGAGCGACGAGGTCAAACCGCCCTGCCCATAGGCCAGCAGGCTGCAGGTTGCAAACATGATTATCGAAAGCGCGGTCTGAACGACATAGAGCGCCTTCCGTCGGTTCGTAAAGCGAGTCTTCATGATTTCCTCCTTGGCTCTAACATTGCGCATACGTTCTCTCTCTCAACCCTCAGTCTCATTGGGCGCGGGCGTTGCGGTCGCTCCGCTTCATCAGGCTTTCGAGATCGAAGACCTCTCCATTCTTGATGACCGTCCGCACCTTGCGCGCGTTGCGCACATCGGCCAGCGGATCGCCCTCGACGATGATCAGATCGGCGAGCCTTCCGGCTTCAATTGTCCCGAGATCGGCGCCCATGCCGAGCGCCTCGGCGGCGTTGATCGTGGCGGTCTGCAGCGCCTGAAACGGCGTCAGCCCTCCCCACTGGTACAACTCCAGCTCCATGTGGAGACTCCAGCCGTAGGGCCTGATGGCCGCGTCGGTGCCCGCGACGATTTTGCCGCCCGCACGGACGATTGCCGCGGTCGTTTCGCTGACTCGTTTGAGTTGCGCCTCCTGCGCGGCCATAGTGCTCGCGCCCCAGGGCGGCCCGAGTCTGAACGTCTCTGACCGCGCATTCCGTGTCGGCGCGGGAAAGAGTGTGCGGAAGCGTGGGTCGTCCAGGTAGGACGGATCGCGATCAACCAGGATCTGAGTACCCAACATGTTGATCGTCGGCGTCATGGTCATGCCGCTTTTAGCCAGCAGGCTGATGATGTCGTTATACGTGGAATTGTTCTGCGTGATCTTTGGCGAGTAGCCGCGGCGACTGGTTCCGCTAATATGCTCTGTGCCGTCGGCCCCGAACACTATGCCAGGATAAAACTCGTGAGAGGTGACCGCGATCCCGTGCTTGTGGGCAAACTCGATCACCCGCTTCTGAAGGTCGTCGGGCAGCCGGACGTAGGTCTTGATGAGGTCGTAATCCAGCCGGCGAGCGCGCTCCAGTTCCCGCTCTAAATGCTCCGCGCCCCCAATGCTGAGGCCATGCCCATAGTGCGTGCGTGTGCCTTCCCAAAGATTTCCGGATGTGAAAACGCGCGGCCCCACGCGCGCGCCAGAATCTATGGCTTCGCGAAATTCGATTCCCACATAAGGCGCGGTACCAGGGTTGCGCACCGAGGTGACGCCATACGACAGCAGGATGCGGCCCAGAGCCTCCCCCCAACTATCCCGCAAGTGAGCATGCATTTCGATGAGGCCGGGCATGACCGTCTGGTTCGACGCGTCAATTACCTTTCCTGTGTGCAACTCCGCGCGATGGCGTTCGACGCTCTTGATACGGTTCTTCTCGATCACGATGTCCACATCGCTCCGCGCCGTTCCCTGCCGCCCATCAAAGAGCTTTCCGGCATGGATCACCACCCGATCAGACGGTGTCTTCACCTGCCAGGTCAGGTCCAGCGGCACATCACGCAATCGCCCGTTTTCAACTTCAACCGTCTTGAGCCGGTCAGTCGCCATGAACAGTATTTGTTTCGAGTCGCCTGTCCAGCTCGGCATGGACGCCAGTTCATTGGTCAGCTTCTTCGGAGTCCCCGCTGGCTCGCCCGTCGGGCTGACGGGTAATATCCACAGAAGGCCGTCCATCACGAACGCCATCTTGGTTCCATCAGGCGACCAGACCGGCCCGCAATCAGCTTGCGAATCGAGCGAGCGATGCGGCGTTACAGGGAACGCCCGGTCCTGCCCCCCATCCAACGGCAAGACCAGAATCTGGTTCAATCCTTCGCGAAAACGCGACGAATAGAGCCAAAGCCGGGTGGTGGCGAACGTGCGGCCATCCGCCGAACGAGTCAGGCGTCCTGTGCCATTACTGCGGCGCAGGCTTTTCACCTCGCCGCTCTTGATATCCACGGTTCGAATCTCGCCGTAGGTCGAGAAGGCGATCCGGAAGCCATCCGGCATCCATGTCGCGCCATCCGGCGATCGTTCCACGAAGCCGTCTTTTGCTCCCATATCGGTCAGCCGCCGATCCTGGCCAGCCTTCATATCGCGCAGCCAGAGGTCCATTGTCCCGTCCCGATCCGACGTGAAGACCAACTGCGCCCCGTCGGGCGACCAGACCGGATCGGTGTCGAGGAATTTATCGTTCGTCAAACGCTGCGGCTTGCTTCCGATGGTCATCACCCAGATGTCACCTAGCGCGGCGAAGGCCACCTGCTTACCGTCCGGCGAAATCATCGGACTGACGATGCCATGCGCCGGGCGCGGCGCCGTCGAGTCGAAATCGCGCCGCTTCCTGGCGTAGCCTGGTCGCGTGAATGAGATCGCTGCGCTGAACTCGATGGTCTGCGAGGCGTCCGCTCCCAGCTTGCGTTTTTTGATCTTGCCGTCGGCGGTGTAGAGCGCTTCGCCAGCCTGCGTCCACTGGACGCGGAACGGAAAGACGTTCTCGCCTGTCGTCACCGGCTTCTCGCCAATCATGAGGTCACTGTTGTCGGCCGAGACCAGGTTATAGACGATCTGCTTTCCGTCCGGAGTCCACGACGGCGCGCTGACTGTTCCAGTGGCTTTAGCGACCAAACGTTCGGCCCCTGTACCGGAGATGACATAGACGCCGGGCGCTGACCGGCGATCGGAAACAAACGCGATCTCTTGACTGTCCGGCGAGTAGCACGGCGTATAGTCGTTGGCCTGATCCTTCGTCACCTGCTTCATCTGGCCAGTCTTCAATTCCAATTCCCAGATGTCATAGTTCCCACTCCGATCCGAAGAGAAAGCCAGCCGCGTCCCGTCGGGCGAAAAGTGTGGCTCGCGATCATCGAACGGGCCCGGTGTCAGATTCTTCAACCCGCTGCCATCGGGCGACATTACCCAGATGTCCCACGTGGCTTCGCGGTAGGATTGGAACGCGATCAGTTTGCCGTCGGGAGACCAGACTGGCATCCGCGCATCAGATAATTCATCGGTCAGGACTTTTGCCACCCCGCCCGTCGCCGGCATCGTCCAGATGCGACCAAGCAGATCAATCGCCAGCGTGCGGCCATCAGGCGCCAAGGCCACAGCCATCGAGGTCCCTTCACGAAGCGTCAGCGTGACCTTACGGTCGTCGCGTTTCAGCGTCGCGCCCACATTCGTGGCGATCAGAGCCAGTACGAGCGCGAAGGAAACGACCATTCGCTGTTTTGGGTTCATGTCACTCTCCCGGAGTTATTTCGCGGCCAGGAAGCTCGCGATATTGAACACATTGTTTCTAC
>Ga0187894_10002747_pt1 | contig 20686 bp, 17 predicted proteins | sample GBC1701081metaG_FD_136650 | JGI IMG/M metagenome (GOLD analysis project Ga0187894, IMG submission 136650) | White microbial mat communities from a lava cave in the Kipuka Kanohina Cave System on the Island of Hawaii, USA - GBC170108-1 metaG ...
CAGCTTCAGCGCTTCGGGCGAAATAAACGGATAATGACTGCTGTTGAATTGCAGGGCTTTGAGCAGATGCTCTTGTAGATTCCCGTTTTTGAGGAGAAAGCTGGCGTTCCCCCAGCGCATCACGCGCTGGATGTACTCGCCATCCCGTCGCGGACTCATAACAATAATGCCCAATCCTGGACGGGACTCGTGGCAGCGTGTGACCAGTCGAATCACCTCCATAGGGGTCAGGGTCTGATCGTCGAGAATGAGAATATGGGCGGCATATTCGGTGAGGTAATCTTCAGCCTCACGCAGATGGGCAAAGACTCCCACCACTTGATACGGTTCTCCGCTGTCGCCAATGATCGCTTCCACTCCCTTGCGGGTGATGTCGTTCCGGTCACTGATGACCACTTTTGTCGATCTCATCCGGTGTGTACCTCCTTTCTAATGGGACAACCTGTGGAAAGGTTGTCCGCAGCTTATCGGGTATCGGTCAAAATAATGAACGTATGTTCTATTCGCCGATTCCTCATGATATTACAAATTCCAAACGGCGCAAAGAAAAAGACGTTCAAAAGCAGTACGAAGGTTGTAGGAATTCGGTTTAGTTAATAGGGAATGTCCAAAATTCCCGATTTGGATGTCCATTTTTCACACCCCCTGTGAAATTTCCCGCCTGAAGTGTCCAATTTTCTCGCACACAAGTTCTACATTTTCGCCTATCCTGTGTTCATTCGTGTAACGAAAGGACGCAGGTATGAACGATGAGGTGTTATCGGAGCGCATTGCCTTCCGACTGACCCCGGAAGTGCGGCGCAAACTGGCGCTGTGGGCGCGAGAAGAACATCGCACCCTCGCCAATCTGGTCTTTGCGCTGGTCTGTCAGGCAATTGATGCCGAGGAACAGCAGCGTGGGCACGCTTTCGAGCCAATGCCAGTACAGACGGAGCGTGAGTCCCTATGACATCCACCTTCACGCTTTCACCCCAGGATGCCTATGGGCTGGCGCGGGCGCTGGTGGGCATGTCGTGGGACAGCCTGCAACTCAGCCCCGCTGTCGGACTGCTGCTGGCGCATCTCGACCCGACTGTGCCGGATGACCTGCGCTTTCTTCGTAAGGTGCTGGGGCAGGAACTCTTACGGGCGGTGCTGGCTGTTGATCCCAATGCCCCGCCCCCGCCGCTGCCGCAGCGTGCCGCTGATCTCAACATCGTGCAGGAATTGCCCGCGTCAGCAAAACTGACCGATGTCCAGCTTCAACAGGCGGCAGGTGTTGGGAAATGGCTGAACGACTACATCCGCTGGGCGGGCAGTTCGGCGAATGAAACGCCGCTGGCTTTTCATCTCGGCGCAGGGCTGTATTTGGCTGCTATTGCAGTCGGACGCAGGCTGTATATCCATACCCCCTGGCGGCAGCAGGTTTTTCCCAACCTGTATTTGATGGTGGTCGCAGTGTCCACGTACTACCGCAAATCGGCAGGCTTGAGTCTGGCTTCAGAAGTGGCACGGCTGGCGATTCCGCACATGCTCATGCCCCAGCCGGGGTCGCCGGAGAACTTCATGTCGATGCTCGGTGGCATTCTTCCACCCAATTTCGCTGACATCCCCCAGCTTGACCGGGCGCGGCTGGAAAAGGGCAACCGCTACGCCGCCCAGCGTGGGTTACTGAGGGATGAGCTTTCCGGCTTGTTCAAATCAATGGGTCGAGATTACATGGCGGGCTTGAAGGAACTCATCATGACGCTCTACGACTGCCCGCCTTATCTCGACTCGAACACAAATAACAAAGGGCTGGTGGTCATCCGCGATGCGGCACTGTCCATCCTGGGTGCAGCGACACCCGCCGAACTCTCGTCGGCACTGTCCTCATCCGACTGGTTCAATGGCAACCTTGCCCGTTTCGGACTGCTCACACCGGAACCGGATTATAAGGAAAGACCCGCTCCCGGAGACAGCCAGACTCCTTCCGACCTGGCGAACCGTTTGCGTCGTTTGCATGAGCGTCTGCCAGAACCACCCATGCCCGACGCGCTCGGCGAGAAGAAAACCAGCGAAGCCTGGTCACTCTCGGCGGACATCTGGATCGCCTGCCATGCTTATGAACAGGCGCTGCGTGCCATGACTGCCCCCAGTTCGTCACTGGATGACCGGCTGCGGGCGGTTTACGGAAGGCTGCATGTGCAGGCGATTAAAGTGGCGACCCTGCTGGCGGCGATGGACTGGGCGGACGAAGAGGGCGGACTGCCGCATCCGAAGGTGACAGCCGCGCACTGGTATCGGGCGCAGCAGATTGTCGAAGACTGGCGGGCTTCCGCCCACCGGCTGTTAGCGGATTTAGGTGAGAACGAAGAGGGGCGGCTGGAAAATCGCATTCTCAGCTTTCTACGTGCCTGTGGTGGAGTGGCAACCGTGCGGGATATTTATCGAGCGCTCCGTTCTGCACGCAAACCCGTGATTGAGGCGCTGCGGGCGCTGGAAGAAGACGGTTGCATCGAGCGCGTTGAACTCCCGCCGAAACCGGGCGTGAAGTCAGAGGCATACCGTCTGACCGATGGAGCAACTGTCACGAAGTCGTGACAATTGCCAGTAATTGTCGAATTGTCAATTGTCACAGCGCATGTCAATTAGGGAAACAGAGGACGAAGACGTGACGGATACCCAACATTTGAAAGAACACTGCGACCTGCGCCGACTCGTTGAGCAGGATTTGGGACCTGCTCCCTTGCGCGGCGGACGCGCTTATTTATGGAAATGTCCCTTCCACCATGAACACAAGGGCTTCAGCCTGGCAGTCTGGGCGAATGGCTATCGCTGCTTCGGCGCATGTGACACCAGCGGCGACGCGCTGGACTGGTTAACCAACTACCGCCGCCTGAGCTTTGTCGAGGCATTGCGGGTGTTGGGCGAACGGATGGAGGATATTGTCCCGGTGGAGCGCAAGTGCCTGAAATCGCCCTCCGAACCACCGGAATGGGACTGGCAGCATCGGGCGGAACGCATTGTCAGTCAGGCAGAGGAAACACTCTGGTCAGAAGTCGGTGAACCAGCACTGAATTACCTGACAGGCAGAGGCTTGACCACGCGCACCATTCGCGCTGCCCGGTTGGGTTATGTGCCGGGCGACTTCCGCCAGTGGCGGGTGCTGGAAGGGATGGATGTTCCCTGTGGGATCACGATCCCCTGGTTTGCGGCGGATGCGTTGTGGGCAGTGAAAGTCCGCCGTGCTTACGGTACGCCGAAATACCAGCAGATCAAAGGTGGCAACGTCAACGGCTTGTACGGCGCTGACGGGCTGGCAGATCGGGAAGTCGCTTTATTCTGCGAAGGCGAATTCGATACGCTGCTGACGCGGCAGGAAACTGGTGATCTGGCAGCCCCCGTGACCTTGAGCAGTGCCACCGCGATCCTCAGTTCGCGCTGGTATGCCGAACTCACACACTGTCACACCATACTGGTCGCTTATGACCGTGATGCAGCAGGTGAAAAAGGTGCAAACCGCCTGCTTTCGCTCTCGCCGCGCTTTCGCCCCATTCAAGTGCCACAGGGCAAGGATATAGGCGAGTTCTACCTGCAAGGCGGTGACATCTATGCCTGGATCAATCAGGGACTGACACCAGCACTAAAGGGGGTATTGGAAAATGGATACCCGTAATCAACCATCTCAGCCCCAGAGCGGTGAGGAAATGGTCAAAAGGATTCTGGCTGTCGCCGAACTGCTTTCTAAAGGCATCATCGCCAGTCCCAATAATGTCGAAACCGAAACGTCTCGAAAAACACAGGATACAAAAGCTGGTGTATCGTCTTGAGAGAAAATAGTACCCAACTCGTGTTAAGGATCGTCTATGCCCCGACATCGTAATAAAACCAGGCCGCCTGTCACGCCTCAACCGGGCTGGGCAGTTTACCTGCGAACGAGCAGTGATGAAAATCAGAAACCCGAATTGTCGCGGGCGCGGCAGCGATTCGTCATCGAAAAAAATGTGTTGGAACGTTCTGAGATGGTGGGTTTCGATGAGTACGTGGATGTTCTGAGTGGCAAAACGCCCGAAAGAGCCGCCTACCAACGCCTCTTAGGAGATGCTCGTTTGGGCAAGTTCTCGCATGTGGTGGTTGAACGGGCAGACCGCTTTGGACGCAACGATACCGAAGCACTGCGGGCGATTGATGAACTCCATGAATTTGGAGTCAAAGTTGTTTTTGCCAATCAGCCCGATCTTGACCCCATGGATCCTGATGATCGGGTCATTGTCGCACTCTCCTTTACGTTAGCGCGTCGGGAATCGGCTCTTTTAGGTATACGGGTCAAAGGTGGCATACTGGCAAAGCTCCAACAAGGGGGTTTTGCGAATGGTGCGCCGGATGGCTACATCAATGTCGAAGCTCGCACCACGCAGGAGGTGAAGAAACTACAGGGGCGAGTTGCCCATTGGATTGAACTGGACCCTGAACGCGCACCCATCTGGCGAACCGCATGGGATTTACTGCTGGAAGATCGCCTGACTCTCGACGAAATTGCCGAGACGCTGCACACGAAAGGATATCGTCACCGCACAGGTCGTCCATTTGTAGAAGTATCCGCGAATGGCAAGCGCAAACACAACATCAGCACACTTTCCAATACATTTCATAACTGGACGTATGCGGGTTGGGTGGTGAGTTTGAAGAACAACATCCCTCCCAAAACCATACGTGGAAATTGGGAACCACTGGTTACAACCGAAGAATTTGAGCGTGGATTAGAAATCCTTGCACGGCGCAGCCAAAATCGTGATGCGCGTCGCAGACAAGACTATCTGCTCAAAGGGATGATTTTTTACAGCAAAAGCGAGGGCAGCAGCTTCGTTCGGCTGACAGGATCGACCTCCAATGCAGGGCGCACCAATGGGGGTACACCTTATTATCGCGTGGCAAATGCCGGAGGGGTCAGCTTTCTGTGTCGGGATGTGGATGAACAGATTCCGCTCGAACTCATGCGAATTCAGGTTGATCCTGAATTGATTCCATTGATTCGGGCAAGCTATACACATGAGCTTGCTCAGAAGTTGGGACACCTGAAACCTGATGAAAAGTTTCGGCTTGAAGCCGCGTTGAAAGCTGTTGACGAAGAAGAAGCGCGGATGGCGCGATTATTTGCTTCGGGGAAAATCACCGATGCTGTCTGGGACAATCTCTGGGCAGAGTGGCAGGATCGACGATACAAACTGCGCCAGAGTCTCGAAACAGTCCAACAGGAACAGGAATTTCACATCAACAATTTGGATACAGCGCTTGGAATTATCGCAAAAATCGGAGTGCTGTATAATAGTCTGGAACGCAGCGACCAGAAAGAACTGCTGCGTCAGGTCGTTGAACGAGTTATCGTGAATGCTGAGGGAATTGTAAAGTTGGAGTTGCGGACTCCATTCGCATATCTCAAGGATTTGACCGACGAGATACGCAGTGTGAACCGCCGCGAAGGTATCAGACCACAAATGAAAATCGGCGGAGAAATCTCCGCCGATCCTCATCCAGAATGTTCGAACTGGATCCAAGTAAGCTGGGGGACCTGGATTCGAACCAAGATTAACAGGTTCAGAGCCTGCGGTTCTGCCGTTGAACTATCCCCCAATAATGGGTTGCAGGCAACCACCTACAACTCAAATTCTATCATAGCGATTCAGGCGTTTCAAGACTCGACTACGACGGTTTCATTTTTTTTTGGAAGTCGCTCTAACGCCTGCTGGATTCGCTCTAATACCACATGCTTCCCCAGGATTTCCATTGTCTCGAACAGCGGGGTCGAAACCTGCTGGCCGGTTATGGCCACGCGCAGCGTCCCAAAAATGGGGTTGGGTTTTAGGCCCGTCTCATCGGCTAGCGCCCGTATCGCCTCTTCCTGAGCAGTATGCGAAAAATCGCTCAAGTCGAACAGGATTTGATTGGCACGTTCCAGAACCGTCCTGGTTTTTTCCCAATCCATGTTCTTCTGGACAAGCGACTCCGGCGGCGGCGCTGTAAATGCTTCCTGGAACAAGAAGCCCGCCATCGGAATCACGCCGTTGAGAGTCTTGAGCCGGGTTTGCACCAGCGGCGCGACCTTGAGTAGCCGTTCGTCATTGGCTTTCAGACCGGCGCGTTCCAATACCGGACGCAGACGCCGTGCAAATTCTTCCACTGTCAGCGCCCGAATGTATTCGCCGTTCAGCCATTCCAGTTTGCTCACTGGGAAGGCGCTGTTGGCAGCCTGGATGCCCGTGCCGTCGAACCGCGCGACGGCTTCATCCAGACTGAAGATTTCACGGTCGTCACCGAAGTTCCATCCGGTATTTGCCAGGAAATTGATAACGGCCTCCGGCAAGTATCCAGCCGCCATGTAATCATGCACCATCACCGGCACAATGTTCCCTTTGTCATCAGTCGGGGGATTGCGCTTGCTCATTTTTCCCTTGCTGTTAGGATTGAGCATAACGGGCAGATGGGCGTATTCTGGTTTTTCCCAGCCGAACGCCTCCCACAACTGGATGTGAAGCGGGAAGGATGGCAGCCACTCGTTGGCGCGCATCACATGAGAGATTTCCATCAGGTGGTCATCGACCACATTGGCTAGATGATAGGTAGGAAAGCCATCCGATTTGAGCAGCACGCTATCCTGAAGTTTGTTGTTGTCGAACCCGACATCGCCGCGCACTAGGTCATGCCCAATCGTCTGTCCGTCGAGCGGCATTTTCAAACGAGTCACGGATGTCAAACCCTGCGCTTCGCGTTCGGCGCGTTGCGCGTCGGTCAGGTTGCGGCAGTGGCGGTCATAACCCTTTGGTTCATTCCGTGCTGCTTTCTCATCATTCACCTGTTTCAAGCGTTCTGGCGTGCAGTAGCACTTATACGCCTTCCCGTTCTCGACCAGCCAATTGGCCCATTGATGGTAATGTTCCAGTCGTTCGGACTGCACGTAGGGGCCATATCGGCCACCCATGTCCGGGCCTTCATCCCACTGTAGTCCCGCCCACTGTAACGCCTCTGTCAGCGTATCAAGCGCGGTTGGATCATAGCGTTTCTGGTCGGTGTCTTCGATGCGCAGGATGAATTTGCCGCCATAATGACGCGCAAACAGCCAGTTAAACAACGCCGTGCGCAAGCCGCCAATGTGCAATGAACCGGTGGGGCTGGGCGCAAAGCGAACCCGCACGGGGCGGGTAGGTGAGTGGGTCACAACCATCTCCTCAGACATAAGCTATGTCAACAACCTGGATTGTTAACGCAATAAGCACGGGTCGTAAGAGAATAATCTTACACCATCTTGCCGGCGAAGTGTAGGGTTGATGTATCTGTAGGGGTCAATACGGTTCGGTTATACCCGGCGTCGGCGAACAATCACGCTCTCAGCCAGGCCGATTCCAGCCAAAATCGAGAGGAGCGATGTGCCGCCCGAACTGATGAAGGGCAGCGTCAGGCCTGTAACGGGCAAGATGCTCAAATTCATCCCTATGGATACAACGGTCTGAAAGAAAATAATGGCGGCCACGCCATAACAAATCAGGCTGCCCAATGCGTCAGAAGCCATGCGTGCGCCACGTAAAATTCGAACAATAACCAGGCCAATCATCCCCATCACCGCTATGCCGCCGACGAAGCCAAATTCCTCCCCAATCACGCTGAAAATGAAGTCCGTATGGCGCACCCGCAAGAAACGCAACTGGCTTTGCGTGCCGTTGGCATAACCTTTGCCAACGAACCCGCCTGAACCGACGGCAATACGCGATTGTAGAATATTATAGAACGCATCCGGGTCACTTTCAGGATTGATGAATGTCGTGATGCGCGACTTCTGATAATCTTGCATCTGCGTCCACAATACCGGCGCGGCGACCACCACAATGATGGCGAAAAGACCGATGTGCTTGAGGCGCAAGCCCGCCGCCCAGATCATCGTCAGCCAGATGACCATGAACACAATGGTCGTCCCCAGGTTCGGCTGGATGAACACCAAGCCCATCGGAATTGACATATGCAGCAGCGACATGAACACCGCTTGCAGCTTGTGCATCTGGTGGTAACGTTGGCTCAGATGGTATCCAAGTGTGATGATAATGAGGATTTTACCAATTTCAGATGGTTGGATGCGGATACCGATGTTAATCCAGCGTTGGGCCCCGCCATCGCCCTCGACACCCACGAATTGCACCAGTACCAGCAGGATAACCATGATGATATACAACCATAGATGTAAGCCGCCCAGCGTGCGATAATCAATGGCTGCCAACACGAATACAAGGACAATGCCAATAACCGCATATTGAATCTGGTCAGGTACACGGTTGATGATATCGGGGTCAATCGCGCCAATGGTGGCGCTGCGGATCATCAGTACGCCGAAGATGATGAGAAGGAGCGTAGTTCCGAAAAGGACGAAATCAAATTGACGCCAAAATTGCCCTGTACGACTCATAGCTCAGACGCATTCCGTTCACCGATAAACTCTGAGCGAGTCATTATAGCCGAGTCACCAGCAGAATTGAAGTCTAACCATCATCGTCGAGATCGTCAGTGAGGCTATGTGGGCCGGTGGCGCTGGTCTGTTGACTAAAGCGGCGGCGCGCCTCGTCATTGCTATCGAGTTCCTGCGAGAAGGGAATCTCGGCCACGATCAGGCTGTCTCGTTCGCGCTGCTGCAAGGCAATATCTACATTGTCGCTGTCAATGGAAACATATTTTGAGATGACAGCCAGGATTTCAGCCTTCATCTGTTGCAGGCGCTCGGGTGGGAGGTTAATGCGGTCATGTACCAGAATGAATTGCAGGCGCTCTTTGGCGGTGGTGCTGCTGCCTTTAGACCCAGATCGTCCGAGGATACGGTCAAATATTCCCGACATGGGTGAACACCCTTTCTATTCGCTTTGACCGCCGGTAAACAGCCGGGCAATCTTTTGGAAAAAACCACCCCCTTCATTCAGTGGCATGAAGGGGACATCTTCGCCGCACAGCCGCCGCGCGATGTTGCGGAAAGCCAGGCCGGCCCGCGAGTTTTCATTTAAGGTGACAGGTATGCCGCTGTTGGATGCCGGGATAACCTGTTCATCTTCTGGAACGATGCCAACGATTTTGATTGCCAGGATATCGGTCACGTCGTCAGCCGAAAGCATCTCGCCCTTGCGGATCATATCAGCTTTCACACGGTTCAGAATCAACTTCCCCGGCCCTTTTTGATACGCTTCGAGCAAGCCAATGATCCGGTCGGCGTCCCGTACCGCCGACACTTCCGGGTTGGTGACGATTAGCACCTCGTCCGCCGGAGCGACGGCATTGCGGAAACCACGTTCAATACCGGCTGGGGAATCGACGATGATAAAATCAAATTCAGGTCGCAGCTTATCCGTAATTTGAATCATGTCCGCCGGGCTGACCGCCGTCTTGTCGCGCGTTTGGGCAGCCGGGATCAGGAACAAGTCAGGGAATTGTTTGTGTTTAATCATCGCCTGGCGGAGGTTGCAGCGTCCCTCAATAATATCGACCAGATCGTAAACGATCCGGTTTTCCAGCCCCATCACGATATCCAGGTTGCGGAGGCCAACATCGGCATCAATGACGACCACCTTTTTGCCCAACTGCGCCAGGGCGATGCCCAGGTTGGCGGTGGTTGTGGTCTTGCCGACACCTCCCTTACCGGACGTGACGGTAACAACTTTCGCTCCTCTTGCCCCCATCTAGCGCGTTCCTTTCCTTAGTTCTGCCATGTCTCGACGATCATCTGGTTGTTGCGTATCGAGGCAACTTCTGGCCTGGGTTTACGCCGTTTATCCGGTGGTGAAGTCGTGATGTAGCCGGCGATTCGTAACTGATTCGGTGTCATGTCGAGCGCGCACACAACCGCACTTTCGTCGCCATCTGCGCCCGCATGAACGTTGCCGCGCAGCTTGCCCCATATGATAATGTCGCCTGCTGCAATGATTTCTGCGCCGGGGTTGACATCGCCATAAACGACGACATGCCCGGCACTGTGAACCGTGCGCCCGGAACGAAGCGTGCGCCGGATCATCACACCTGGCGTTCCATCTTCTTCGGGATTGAATTCCGATCCATCCGCACCTTCACGACCAGGGATCGTGTTGGCGGTGCTGGTCTTCAAATCGAGCGCCTGGGCTGCGTCGATGGTCGTATCACTATCACTCAAAACCGCCCACAACGTCAGGCCGCGACGTTCTAACAGGGCTTTCAATGAACTCAATTCATATTTGGGAACCGGCCTTTCGCCGACATCAACGGTAATACGCGCCCCCGCGAAGAACGAACTCTGCTGGTCAATCCGCGCAGCAAGGGCAGCGGTAATCTGCTGCCATTCTTCGGTTGGGCTGAGGGCGATTAGCAGCCCTTCTTTTATTCCCTTAATTGCAAACGTCTGTTCCAGCATCCGCCTGTCACCCACCGGCCAACCCCTGAACGGGTTGCGGCAATATTAGAAACAACTTCTACGATTAAAAGCCTGTTTTGGATAAGTGATTTGTATTTACTATACACGCTTTTTGAAGCCGCGCTACAGGATACCAGCGATGCGCAGCAGCATTACCAGGGGGAGCAATGTAAATGCCGCTGGCGCAACCCAACGGGCAAGCAGCGCATCCGACGCGCTGCTTTTTTGGAGCCACTGGCCGAAGGTGTGCGCCGCATAGGTCATCCAGATCACCTGAATGATGAGCAGAGGCAGCAGTAAGACAGCGTTGTCCTTGCCGAAGTAGATTAGACCAAACAGCGCATAGGCCGCATAAGCCACCATCGTAACCACGCCCAACGGAGGATACCAACGCGATAATCGTGCCAGGCCCAAGACACCCAATAAAACCCCAATAATCGTGAATTGTCCGCTGACAATATTGAGTAGTGCCAGCCAGCGTGCCGGATCACGCCAACCGTCGGCCAGCATGAATGGAACACGGATCGCGGCAGCTTCCGCCTCGGCTGCCGGATAAGTCCACCAGGTTGAGTTCAGGTATTGGAAGCTGATACCGCGTAATCCGATGACCACGAGAAGGACCATTGCAATCCAATACCAACGTGGCAGAGGCGCTTTTGATAGGATGATACCCAGGATGAGTGCGGGTGTAATCAGTGTGAAGAGCGCATCATTTAAGATACCAAGTGTCAGAAATAGCAAGACTCCCCAGATGTGATAAGGTTTGAGTGCGGCTGATGGGGTTTCATCAGGGCGAGGGTTCGCTGTGAATAATGCGTCGACTAGCACGAAGATCAGCCCCGCCGAGAAAAAGGTCGTCAGACGTAGACTCCTCGGTGTGCCAACCAGCGCCCAGAACAAAATCGTGAAGATAACCAATGCAACCGTAATTCCCAGGCCAGGGCGTTTGCCAAGCCAGAAGATTACCGCTCCGGCAATACCGGCCAGGGCAACCAGAGGCGCAATCGTCGTGAAGGTGGTTGGCGCACCGCCACCCGTTTGTGACCAGAACGCAGGGCTGAAGGCCAATGCCAGCGCGCCCGTGAATGCCAACAGTGCGCCAAAGCGCCGCAGTGTCAGGGCAACCACGCTGATGGTTGCCGCCAACGCGACCATTCGCACGAAAGGCGTCCTCCCCAGCGTAACAAATACCAGTCCGGTGACGACCCCGGCAAATACCACTGGCAGCCAATAGATAAGATGCTGCCGGCTTTCAGGTGCGAGAAGGAGATTGAACATGTTTATCCTAGCATCCTATTTATGCTGTTCGTGATGTTTTATCCCCCAGTGGTCTCCGCCGTAGGCGCGGGCGGTTCAGAGGGTAGTTCGGGTAGAGAAGGCGTATCAGCGCCCGGTGGTTGGATGCCTGCGCGTTCATTTTTCAGGCGGAAATAGGCTTCCAGGATTTCCGTGACCATCGGCAAAGACACCAATGAACCCTCCTGGCCGTTATACACGAAACCAGCAACCACGATCTCCGGGTTTTCATAGGGAGCGAAGCCCAGGAACCAGGCGTGCGCCGGCCAGTTGCCGAACACGCACAGACCGAGCGGGCGCGCGATGTTGTCACAGTATTCGGCTGTTCCAGTCTTTCCAGCAACTTCAACATAAGGAAGGTTGGCTTTTTGCGCCGTCCCGACTGTGACGGCCTGGCGCATCCCTTCTCGCACAATTTGCAGGTTACTCGAATTGACAAAGGGCGGTTGATAACTGGGGTCAAAGCGTAATGGGTTGCACACACCGCCGTTGTAGACATAGTTTGGCGGGATGTAGACGTTGTAGTTGCGGTTTTCGACGATAAATTCGTCAGGACTGATATCGACCGTGTTGGTATAGGCTGCCGCGTTGCAACGCACAGGATTGTACCAGCCGTTGGGGGCATCCGGCTCACAGGTACAGGCCAGGCTGCTTGGCCCCTTCATAATCATGTCTTCAACCAGATTCAAGCGGATCGTATCGGTCGGCAGAAGGTTGTCAATCGTGACGTTACGCTCAACGTTGGGCGTGAACGGTTGCAACACATTTCCTTCGGCATCGAGATAACTTTCGATAATGGTTGGTTGATACAGAGTGCCGCCGTTGGCAACTGTTGCCGCTGTGCTGATCAATTGTAAGGGGGTGATGTTCACGAAGCCCTGGCCGAGCGAAGCATTATAGGTGTCACCCGTAGACCAGTTTTCTCCATAGAGGACACGCTTCCAATCCGGGTCAGGCATCCGCGCCTGGTTTTCGCCCGGCAGTTCAACCCCAAGTTCAGTGCCGATGCCAAATGCGGTTGCGTAACGGAAGATATTGGTGATGCCCAGACCGCCGGGACGCAAGCTGGCCGCAGAGACATCAGGATTTCCGCCCCCAATCTGATAAAAATAGACATTACAACTTTGGGCAATCGCCCGACGCATGTCAACCGGCCCATGCCCGTCGCGCTTCCAGCAAACGAAGGTCTGTGCGGCGGCGGGATCATTGGGGGCGTAGCGGTTTTCGACGACCAAACTACCAGGATCGAACAGCGGTGTTGTTGGTGCAATCACGCCTTCCTGCAATGCGGCTGAAGCTGTGATGATTTTCCAGGTCGAGCCGGGCGGATAAAGCGAACGAATCGCATTATTCACCAGTGGTTTTAATGGGTCAACCTCCATGTCGAGGTAATATGGGACATCAATGTTACGGGCGAAGCGGCTGTTGTCATAATTGGGATAGCTCACCATCGCCAGGATTTGACCGTTTTGCGGGTTCATAGCGATGACGACGCCCTGCTGGCTGACGATACGGTTATTCTGCGCGTTCAACAGTGTAATTCGGTTGCGGAGCGCGGTTTCTGCCGCTTGTTGAAGGTCAAGGTCAATGGTAAGCCGGATATTCTGTCCGGGTAAGGGATCAACCTGGCGCAAATTTTTGATGGTTTCACCAGCGACATCAACCTCGCGCAAGATACTGCCCCGTTGTCCTGCAAGCTGCGATTCAAGGAAAAACTCGATGCCATCCACGCCGGTGCGATCATAGGCCGGATTATAACCTTGCTCGATCAGGGCCTCGGCTTCCTCCGCCGAAATCGGGGCCATGTATCCGATCAGATGCGCGGTGAGTGCGCCGCTGGGATATTCGCGCACCGATATGGGTTGGATTTCTACACCGGGTAGGGTGATTGATTCTTCTTTGATCTGGAGCGCGACGTGAAATTCTACATCTTGCGCGACTACGACCGGACGGAAGGGGGCAATACGATTGCCTTCATCGACCAATTCCTCAATGCTGCGCACGTTCCGGCCCGATGCACTGGCGGCTGCAATTGTCGGCGGAACACCGGCCAGCGCCGAAAGACGGTTGTAAATGTCCAGCACTGCGTTTGGTTCTGATGGCAGCGCCGCCGGAATCACCGTTACATTGAATGCGGGTACATTTCTTGCCAGGGAACGACCGTACCGATCAAAAATAACGCCACGCTGCGCCGGGAGTGGGAGTTCGCTCAAGCGGTTTTCATCGGCAACCGCCAAAAATTCTTGTCCCCGCAGCAGTTGCAAATCGTACATGCGGACGGCGAAGACCAGGAAGACACCGAACATCACAGCCTGAAATAAGGTAAGTCGCCACCCTTGAAATGGCAATAATCGACGATTCATATTCACTCCCTTTCCACCCTGCAAAATAGACAGGATGTGCTGAGATCAAGCAAGCATGATCTCGGCGTTCTGGCTTACAATAATCCCCCAACTAGGAAAAAAACGGCTTTTCCCGCCCCACCCGTTTTTGAATCCAGCGCACCAGCCTGTAAATCGGAAAAACCAGCGCCAGATTATAAACGATTGTCGGCAGGATCACATAGGTTAGCGCAGACGCAAGGGGGTCGATGCCCAGCCGATTCAAAAATGCGGGCTGGAATCCGGTCAACAGCAAGATGACCAGTGTCGTGAGTTGATATAAAACGCTGCCGAGGAGGGTGATCCAGACGAGAGAAATGATGTTGACGCGGTAAATTTGTTGGCGTATGAAGGTAATGATGAAAACCAATATCACCAAACCAACGACGGACGTGCCGGTCGGCGCAGCCGAGAGCAAATCTTTGAGGATGCCCCCCGCAAAAGCCCAGATCACGCCTTCATCCAGGCTGCTGTTGAGCGCCCAAGTGATGGTCAGGAGGAACACGAGATCAGGTCTGCCACCCAAGATACTGAACTGTGGCACGACCGTGACTTGAAGCACGGCAGCCAACGCCAAAATCGGTATGCTCAGAAATGCACCCATTTATGGCGTCGCACCTGTGTCCGCCGGATTCTCGAAAACTGATAGATCAACCGGCTGAAAATTAGTGATGACCAGGACAATTTCAAGCGTGTCGAAATTGTTCAGGCTGCGGACAACCGCCTCCTGGTAAAGTTCAAACTCGAATTGACGCCTGCTTGTAATCTGGCCGATTACAATGTCGGGCGGAAGGTTTCCCCCCAATCCGGACGTAATAACGAGATCGCCTTCCTGTACGCTCGCACTCAGCGGAATGAAGGTCATGTTGAGGTCGCCCGACAATTGACCGATGACCGTTCCTTCGGCGCGCGTGGTTTGCAGGCGACCGCTAATCGAGCTGGTTGGGTCGGTGATGAGCAGCACGCGCGCCGCATTGGCTGTCACATTCAATATTCGTCCTAGCAAGCCCTGTTTGGTGACGACCGGCATTCCTACAGCGATACCATCGCGGGCGCCCCGATCAATGACAATCGTTCGTAACAGGTTGTTAGGGTCGGCATTGGCGATTACATTCGCGGTGATCTGTTCCTGGTTGGTCGCAATTGAGGTGTAATCGAGTAGTTCAGCCAATCGCTGGTAGTCGCTGGCAACTTCGCGCAGTTCAACCAGTTCCCCCTGGAATTGGATCAATGCTTCTTCAAGATCGGCGTTGCGCGCCCGTAGGGTTTCAATATCGGCCAAATCACCGACGCTGCCGGACACTGCCAACGTGATTCGGTTAAAAATGCCTGAGATAAAGTTGAGGGGCGATGCGGCGATGCTTTCAATCGGCCTGAGCAAGCCCAAGCGACTGCTGACAATTAGCCCGATTGCGATCAAGAGACACACGGCCAAAAAAGTCCGGCGGTTAGATCGCCATGTCCGCATATTTACGTCCTCACCTTAAACCACTCAATGACTGCTGGTGAAGGTTTTTCGCATATATCCCTGCGATTATAGCAAACCACAAAGTGTATCGGTCAATATGGGGTGGTGTAGTGAGCGGGTGCAAAACAGAGTGAGCGTTAGGACTCAATGATGGGTGCTGCCGCGTTCCAGACCGACCAGCAACCGCCGGAGGTTGTTATAATCCTCCAGCACACGGCCCGCGCCGCGCGCGACGCATGTCATGGGATCATCGGCCAACCAAACGCGGATGTTCACCTCGTCGGTCATCCTTTCGGTCAGACCCTTCAACTGGCTGGTGCCACCGGCCATGCAGATGCCGCTTTCCATCAGGTCGGCGATCAATTCGGGTGGGGTGTCGTCCAGCGCATCCTTGACGGTATCGACGATGATGTCCACTGAGCCGGAGATGGCTTCGCGGATTTCAATCGAACTCACTTCGACCGAGGCCGGGAGGCCGGTCACGAGATTGCGTCCCTTGACCATCATGGTGCCTTCCTGCGGCAGAGGGTAGGCTGAACCCATATTCTCCTTCACCCTCTGGGCGGTGGGTTCGCCAATGAGCAGGTTGTGTTTGGTGCGCATATATTGGACGATGTCCTCGTCCATTTCGTCACCGGCCACGCGGATCGAACGGCTGATGACAATACCGCCAAGAGAGAAAATGGCTACCTCGGTTGTCCCACCACCGATGTCGATAATCATGCTGCCGCGCGTTTCCTGTACCGGCAGCCCCGCCCCGATGGCTGCTGCAACGGGTTCTTCGATGAGATAGGCTTCGCGCGCACCAGAACTGATGGTGGCGTCGAAGACGGCGCGTTTTTCGACCTCGGTGACACCGCTGGGGATACCCACGACGACGCGCGGTCTGGGGATGGGAACCCAGGACTGCTCGTGGGCTTTGCTGATGAGGTGATGCAGCATGGCCTCGGTGACATCAAATTCGCTGATAACCCCATCGCGCAGCGGGCGGACGACCAGAATGTCTTTGGGGTTTTTGCTCCACATTTCTTTAGCGCGTGAACCGACTTCGATGGGGCGGCGCGTTTTTTTGTCGAGGGCGACGAAGGACGGCTCGTTAATCACAATACCCTTGCCGCGCACGCTGACGAGTGTATTGGCTGTACCCAGGTCTATGCCGATGTCCAGGGAAAATAGACCGAGAATGAGATCGAGCGGACTGAACACAACGGACTCCTAACGAAGATGACAGCGGGCGGCATTATAACACGCGACAAAGGGAATACAAAGATACGAGAGACGCGGGATAATAACCGTTATAATGATGCTGTCTTTATGCGCTGCGAGGGATATTTGATCGAAAATATTCGACGAACCGTGCAGAAATATGCCCTTATCCCACCCGGTACAAAGCTCGTAGTAGGTGTGTCGGGAGGGGCGGATTCGCTGACCCTGCTGCACATGCTGTATACGCTGCAATCGACGTTGAGTTGCCAGCTTCATGTTGCGACACTGGATCACGGTCTGCGGGGCGAGCAGGGCGCAGCGGATGCGGAATATGTGAGCAGGTTTGCGGAAACATTGAAGCTGCCGGTCACGGTCAGTAAAGCGAATGTAGCCGCATTGGCCGCGCAAAAAAAGATCGGTATCGAGGCGGCAGCGCGCCTGGCCCGGTATGATTTTCTCGCGGCAGTTGCGCGGGCGGCTGGGGTAGAGCGGATCGCGGTGGCGCACCACGCAGACGACCAGGCCGAAACGATCTTGATGCACCTGCTGCGCGGCGCGGGGCTGCGTGGACTGGGAGGGATGGCGATACGGTCGGCTGTGCCGGGACATCCCGCACTGACGCTCATCCGTCCCCTGCTGTGGGCGACGCGCGCGCAAATCCTGGCTTATTGCGCTGAACACGGCTTAGAGCCGCGCGAAGACGTGACGAACGAGGATACGGCGATGCTACGGAATACGATCCGACTGGACATTCTGCCGCGCCTGGAAAGCCTGAATCCCCACATCGGGCGCAGTTTGAGCCAACTGGGGGATATTACGCGGGTGGAAAATGATTTTGTCGAGCAGCAGTTACAGGAGTTTGTGTTGCGGACGGCAGTACAGCGGTTCGATGGGCGTATCACCGTCAATCGTATCGTTTTTCGTAATCTGCACCCGGCGCTGCAACGTCGGTTCATCAATTGGGCCGCGCGAGAAATCAAGCCGGTGTTAAATGACCTGGGCTACCCACATATTGTCGAGGCTGTCGCGCTTGGGCTGGGCGGGCAGCAAGGGGCGCGGGCGCTGCTGGTCGAGGGCTTGCAAGTGCGCGTTGACTATGATGTGCTGGTGATCGAACGCGCCGATAGCCCATTACTAGAACATGATGCTGCGTTTATGACCAACGACGGGGGCATCGTGGTAAACATTCCAGGTATAACACACATACCGGATAGCCAATGGTCGCTGCTGGCATCGTTGACGCCGATTACAACAGAGGTGACAGGTTATGGCTCGGAAGAATTGCGACTGGCGCTGCCCAACCAGGCCGAACTGGTGCTGCGCGGTAGGCGGGAAGGGGATCGGTTCGCACCGTTGGGTATGGGCAGCCATAGTCAAAAGCTCAACCGATGGATGATTAACCGGAAAATTCCGCAACATTTACGCGACCAGATTCCATTGTTGTGTGTCGATGGAACGGTAGCAGCAGTATATATGGAATGGCGCTGGTTCGTTGCGGAAGCGTATGCGGTGCGCGATAATTCTCCGCGCGTCGTTTATTTTCAATTTCTGCAAAATTTATGAAAATGTCCCAAAAACACCTTGCAAGCAGGTCTGTAAGTGCCATTTTAGGTTGCGCATTTATCTTGAAATCAGTATGCTTAAGGAAACGTAAGGAATTCGTAATGGGGCGTCGGTATGGACTTGAATAATGAAACTGCCCATGTGCTAGTGGTGGACGATGAAGGCGCGATCCGCTATTCGGTGAGCAAAACGCTGCAACGGATTGGTTACGAAGTTGAGGAAGCCTCCAGCGGCGAAGAAGCGTTGGAGATGATGGGCAAGCGCGAATATGATGTGATTCTGACCGATATTCGGATGCCCGGACTGACCGGGGTTGACCTGTTGAAGCGTATCAAAGATATTGCCCCGGACGCGATCGTGATCTTGATGACAGGTTATGCCAGCCTCGGTACAGCGGTGGAAAGCCTGCGTTTAGGCGCACACGATTACCTGATTAAACCGAGTTCCAGCCAGGACATCCGCCAGAGTGTCTCACGCGGGGTGGAACGGGCGCGCAACCTTCGGCGTCGGCGGGCGCTGCTGGACGCCATCCGTAGCAACGTATTTGAGCTGACGCGCGCGGATGTCGAGGCGATCAGCGCGGTGTATGAAGATCAAGACCATGCGCCGATGGAGCAGCGGATCGAAAGCATGAGCGGCATGGAATCGGTCAATTCCAACATGACGCTTGGCCCGCTGACGATTTACCCCGGACGGTATCAGATTTCGGTAGGCGACCAGCCGATTGACCTGACGCCGACCGAATTTGACCTCCTACTGTACCTGGCCGCCCACCGGGGACGGGTGGTATCGTGCCATGAACTGGTGCGCGAGGTACGGGGTTACGCGGTCGATGAAGCCGAGGCGCGAGAAGTGATCCGCCCGCATGTGAGCAACCTGCGGCGCAAGCTGAAGCAAACCGGCCAGGATGCCGACTTGATTGTGAACGTGCGCGGCATCGGCTATCGGTTGAGCGAAACCGGCCAGTGATCCAACGATTTAGAAAAAAGATAAAGACGTATCCCAGAGGTTCAGAGAGACAGAGGTTCAGAGGGAAATCATTCTTTCTCTGCTCCTCTGTTTTTTTGCTACTCTGTATCACGTCTTTTTCGATTTCGGCACAAGAAGATCGCCTCAGCAGGCTATCACTGGAGCGGCGGGTCGCACAGCTTTTCATCATGAACCTATTTGGCAGCCAGTTGAACGAGCCGGGACGCGACTTCTTGCGGGCGTGGCAGCCGGGCGGCGTGGTGCTGATCGGCGAGAACAACGGCACGCCAGAAGCGGTTACGCGGCTGACAAACCGCTACCAGCAAACCGTGATTGACGAGGGTGGGCTGCCGCTGTTCGTGGTGGTCGATCAAGAACCCGGCCCGATCTCGCACCTGAAAGAGGGGTTCACACAGTTTCCAACGCCGACCTTGATGACCGCGACAGACGACCCACAATTGGCTTACACGGTCGGACGGGCGATTGGAGACGAGCTGCGGGCGGTGGGCGTGAACATGAACCTGTCGCCGATAGCCGACCTGGAAACCAACCCGAAAAATCCGATCATTCTGCGCCGTTCGTTCGGGAGTGACCCGGCGATAGTCAGCCCGATGATCGGCGCGTTCGTGGAAGGAATACAGGCGGCGGGCGTGCTGGCAACGGCCAAACATTTCCCCGGTCATGGGGACAGCGGCGAGGATTCACATACCGGCTTGCCCGTGATCGACCTGAGCCGGGAGCGGTTAGAAAGGGTCGAACTCGCGCCGTTCCGGGCGGCAATCCAGGCCGATGTCGCGGCGATTATGATAGCCCATATCTGGTATCCGGCGCTCGAACCGGAAGTAAATCTACCGGCGTCATTATCCCCCAATGTGATTACCGGCCTGCTGCGGGAGGAGATGAGCTATCAAGGACTCATCATCACCGACGCGCTGGATATGGACGCGATTGATACAGCTTACGGCTACCCGGACGCGGTGGTGCAGGCAATCCAAGCGGGCGTTGACCTGGTGATTTCGGCGCATATCGGCCTGGAATCGCAGGCGCAGGCGATCCAAGCGGTGGTCAATGCGGTCAGGAATGGAACGATTGCGGAGGCGCGGATTAATGAGTCGGTGGCGCGCATCCTGGCAGCGAAAGCTAAATACGGCATTCTGGACTGGCAACCGCTTGACCCGATCAATGCCAGCGCGAACATCGACCTGGAAGGTCACGCGGTGTTGATCGACGACCTGTTCCGGGAAGGTGTGACGGTGGCGGTTGACCGGAATGCGCTCATCCCGCTTGATACGGACAAATCGGTCGGCATTATTTACCTGAACAACCGTTACCAGATCGTGCAGGAATGCGGCCAATATCGCGGCGACATCCGCTGGGCGGGTGTGTCGGATGCGCCGAGGGAGGCCGAAATCACGGCGGCGGTGGTCACGGCGG